>ERZ773138.906-NODE-906-length-31635-cov-9.084136_pt1 | contig 31635 bp, 20 predicted proteins | sample MGYA00511114_ERZ773138 | MGnify/ENA primary metagenome ERZ773138 (study PRJEB29015, sample SAMEA2737805) | human gut metagenome | biome: human gut; feature: human-associated habitat; material: faeces | place: China | collected 2012 ...
GCGGCAGACCTCATGAGAGGGTCGCTGACGCTGGACAACCAGTGCGTCACGGGGGAGGAGCTGGCCTTTGGCTGCGCCTACCTCGGCCAGGCGGCGCTCAACCTGCGCACCGACCTGAGCCGCTATGCGTTTTACGGCGCAAAGCTCGTGCTGCACTACGGCCTGCAGCTGCCCGGCGGGCGGTGGGAGACCGTGCCGCTTGGCGTTTACACGGTAGCCGAGGCCGAGCGGCGCGCGCTGTATGTGAGCATCAAGGCCTATGACAACATTCTGGCCTTGCAGCAAAAATACGATGGTACGACGATGCAGGGCACGGCCTATGCACTGCTGGGGCAGATCGCGGCGGCCTGCGGGCTGACGCTGGGCCAGACCGAGGCCGAGATCGGCGCACTGAACCCGAACGCTGCCCTCGTCTGCCAGCTGAGCGGCACGGACGGCCTGTCTACCTGGCGGGAGTGCGCCGCCGCCGTGGCACAGCTGGTGGGCGGCTTTGTGGCGGCGGACCGCGCGGGGCGGCTGGTGCTGCGCACCTTTGCCGAAAAGCCCTGTGCCGCGCTGACCGCGGCGGCGCGCAGCGAGGCGGCGGTCTCGGATTTTGCCTGCCACTACGCGGCGCTGAGCATCGAGACCGACAACGGCAGCTTTGCCGCGGGCCGCAGCCAGGATACCGGCCTGACGATGCGCATTTCCAACATGACGCTGGCCGAAAAGGGCCTGCCCGCCACACGGCAGCAAATCACCGACAACCTGTTTGCGGCGCTGCAAAGGCTGGACTACGTCCCGGCCACCGTGACGATGCCCGGCGACCCGGCGTTTGAGCCGGGGGACCGCGTGGCGCTGCCGATGGAGGACGGCACTGCGCCCGAGATGCTTGTGACGCATTTCGTCTGGCGCTACCGCGGGCGGCAGACCTTAAAGGGCGTGGGCCGTAACCCTTACTTAGGCGGCACAACGGACGGCGCGACGGAAAAAGCGCTGCGCCGCTTACAAAACAGCGCCGAGAGCAAGCGGATCGTGTATTACAGCTTCACGAACCCGGCGGAGCTGGCGGTGCAGACCGTGGAGACGCCCGCCGTGGCAATTGCCTTCACGGCGGTGGAGGAGACGAGCGCTATGTTCCTGGCGCAGCTGCTGCTGGACGCTGCGCCCGACACCGGCAAGGTACTGACGCTGACCGTGCGGTACTATATAAACGACGTGCCGGTGGAAAATTTTGCGCCGCAGCAGCGGCTGGAGACGGGCGCACACACGCTGGCGCTGTTCTACCCGTTTGCGTCGGTGGAGGCCGGGACGGTCACGCGGCTGTCGGTGCGGCTGGTCTGCGCGGGCGGCACGGTGAAGATCGCGCCCTACGGCATCAAGGCCACCGTGACCGGGCAGGGCATGGCAAGCGAGACGCCGTGGGACGGCACGCTGGAATGTGAGGAGACACTGCTGCCGATTGCAATAAAAGCACGCAGCATCAATGTATAAAACGAAGGGAGCGGATGCAATGACCCTGCACGGTCATACGCGCATTGAACTGACCGATGTGCACACCGGCGCGGTGGAGGTGGTGGAGAGCGATAATCTTATCACCAACGCAGTGTCGGACATTTTTAACGGCTACGGCGGCAGCCTGAACAAGGCCATGCTGCTGTGGCGCGGCGACCAGGGGTACACGAATGCCCCGAAGGATCTGGTGACGATGTTTTACGGCGGCCTGCTGCTGTACGACACGCCGTTGGGCAGCGACCCGGCCACAGTGTTTGCCCCGGCGGGCGCGGGCGTTGTGGGCACGGCGATGGCCGGGCAGGTCAACGCGACCAAAAACACGGTGCGCGGCAGCGCCAACCTGACCGAGACGAAGATCGACCCGTGGAGCGGCGTCGTGACCTACGTCTATGAGTTCGCGACGAGCCAGGCCAACGGCGTCATCGGCTCGGTCTGCCTGACCCACCCGATGGGTGCGTACTACTCCGAGATGATCGACGCGCCGGACGCGGCTGCCTGCAACGCGGACCGGCTCGGCTTTGGCGGGGCGCTGGGCGGTGACCAGCTGCTGACGGGCCTTTTGGCCAAAACGACCTACCCCACCGACGAGAAGGGTGTGCTGCTCTACGCCGACCCCGAGGCGGACGAGGCCGTGGCCGGGTATCTGAACGCCGACGAGGGCATGCTGGAGCTGCGGCATCATGCGCTGGGGCTGAAAACGCTGGACCTGTTCCGCCGCGACCCCACCGGCCTGTGGGACAGCCTGCGGAGCACCGACACGCTGAATGTGGCGGACTTTTTGCAGGTGGATTCCTCCGCCGGGGAGGACTACTGCCGCATCTGCTTTGACGCGGAGGCGGATAAAATCTATCTGGTGTCTGCGCCGGAGGTTGACTACATTGACGCAACGGGCGTTGTAAAAATACGTGAGTACGACAGAAAAACGCTGGCGGCAAAGGACTACACCGTGCCGAACAACACCGGCGTTGATCTGCAGTCCTTCATCAGTGAGAATCGCGGCACGCCGCTGAACGGCACGGTCTACGGCGGCAGCCTTTACATGGTCGAGGACCAGGCTGAGCAGATCTATCGCTTTCCGCTGGCTGACCCCACCGATGTGCAGGCCGTGACGATGCACGGCGACGACATGGCGTACCTGTCCGACGCCCACGACGGGCGGCTGTACTGCTACTACCGCACCCGCGCCGTGGTGCTGAACACCGGGAAGAACGAGCTGTTCTCCTGCGAGGCGGCGGGCTACGACAACACAACGTCGGGCTTTTCCACAACAGCGCCGGTGCTGGGCGAGCCGCTGACGCCGCTGCGCCGCTACTACGGCGACAGCCGCATCCGTACCGAGCGTGTGCTGCGGGCAAACTATCTGGCGACGATCAACGACCTGCCGAAGTCGGTGGAAAAGACCGCCGACAAGACGATGAAGGTCATCTACACCCTGCGCAGAGGAGGCTGAGGATGCAGCAGACAGGAATTTTTGCGGGCCGCACCGAGGTGCGCTTCCCCTACGCCCGCTGGGGCTGGACCCGCGGCGGGGGCAAGGTCTGGCACGGCGGGCTTGACCTGACCGGGCTGGACGACGCGACGATCCGAATGCCCTACTATAAAGGCAAGCGCATCACGGGCCGCGTGACCCGGGCGCGTATCGTCACGGACAGGCGCGACAAGACCTGGGAGTGGGGCTATTATGTCTGTGTTCAGCTGGACCGCGGGCAGACGCCCGACGCCGTGAACTTTTTGTATTTTGCCCACTGTGCGTCGCTTCTGGTCAAGGCCGGGCAGCGCGTGGCAAGCGGGGACGCGCTGGCTGTCATGGGCAATACCGGCAATGCGACGTTGGCCGACCCGCCGTACAGGCACTGCCACCTGGAGGTGCGCGCCGCAGCGGGCGGCGTCGGGCTGGACCCGACGGTGTATGCGGGGTGTGAGAACGCTGTCGGTGTGTACGGCGCGGCGGGACGGATGCAGGTCATCACGGTGGGGCCGGTCACCCAGGGCGATGCGGACGCGGTTTTGGAAGTCTGCCGGGCCCGCGGGCTGGTGGATGCCGGACTGTACAGAAGCGAATGGAGGGATGCTTAATGGAAAAACGAAATTTGTTTGTCAGCGGCAAGGCCGTTGTGGCGGCGGTGTGCGGGGCGTTCACGGCAGCGTTCGGCTGGCTGGGCTGGCTTGTTGTAGCGTGGGCCGCCTGCATGGCGCTGGACTGGGTCAGCGGCAGCGCCGCCGCGGCCAGCAGGGGCGCGTGGTCGAGTGCTGCCGCCCGGGCCGGCATCTGGCACAAGGCCGGGATGGTGGTCGTTGTGCTGGTGTGCGCCCTGACCGACGCCGTGCTGGCGGTGGCCGTTGCCAACCTTCCCGGGCTGGGCCTTGAGGTGAACGGCGTGGTGCTGCCGGTGGTGCTGGTGTGGTACATTTTTACCGAGCTTGGTTCCATTGCCGAGAACGCCGCCGCCATGGGCGCCCCCGTGCCCGGGTGGCTGGTAAGGATTTTGGCGCAGGGGAAGGAAGGGGCAGAAAAGTGAGGTGCGCGGCAGCGATGGCCGGAGGGGCTTTGCCCGTGAATGGGCGGCAGCTTTGCCTTCCCCCAAGTGGGGGAAGGTGGCCCCGCAGGGCCGGATGAGGGATGAGCTTGCGAAAAGCAGAGCGCGAACGGGGAATCACCGCAGGGCTGCCCCTCATCCGCCCTCGGGCGGGCCTCGGGCACCTTCCCCCAAGGGGGAAGGCTGACAACGTGAACCTGCGAGTCAGTAAAAAAGAAGGGGTATCTGTCGCATGAACGGCAGATACCCCTTTTTTATTTTGCTTACAGGTAATTTTTCAGGTCGCTCTTGTTCGTGGCGCAGCGCTCGGCGGCCTCGCGGGTGATGCGGCCTGTGCTGACAAGGCGGGCCAGGTCGGCGTTCAGGCTGTGCATACCAAGGGCCGCGCCGGATTGCAGGATGCTCGGGATCTGGTAGCACTTGCCCTCGCGGATCAGGTTTGCGACGGCGTCGGTGCCCACCAGAATCTCCGTGGCGGCACAGCGGCCCTTGCCGACGGCCAGCGGCAGCAGCTGCTGGGTGATGACGCCGCGCAGCACGGCGGCCAGCTGGCCGCGGATCTGGTTCTGCGCACCGGCGGGGCAGACATCAATGATGCGGTCAATGGTCTGGGCTGCGCCGATCGTGTGCAGCGTGCTGAGGACCAGATGGCCGGTCTCGGCGGCGGTGACGGCGGCGGAAATCGTCTCGTAATCGCGCATCTCGCCGACCAGAATGACATCGGGGTCCTCGCGCAGGGCGCTGCGCAGTGCCGAGGCAAAGCTGCGCGCATCCGCGCCGACCTCACGCTGGTGGATGAGCGCCTGCCTGCCCTGATAGACATACTCGATGGGGTCCTCGATCGTGATGATGTGGTCGCTGCGGGTCTCGTTGATATGGTCGATCATCGCGGCCAGCGTGGTGGACTTGCCGCTGCCGGTGGGGCCGGTGACAAGGATCAGACCGCGCGGCTCATCCGCCAGCTTTGTCAGCACGGGCGGCATCGACAGCTCTGCCAGCGTGGGGATGGCATCGTTGAGCAGGCGCAGCGTGGCCGCAGCCCGCCCCTGCTGGAAAAATACATTCACGCGGCTGCGGGTGCCGTCCGGTGCGACCAGCGCAAAATCGGCATCAATCCGCTCGGTAAGGATGGCCTCGCGGTGCGCCTCATCCATCAGCCCAAGGATCAGGGAGCGGGTCTCGTCAGCGCTCATCTGCACGGGGGGCTTCATCAGCCGCCCGTCCACCCGGAACATCAGGGGCAGCCCCTCGGAGAAATGGATGTCGCTGGCCTTCATCTGCCGCGCCAGCGCGGTGAGTTCATGGATTTGCATGGGACATACCTCACTTTCGAGAAAGAGAAGCCGGAGAGAGCGCTGCCGTCAGCACCCGTTCCCCTTATTCCTCATAGAAGGTGATCTTCAGCAGCTCTTCCGGGGTGGTCTCGCCCTCACGCACAAGCTGCAGGGCGGCCTCGCGCAGGCTGGTCATGCCCTGATTGCGGCGGGCGGCATCAGTCAGCTCCTCCTGCGTGGCCCCGGCGGAGATCAGCTCGCGCAGCTCGCGGTTGATGATGACCAGCTCGTGGATCGCCACGCGGCCGCGGTAACCGGTGCCGTTGCACTGGGTGCAGCCGCTGCCGCGCCGCACAAAGGGAATGTCGGGGCCGAGATAGGTGCGCTCCTCCTCGGTGACGGGCATCTGCCGGGCGCAGTGGGGGCAGACCCGGCGCATCAGGCGCTGGGCGACCAGCCCGGCCACCGAGTTGGCGATCATGTACCGCTCCACGCCCATGTCCTCAAGGCGGACGATGGAGGAGAGCGCGTCATTCGTGTGCAGCGTCGAAAAGACCATGTGGCCCGTGATGGCCGCGCGGACCGAGATAGATGCCGTCTCGGCATCGCGGGTCTCGCCGACCATGATGACATCGGGGTCCTGACGCAGCAGGGCGCGCAGGCCGCTCTCAAAGGTCAGGCCCGCAATGTTGTTGACCTGCGTCTGGTTGATGCGGGCCAGATTGCGCTCGACAGGGTCCTCGATCGTCGAGACATTGACCTGCCGCTCGGCGATGGTCTGCAGGACCATGTAGAGCGTTGTCGTCTTGCCGGAGCCTGTCGGCCCGGTCAGGTAGACGATGCCGTTGGGGCGGTTGAGCAGCGGCAAAAACCGCCGGTAGGTCTCATCGTTCATGCCGAAGTGGTTGGCATTTTTAATGTAGGTGTTGCTGGACAGGATACGCAGCACGGCCTTCTCGCCAAAGACGGTCGGCAGGATCGAGACGCGGACATTGACATCGGGGCCGGTCTCAAGCCGGGCACGGAAATGCCCGTCCTGCGGGATGCGGTGCTCGGCAATGTCAAGGTTGGACATGATCTTGATGCGGGCGATGAGCGGCTGATGCAAAGCGCGCTGCAGCGTCACATAGTCGATGATGACGCCGTCAATGCGCATACGGACCTTTGTCTCGCCCTCAAACGGCTCGATGTGGATATCCGAGGCGGTGGTCGTCACGGCACGCTGCACAAGGCTGTTCAGCAGGCGGATGATCGGCGCGTCCAGATCGCCGCCCTCGGCGGTCATGTCGATGGCGAGGTCCTCGGTCTGCGCGGTGGCCATATCGCTGCTGTTGGCGCTGCGGGCTGCCTTGCGGGCGCTGACCTCGGCGTAATAGTAGCGGATGGCGCGGCGCAGCGGCTCCAGCTCGGCCAGCACGATCTCCGGCTCCATGGCGGTCAGCTGGCGGATGTCCTCGATGGCGTAGTAGTTCAGAGGGTCGTTGGCGGCGATGGTCAGCGTATGGCCGCTCTGCGCGATGGGCAGCATGTCATATTTATGCGCTAGCTCCTGCGGGACCTTCTCAACCGCCGTCACATCAACGTTGGTGTGCTCAATGTCGATCATGCGGATCTGCAGGCGCTTGGCAAGGGCCTCCAGAACCTGCCGCTCGTTGACATAGCCCAACTCCTGCAGTGCCTGGCCGACACGCAGGTCGCGGTGCTCCTTCTGGTAGGCAAGGGCGGCGTTGAGCTGCTCGGGCGTGATGTAGCCGAACTCGATCAGAACATCGCCAAGACGGATGTTTTTCACGGCTGTACGCCTCCTTTGTCACAGAGTACGATGCGCAGCGTCACATTGTAGATGCTGCCGCTGGACGAGGTGCCGTCCGCTGCGGCAAAGCTGCGGGTGGTGATGGAAAAGTTCTGCAGCTGGATGGACGGATAGTTGTCCGCCAGATCATCGAGCAGGCTCAGAAAATTGCTTGCCTCGCCAGAGCAGCTGAAGGTCACATCGGAGGTCTGGAGGTAGCCGGGCTGGTCATAGTAGGGCACAAGGTCAGCGGCAAGGAACTGCTGCAGCAGGGCATTGCCTGCGGCGGTGGTGTCCACCTGATCCGCCGTGACGGCGGCCGCAGCGCTGCCGGCGGGGGCGGGGCTCTGCCCGGCCTGTGTGCCGGCAATGTAGCCGGTCATGCTCTGGGTCAGCGGCTGGCCGATGCTCAGGGAGACGGGCTGCATGCTGTGGTTCAGCTCAAGGCCGGTCACCAGCGTGTCCAGCTCATCACTGGTCAGGATGCTGTAGTACCGCGCGTTGGCAGTCTGCAGCTCTCCCCAGGCGGTATTCTTGTCGGCGGCGTTCACGCCCGCCTGCAGGATCGTCTCCTGCATGGTGATCTGGGCGTCCTGCGCCTCGGTCAGATCGGCGCGGGCCTGCTGCAGGCTGCCGATGCCGGGGATCAGCAAAAACCGCACATACAGCACGATAAAGGCCAGCATCAGCACGGCATACAAAAGGATCTTGTCGCGCTTGGTCGTCGGTGCAATATCCATAACCGCACCCCCCTTACTGCGGCGCTGCCAGAACGCAGCGCAGGTCGATGGAATAGCCGTCATCGTCGGCATTGTAGCCGGTATAGCTCACGGTCGAAAAAACGCCGCAGCTCTGCAGTGAGCGAATGTAGGTCGGAATGTCGATGACCTGACTGGAGTTGGCGTTGAACTGCAGCTCGCCCGTGGCGGCGTCGTAGCTGGTGAACTGGATCGTGATGGCAGCGTCGCCCGCCGCTTCGACCCGGTGCAGCAGGCTGCTTGTCACAGCAGGGTAGCCGTCCAACAGGTCGGTCATGCCGTCGGCATACTGCGTCAGAGAGCGGAACTGCGCGGCCGCCTCAGCATCCTGACTCGAGGCAAGGAACGCCGCGCTGTTGTCATTGCACCAGTTTACGATGTCCTGCCGCTGGCTGGTCAGGGAGGCGGTGTACAGCGTCATGGCACCCCAGCCCAGCAGGGCGGCGGCCACCACGGCGATGCCGGGGGCAGCCGCCCGGATGCTGCGGCTGCGCTGCTCACTCTTGGCGGCGCCTGCGGCCTTTTGCCAGCGCAGATAAAAGTTGTTTTGTTTCATAGCCATAATTTGTATGTTCCCCTGGCTTGTATAGTTGGTGCGCGGGTCAGCGCGCGATCAGATTGCCTGCGGCGGAGAGCGTCTGCGCAAGGGCCGTGCCCTCAGGCAGCTTGACGGTGGGCGAATCCGGGAATTGCGCCACCCGCAGCGAGAGCGCCTCACAGCCCGGGCGGCAGACGGCAAGGTCATCGGCGTCTGCACCGGCAAAGTAGACGGTCGTGATCGGATTTTCGCTCTTGCCGGCAATGTGGAACTGCAGGATGCCCGACAGCTTCTGTGCGATCTCGGCGCCGGATTCTGCCGAGCCGCGCGGATTGAACAGGCGGCTGCGGGTCGAGTAGGTGTACTGCCCCTTCACAAACAGGCAGGCCGAAACGGTGTCATCATCAAAATGCAGCAGCACAAAGGTCTCGCTCTGCAGGGCAGGGATCGTGCGCACCGCCTTGATGGGGGCGGCCAGACCCAGATCAATGCTGTACAGCTTGAAGCCGGCAGCCTTGGCCAGCGCCGCATACCCGGCAATGACGCTCTGCTCCACGCGGGTGGCCAGCACCGTGTCGGCGCGGGTCTTGACATCGCGGGCCAGCAGCATATAGTCGTCAAGCGGGGCCGTTGTCTCGGCGCCGCCGGACGAAAGCTCATGCGCCAGCACGGCCAGCCGCTTTTTCTCGCTCATGGCGGGCAGGGAGATGACGCGGTGTACGAACTGGCTGCCGCCTACGATCAGCGCCACCCGGCCGGTGGGCAGCTTATGGCGGGCAAAAAAGGCCTTGAGCGCCTCGGTAAGGTCGGCCTCGTTGGTAATGACGCCGTTGATCAGGCAGCCCTCGGGCAGCTGGGCCGCGGCGGCGGCGGTGATCCGTGCGCCCTTGGCAGTGGGGCTGCCCACCGCGGCGTACACCGTGCGGCTGCACAGATATAAAGAGGTAAGTGATGCCATGAGGAACCCTCCGGAATATAGTTTAAATGGCGCCGGACGATGCGCCGATGGTGCCGTAGGACTGGTAGATCGGCACGATAACAGCCGCCACAACGCCGCCGACCACCAGACCCATGATGACGATCATCACAGGCTCCAGCAGGGTGACAAGGCGCTTGGTGGCCATCTCGGCCTCGTAGTCGAGCGTCTCGCTGATCGTAGCCAGCAGACTGTCCAGCTTGCCGGTCTCCTCGCCGACGGCGATGGAGGAGGCCAGTTTGACCTCAAAGCCATCGATCGCGGCGATGGACTGCGACAGGCTGTGGCCGGCGCGGATGCTGTCCAGCGCCGTGCCGAACTGACTTTCGATCCAGCGGTTGCCGATCGAATCGCGCGCCGCGCCCAGCGTTGTGATGATGGGCACACCGCTGCCGTACAGGTTGGACAGGGTGCTGGCAAAGCGGGCGGTGCAGATCTTGCGGTTCAGCACGCCCACGACCGGCGCATGCAGGATAAAGCGGTCCCACTGGCGGCGGATGCGGGGCTGGGCCAAAAGCAGTTTGAAGCCGAAGAAGATCAGCGCCAGCGCCACAAGCAGCAGCGGCCAGTTGGCGCCCACAAAGTCGCTGGCATCAAACAGAAGCTGCGTCAGGAAGGGCAGCTTTTCCATCTGGTCAAACATCGGCTTGAACTGGGGCAGCACAAAGGTCATCAGAATCGCAATGACCGCCACGATCAGCACGCAGAGGATGAGCGGGTACATCATGCTGTTGCCGACCTGCTGGTTCATCTTGTGCTCGCGCTCATAGTAGGTGGCCATCCGGGTGCAGGCGTGGTCGATGCTGCCGGTGCCCTCGGCGCTGCGGATCATCGCCAGCAGCAGGTTCGGGAACGCCGGTGCGCAGGACTCCATCGCATCGGACAGCGGGATGCCCTTGCGCAGCTCGCCCAGCACGGCCTCGTACAGGGCGCGCTGCTGCGGGTCGATGCTGCGCTCATCCGCCATGATGCGGAAAGCACGCACCAGCGGCACACCGGCAGTCAGCAGGGTGCCCAGATTGCGGCAGAAATCCGCCAGCACGGCGGTCTTTAACGGGCGGAAGGTGCTGCGGAAGCGCTTGGTCTGCAGCGCCTCGCTCATGTACAGGCCGTCATCGCGCAGCTTGGTGTAGAGCGCCTCCTCACTGGGGGCGTCAGCCATGCCGCGGACAGTCTTGCCCTGAGCGTTGGTCGCAGTATAACGAAATTGTGGCATAGGGGAGAAACCTCCGAACGAATAGTGAGATCAGGCGGGTGCTGCACCATTACAAAAACGCGCAGTACCATTGCAGGATCGGCTCGCCGAAAAGCATGGCGATTACGATGCCCGCACATAAAAACGGGCCGAAGGCAAAGTGGTCCTTTTTGTCGGCCTTTTTGGCGGCCAGCAGCCAGATGCCGTAAAGGCCGCCGCCCAGAATGCCCAGAAACATCGCCAGCAGTGTGTTCTGCCAGCCGAGAAACAGCCCGGCGGCCGCCATCAGCTTGATGTCGCCGCCGCCGAACGCGCCGTCAATGACAAGGCAGAGCAAAAGCATCGGCACGCTGACGCAGAACGCCCCGATCAGGTGGGACAGCCACCCGGCGGGGGAGAGCAGCGTCCCTACAACGCCGCAGACCGCCAACGCGAGATTGAGCCGGTCGGGGATAAGCTGTGTCTCGGCGTCAATGAGCGCGACGCTCAGCAAAATGCTGCAGACCGCCAGCGCGGTGAGCGCCGCCCAGCTCATGCCGAATAGCCCCTGCGTCAGGCTGAGCGCGGTGCCGAAGCGCCGGGTGCAGCCCAGCGCCAGCACGCCGCCCAACACCTCGACCAGAAAATACCGCACCGGGATGCGGGCACCGCAGTGGCGGCACCGCCCGCGCAGAAACAGCCAGCTGAAAACCGGCACAAGGTCGGGCGCGCCCAGCGTGTGGCCGCACTGCGGGCAGTGGCTGCGCCCCTGCAGGGGGTCCATGCCCCGAGGCAGTCGCCAGGCCACGACATTCATAAAGCTGAACAGCGCCGCGCCCAGCAAAAAACGGATCAGATCCAAAAGGCACTCAAGCAGCAGCATGGCTCGCCTCCGTCAGGTAATGCAGGCGGTCCTCCGCGCGGAAGACACGGTAGCCCTCGGCAGCGTCATAGACGGCGAAGATGCTGTTTTCCTGATAGAGCAGCCGCTGCACGGTGTAGCCGTTGTCCGCCACCTGCAGAAGGCTCACGCTGCCGGGCAGTGCGCCCAGTGCCTCGATCTCCTCAGCCACGCCGTCGGCAAAGCCGTCTGCGGTGGTCTGGTCGGCAAAGGTACGCCCGGTGGAATAGCACTGCGCGGACACGGCCCCGGCGGCCAGCCGCGCCGCCTTGACCTGAGCCAGCGCCTCCCGCGCGCGGGCCTGATAGCGCAGCTCGGCCGCGCCGGTCACAACGGTATAGATCACAGCGAGCAATGCCAGCAGCAGGGCCAGCTTTTCAGCAAAGGAGGTCCTGGCCCATTTTTCCCCGGTGTTGCGCAGCCAGGCACCTAGTCGTGCTGCCAGCATGGTTTCACTTCCTCTACTTCTATATATAACACACTAACCAGTATACCCTGCAAAGGCTGTATTTGCAAGAAATTTCACGAAAAAATCCCACATTATTGTTGGAATGTAACACAAAATCTGTCAAAATAGTATGTGCCGCCCGTATACAACACTATATTTGGTGTAAATTTGTCGAAATCTCACCACACTTGTTGCGAAAAGATCACAAACCGAGTATAATACTATCATATATAGTCTTATTATGCCTTACTGTACAAATTTGCAGGGCGCTGCCGCAAATTCCAACGGCCGCTACGGCGTCTGCCGGGCGGGAATATGCGGCAATGCCGTGATATAAACGGGAGCATCTATGGTGCATTGCAACAAGAAAACGCGCAAAAGCAGCGGCTTCACGATGGTGGAGCTTATGGTTGTGCTGGCGATCATGGCGATTTTGGCGGCCCTTGTGGGGGGCGGCCTGATCGCCTATACCCGTCTGGCCCGGTTTGAGAAGAACGAGGCGAACGCCCGCACCCTTTTCCAGACCGCGCAGATCGCCCTGACCCGCAGGGACACAGCGGGCGAACTGGACGATTTCCGCCAGAAGGTGCTGTTGAACGGTCAGGCAGGCGCGCATTTTGACCCCGCCGCGCAGAAGGCCGATGAACTGAACAAAAATATCTATGCCCTGTATTATGATAAAGTAACAGATGATGACAGCGACAATGAACTGCTGCGCGAGCTGCTGGGCGATTACATCTACGATGATTCGCTGCTGAATGCGGCCATCTGCGTTGAGATCGACGCCGCCAGCGGGCAGGTGTACTCAGTGTTTTATGACACGAACGCCGACAAGCTGCGCTTCGGGAAAACAAACGGCGCAACGAATATTTATGACCGAAGCTATGACCACCGCCGCCATGACAGCCTTGTGGGCTACTACTCGGCCGAGGACCGCGTAAATGTGGTCGAGCTGCAGCAGACCAAGCTGAAGGTCAAGAACCCGCGCCTCTCCAACACCGAAACGCTGACCCTGAGCTGGGGCGGCGATGTGACCCGCGACACGCAGGTGCAGTATGTGGCAACAGGCTACAGCGAGGACGGCACGAAAAAGCTGTTTGAGATCGAGGTGGAGCTGCCGGCAGTCAAGACCAATGAGCCGGTGCCGCTGAAAACAACAATCTACAGCTATGATGCGGTTGGCAAGGAAACACCAGTTGAAAAGACCCTCTACTACCCCCTGAGCTACAACAAGGGCAACTTTGTCCTGACGCTGGACGCTATGGCCAGCGCTGATTTGCTGCGCTCCTGCGAGAATGACAACGGCGCGGGGGCAAACAAAATTAGTGTGGCCGACAGCAGCCTGTACAGCATCACCCGCTTGCTGTCGGGCGGGCCGCAGGATTTCTATGTTACGCTGCAGGCCAAGGCGCGGGACGACTATTCCGGCAACTATACCCCCAGCACCCCGGCCGACACCAATGTGGAAAACAGCCTGTTTGCAAAAGAGGCAACAGCCACTAAGGGCAACCTTACCTATTTCCGCCATCTGTACAACCTGCGCTGGGCGGACAACTGGGCGTCCGGCCAGACTGCCGACTACACCCTCGCCGCGCAGAGCCTTGGCGCCACCGGCCTGAACTGGACCGGCGGCAGCGTTACGGTCTACTGCCCGGCACAGGGCAAAAACTTCCCGCCGGAGGCCAAGGTCCCCTCGGCAGAGGAGGCCGTGGCGTGGCCGACCATTCTGACATTGCCCAAAAATGTAACGCTGGACGGCGGAAAGATCACCATCATGAACCTGCAGCTGCGCGGCAGCTCCGTCTCCCGGACCGGCAGACAGAAAAACGAAAATTTGCTTGACCGCTACATCGGCCTTGTGGGCGAAAATAACGGCACGATCAAAAACATGACCCTGCGCGATGCCGATGTGCAGGTCAATGTTGAAATTGTGACCCGCGCAAAAGGCACCCTGCCGCTGACCGGGACCACAGCCCTGAAGCCGCTGGAAACAAAAGACAGCGCGTACCGCGACATCCGCGCGGTCGGTGCTTTGTGCGGCGTCAACACCGGCACGCTGGAAAAATGCACCCTGACCCACGGCAAAAACAATGCGGTTTCCGCGCAGGTGCTGGCAATGCTGCCCTTTGACGATACCGCCACCGCGACAGCCCGCACAACAGTAAGTGGCACAGCCTATTATGAAAACGAGCCGCGCGGCATTGGCGGCCTCGTGGGCGTTGCCATACCCAAAAACGGCCAGACGCAAACAATTTCCGCGCTGACGGTGGACGCCAATGTGACGGTAGCCGGTCTGCTGCAGGACAACAGCCCAAAAGCTGCGGTCGAAACCCTTACAGAACAGGCACGCTACGCCGCAGCCGCCAGCAGAGAAAATTCGATCTGGCGCAGCATCGGCGTGGGCGGTGTGGTCGGCACGATGGATGCCGCCAACCTGACGCTTGATCCCAAAAAAGAAATCATGACCAACAAGGCCGCCGTCATCGGCAGCGCCTTTACGGGCGGCGTTGTGGGCAACCTTTATAATAGCGGCAATACATCCGTCACCCTGACCGGCCTTCGGAACGAGGGCACGGTCAGCGCGGGTGCCAACTACCTTGGCAGCGCCGAGGGTCGAAACAGCCGTGTGCTGGGCCAGTTCTTCGGCGGCATTGCGGGCTACTGCAAAAATGTCACGCTGCGCGGCAGCGCCAGCACCACCCGCCGCGATATGACCGAAACACAGCTGAAAACCGCCGTCAAGGGCGGGTATGCTAACGATGGCGCACTCACCGATGCCAGCCCGCTCAAGGGTGATTTTGTCGGCGGTCTGGTGGGCTTTGCCAGCGGGTGTAAGCTGGAAAATTGCACCACGCAAAAGGGCTATGTGCTGGGCCGCTGCTTTGTCGGCGGCATGGCGGGCGGCTTCAGCGGCAGCCAGCTTGAAATAACCGGCGGCAGCAACAGCAGCACCGTGCTGGGCAACCGCTATGTGGGCGGTGTTGTGTCGGTCAACGGCAGCCAAAGCACGGTCAGCGGCGTTACCAACAGCGGCCTTGTGGCGGGCCTTGGCAAAAATGCGGCCTATGTGGGCGGCATTGCGGGCCTGAATGATGCCGAATGGGGCAGCACCAATGCAGCAAATACAGCAGCCACCATTCAAAACTGTGTCAGCAGCATGGCCTCGGACACCGCCACCAACAGCAGCCGCAGCGCCCTGCTGCAGGCGCTGAGCACCTATAAAGATGCAAACAATCAAGAAACGACCACCCGCGCGGATTATGTGGGCGGTCTGGTCGGCCGCAACGGCAAAAATGCCGTGCTTACATGGGACAATGAGGCAAGCACGGTGCAGATCGGCGCGGTCATCTGCGGCAATGATTTTGTCGGCGGTCTGGTCGGCTGCAACGATGCAACGGCGAAAATCACAAATACCAGCACCTCGCTGCTGACCGTCAGCGGCGAGGTCACGGGCGGCAAGGCGGTCGGCGGTATGATCGGCCTGAACCTTGCCCCGGCCCTGCCTGCGGCCGATATAAAGGTGACGGAAATCAGCGGCACGCTCTGCGTGGGCGGTGTCATCGGCGCTAACATGCCGGTGGCCGCAGCCGGTGAAGATGCGTTTACCATCAAAGAAACCACCACATCCGGCGGCACGGTCGGCACATTCCAAACCACCGCAAAGGCGGGCCGCATCAAGGCCGACGGTCTGGCGGGCGGCATCATCGGCTATAACTGCCTGCTGGCATCGGCCCCGGACGATTTGACAACGATTCTGCCCACCGTGGCGGAGAAAACAGGCCTTGTGACGGTCAGCGATACATTGTCGCGCAATACGACCAATACCATGAACCTCAGCGGCGCGGCCAACCAGTTTAATCTGGAGGTCAACGCCTATGTGGGCGGCATTGTCGGCTATAACGATGCAGAAACCCGCCTGACCATCAGCAGCGCAACAAACGGCAGCCAAAGCAATGCGGCATCGGTCGGCAGCCTGAAAATGCGGGGCGAGACCGGCACCCTCGGCGGCGGTGTCAGCCTGCAGGGCTATAACAACAGCTTTAACTATAACGCTTATGCTGGCGGTAAAGATGCCCGCGGCTATATGGCGGGCGGCATCATCGGCTGTGTGACCCAAAACACAACGCTGGAGGGCTGCACCAACTACGGCATTGTCTCCCACAAGAGTGCGGCGGGCGGCATCGCCGGCTGGAATGGCGGCAGCATCAAAAACTGCTCTACCTACGCCACACTGGGCACCCAGCAGGACGGCTATGCCTACCTTGGCGGCATCGTCGGCATCAACAACGGGACGGTCACGGACTCGGCCCCGGCAGCAAGCATCACTGTGCGCGGCCGGTATATCATCGGCGGCGTGGCGGGCCTGAACCTGACGAATGCGAGCATAACCTATAACACTTCCGATAGTATCCCCGTTACGGTGCAGGCGAATGAGTGCGCGGGCGGCGTTGCAGGCGTAAACTGCGGCACCATCGCATTGGGCGGCACAACGCTGCAGGTCAACATTACGGCAGAAAGCTATGCGGGCGGCATTGCGGGCAGCAACAACAAGCGCAACGATAAAGCAGCCAGCATTGAGGGCGGCAATGTGACAGGAACCGTCACGGCCACCAAGAACTACGCAGGCGGCGCAGCCGGTGCAAACTATGCCAATATTACCGGTGTGACGCTGGTTGATGGGGCATGTGTGCGCGCCAATGACCAGTTTGCAGGCGGTATTGCGGGCAGCAATAGGGCTGGCAATGGGCAGAACGGCACGATTACGGGCTGCATCAACAATGCAGGGCCGAACGGAAACAACTACACGGTATATGCCACCAACGGCAATGCGGGCGGTATTGCAGGCAGCAATGAAAGTGGCGCCCAAATTATAAACGTTGGCGTGGATAATGGCGTCAAAATCGGCGTTGCCAAGTGCGATGCGGCGGCCATTGCGGCCAACAACTTCGGCACCATTCAGGGCGGCACTGTCGGCAGCTGTGATATTACCTTTGCCGGGGAAAGCATCGGCGCGGTCACGGCCATCAACAATAAGAATGCAACAATCAGCGGCGTTACGCTTAGCGAGAACGCAGCCATTGTTTACCAAGGCCCGGCCACCAATGTGGGCGGCATTGCGGGCAAAAATGCCGGTACGATTGATAAGTGTACTGTCAGCAGCCCTGCACTGAATCTCAACGGCCTTACGGCCCGGGCAGACAGCATCAGCCTTGGCGGTGCGGCGGGCGTCAATATGCAGGACGCAAAAATCAGCGAAACAAATGTTACACTGAACATTACAGACAATCTGAATAAATACAAGAATCTGGGCGGCGTAGCCGGCGAAAATGCCGACGACGGCACTCTGTTAAAGTGTACCTATCAGGGCGCGCTGGGGCAGGCTGTTACTGCGGCAAGCGGTAACATTACCACGGGCGCAGCCAATGTGCAGGACACCGTAGGCGGCATCGTTGGCCTGAACAATGGTGAGGTTAATGGGTGCAGTGTGCCCCAAATCAAGCTGCAGGTGATGGGTGCCTCGGGTCTGAGCGACAGCCAGACCTATGCGGAAAAGCTGAAAAGCGCCAGCAGCGTGGGCGGCATTGCGGGCCGTAACAACAGCACCATTACATCCTGCTATGTTGCCACAGAGGAAGACGGCGGCAGTATCATCACCGCGCGCTACGGCTTTGTGGGCGGCGTGGCAGGCGCAAACAACGGCAGTATTAGCAGCAGCGGCAGTGGTGCTGAGAAAGTAACAGCTCTGGTTAGTCAGGTTGGCGAGTGGTTTACGGATGGTAAAACCAATGCCATGATCAGCACCCTGAAAGACGATACTTATAAAGACCTTAAGGGCGTTGATACGGTGTCCCCGAATCACTACAGCGAAGTCTACACCGCCACCGGCCTTGCCAAAAATGACCTGCTGGTCGGCCTGCGCGGCACAACTGATACAAACGGAAAATCCAGCGGCTATCTGGGCGGCGTGGCAGGCTTCAACACCGTCAACGGCACGATCACAGGCGCGGCAACCGGTAAGTGGTTTGTCTACGGTGACAACACGACCGATGAATCCAAAATCGGCGGTATGATCGGCATGAACGAGGCAACCGGCGAGGTCAAGCTGCTGGTCAACTGCGCCGCCGTGCGCCGCTTTACCCGCACAGACAGCAATAAAAATGACGATGACACGACCTATAGAGACAACAAAAATATTGCCTATGTGGGCGGTGTGATCGGCGTGCAGCAGAACACGGCCGATGACAAGTGGGTCATCAGCGAGTGTGTGAACCTTGGCACTGTGTTTGACAGCGGCTCCAACTATATCGGCGGCATCATTGCCTCCTGGCTGAAAAACGGCGGCACGATTGAAAAATCCTTCAACTTCGGCAGCCTTAACACCAATACCAACTGTGGCGGCGGTTCGGGCACGGTCGGCGGCATTGTGGGCTTTTTTGACCAGCCTACCCCCGGCGGCACGGCAAATATCCTCTCCTGCCAGAACCACGGCGATATTCTGTCCTGCGGAAATTGGACGAATGACACAAAGCACGGCGCCAACGATGTTGCCGGTATCCTCGGCAAGGTGGTCATGGCGGGCAAAAGTGACTATCTGCGCATCAACATTGTCGATTGCGTGAACGGCGATGTTACGATGCAGTGCGAGTCGCTGGCATCCGGCATCATGGGCTGGCTGGGACCAGATGGCAGCAATGTTCCGGATAAGGTCGAGGTTTACATTGACCGCTGCCGTAACTATGCTACGGATGTTAAAATTTCACCTAAACCAGGCGATACCAAGTTGCTTGCAGGTATCTGCGGCAACCGAGGTGGCAATAACACTGCACAAACGAGTGCATCCACCACAGTGACGAATTGTTTTGCTCTGTATAAAAATACGGTTAGTACCAATAAGGCACCCATTGCGATGAACCGTAGTGGAAGAGAAAACATCGTGGCCTACGGCAACTACTTTATGGACGAAGGGTACAGCTTTAACGATGCCTACAATAAAGCCATGAAGTTGATGTATGTGGATGAAGTAAAAACACAAACTTCGACATATGGTGCGAGTATGAACCGAGAGAGTAATTATCTCTACGGCACACGGCTGTACGCTGGTATAAACAAGTCTACAGGCAAGTACTTTGCAGCGGGTATGGTCAATGGCTATGATCTTAATACAGTTGATGCAGCAACATGTTATATCAAGAAAGCTACTAACGCAGACGGGCTGGCAACAATTTATCGTCCGTATCTAACCCCGCCAGAAATTGCCACCATCCTGCTGTGGTACGGCGAAAAAGACAAGATTGAAGGCCCGAGCATGAAGGACATCACGGACGACTTGATCCAGAGCTACTATACGCAAGTTCTGGACAAGCGCGGCCCCGGGACGGTCTCTGACTTGCAAGTTGCGCATAAAAAAGATAGCAGCGCTGTCTATGGCCGCTATGAGGTGACATGGTCGGCCGCGGCCGCAGATGGCATTTTCCCGGATAACCAGATACAGAATGTAAGCCATTATCTGGTAACGCTGTATAAGGTTGACGGTGCGAACACGGTTGCTTTGGAAAACTACAAAGACATAAAGGTCTACGGCACGCGCTATCTGTTTGACGCGGATGATGCGCTGGCGCAAGCTATTGGCACCGGCCAATTCTGTGTCGGTGTAAAGGCCGTGAACGGAACTAAGATAGGTGATGAGGTAAAGTCTGACCCGCAGTACTTTGTGCGCCCCCTGCCTACCCCGAAGCTGGAAATCCGCCTGAAAAAACAGCCCAGCAGTGGGCAGGACTACGGCCAGTATCTTGTGCTGACAAACGCAAGCGACTACCAAAACGCGGGCAACTGGCAGGTAACAGCCTACCTGATGAACCAAACCAATACGAAGATTACGCTGAATGCAAGCACCACCGAAGCATTGATAACAGACGGCCTTGGCTCGGCTACCCGCCTGCGCGCCACGGCAACCCCGGGTACAGATGCAACGGGTGCATGGATGGAGTCTGCCCGCTATGATGAGGAGATCGGTATTCCCAGGACATACTATAATGCCAGTAATCCAAATAGAAACAGCGGCCTTGTCCACGGTACGGCGTCTATAAGCGAGCCGGTCATAACCGGCAGCACGGCGGACGATCTGTCGATTACCGTGACCCTGCAATTTACCGCAGATACGATCCCCAACACCGTGCCGAACTACCGCGTTATGCTGGTGGGTAAATACAACGGTGATGAACAAATCAGCAATGCGGCAGAGGATACAGCAGCCAAAACGCAGCCGCTGAACGGCCAGTATGTGACGCTTGCTGCGCTGGAAAAGCCGGTCTACAGCAGCGGCACGGAATTTGTGCTGAGCAACCTGCCCGCCGTGGTCTTTGACGGCAGCTACACCGACCTGAAGGTCGTCTCTGTGCCTATTGATGCCGGTTATCCGCAGGTCGTGACCCGCTGGGAAATCACCGCAGATGAGGCTCTGAATGCTATTAAAGATAGTGGTAGCAATAACCCCGTCAGCTGGAACAGCGGCATCGAGATCGTGCGCGGTGCGGACGGCAAATTCAGCTATTACCACCTGACCCCGCTGCAGTTCTTTGCGAAGAATGACCCGTGGTACAGCATGGCCGCAAAGCAGATCCGCAAGGATGACCTCAACCTCACGCTTCTGAAAGCCCCCACGGTAAGCAATACTGCCACGGGTGTAGTGAGCACCGACAACAAGCTGAACTATACCTTTACATGGACGCAGTACGATGCGGACGGCACCACGCCAGATACAACAGAACATGCCTACGATGTCACCCTATACGGTCTGCTGCCCCAAAAGGACGGCGAAACCACCGCAATCGCGGGCAAGGAAAAAATCGAGCTGAAGGACGGCGTGTCGCTGGCGGATAAAATCAAATTTAACGCCGAAACCGGCACCTATACCCTGACCCTCTGCGTGGACGATGACCTTGCAAGCGGCAGCTGGCGCTATGATACGGTGCGGCTGCATGTCACCCGCAAGCCGGGCGATGGGGACACCAATGCAATCGGTCTGGCGGGCGAGGCAGATTGTGCTGTTAAGCAGCGTCTGTCTGCGGTAGGTCAGGTCAACAGCATCATGCGCACCAACGACAACAGCGCCAATGCGCTGAACTACGACATCACCTGGCCCGCAAGCGCGGACGCCAAAGGCGAGAACACGGTGACATATACCCTGTACGCGGAAAAGCTTGACGGCAATAATTGGACGGCGCTTGCCAACTGGCCGGGCATCACGAAAAACAGATGCACCGTTGACCTTGAGAAGTATCAGGGCGAAACCCTGCGGTTCTATGTCGTAGCAAATGCGGTTGACGGCTTGAAGTATTGCAGCCCGAACGGTGAGTACAGCAACCCCCTGCTTGTCGAAACGCGCCTTGCTGCGCCCGTTGTGACCGCAGCCGATTTAAGCTACCCAACACCGAGCCAGACCCAGTTCCTGACCGGGGAAAAGCTGACGCTGACGGTTGAAGGCGCCAGCGGCAGCAGCTACTACTACATGGGCTATCTCTTTAAGAATGCCGCGGATTACAAGCAAATTGCTGATCTGGCGAACAGCTATCAGAAGGAGCAGACGCCCGATGCAAAGGCCCAAAAGCTGGCAGACCTGACGGACGCGCTGAATGCAATGCTGACCGACACGACCGGCCGCGTGCTGCGCCTGCTGCCGGAAGGCCAGATGGACGGCGGCGCGCAGGCAGAAACGACAACGGGCGGCGCAGCGTTTGCGCTTGGCGATGAAAGCTTTACCATGAAGCCGGAGTATGCCGGTTACTGGCTGCTGCCCGCCCTGCGCAGCATGTCCACCGACGGCACAACCGCCAGCTCCAACTGGTACTACTATGTTGCAGACGGCACGCAGGAGAATCCCACCCAGATGCAGCTGCCCAAGATCAAGCTGGATGCACCGCAGACGAACCAGAACGCCTTTACAACTGTAGATTCCAAGGCAACCCTGCAGCTGTTCGGCGCTGACGGTGAGACGGCATGGACGCCCGCAAGCACAGAGGCGGATATTTCCCGCTTTGCAGTGGAATGGAACGCCGTAAACTACAGCAAGGAAACAGGGGAAGGTCTGGCAGACAAGTATCAACTGGAGATCACTTCTGCCGATGGCAACACAACCGACAAGATCACCTTTACTGTGGCCAAGCGGAATGTAATGAACGAGGACGGTACGATCAAAACCAAGTGCGGGGAAATCCTGTCTGTGACAAAGGCTGTTACAATAAAGGATACTGCCTATACGATCACGATCCTGCCGACCAAAGAAAACGGGCGCACATTCTATGATCTGACCACTACGGTCAAGACAAACGGGAAGGGCGCGGCAGTCCTTGACGAGGACAAAAATCCCGTGCTTACAACGAACCATGTGACGCTGGAGGGCCATTATGAGCTGAAGGACGCCAGCGGTACACCGCGCTATAAGCTCGAAACCTTTGCAACGCTGGAATACCTTGACCGTGACGGTGAGCCGGGCTACCGCGTAACACTGCCCGATCTTGTCGATCTGCTGCACAAGGACGATACACGCCAGCGCATTACCGGTAAGGTTACTGTGCTGGCCGAGGGCGATGCGGATAAGACCACTGCGTCTGATGAGCTGAAATTGGATGTGCCGAATGACGGTACAGCTGCCGCCCTGACCATGACAGCAGAGGAGCAGCCCGCGCAGGACGCTGCAGCAGAGCAAAGCCCTGCCGCAGCACCACCGGTTTTGCGGGCGGCGCGTGTCCTGCGGGCAACGCCCGAAACGGCTGCAGATGAGAAAGAGGAGCTGCCTGCAGTGGGATAACACAATGAAGGAGGGTATACCTATGGGCAGAAAAGCCCGCGGTATCATGCAAAATCAACAGGGGCTGTCAATGATCCTTGTGCTGTGCATCGGCGCGGTTTTTGCGGCGCTGTCTGCGGCGCTGGTCTATGCGGCGTCTGTGTTGACGGCGAACGCGAACCGCCAGCTGATAGAGCAGGAGGTGTATACCCTTGCAACGAGCTTTTCCGATGTGCTGGATGACCAGCTGACCGGCTACGGCACGGCAGCGGGCGGTGCGCAAACGAACAGCCTGGCAGCGTTCATCGACAAAACCTACCTTTTGCAGACTACCTACAGCGATGCCACGGAGCATACCTTTGCGGACGAAAGCAGCGGGCTGGAGATCACGCTCAAAAAAACGCCGGCTGACGAGGTGGATAAAAGCGAGTATGTTGCAGCGCTGGCAACAAAGGGCTATGAAGTCACGGCACTTAACAACCAGCTTAATAGCTTTGCAGAAAAGGAACTGTCGGATTATGTTGTAGAGGTGACGGTGACTGCAAAGCAGGGGAGCGAGAAGTTCTCCTACACAAGAAGCTACCAGCACACCAGCACATGTAAAGTGGCGTACTATACGATTGGCACAGATACGGCCCGGTATAGCAGTTATCAGTTGACCAAGGATGGCGAAAATGTAACGAATCAACAACTCGTTTTTAAACGCACGGATGTTGATAACTCATATACACTTAGCCCGGGCGCTGATACTGAAATCAAGATCCACTATGACCTGAACCAGACAGATAAGAGCAGCAAATTTGTGCGCCAATGACCCGGAAAGGAGCGGCTATGTCGAGATACCTTAAAAATCAAAGCGGAGAAACGATTGTAGAAGTGCTCGTTTCCTTTGTGCTGCTGCTTATGTTTACGGCGCTGTTCGTGGTGTCCCTGCGTTATGCGCGCACCATGTCATTGAAGGCGGAAACGATCCGCCAGACGGCCTATGCACAGTGCGAAAAGCTGTACCCCGCCGGAGATGGAAAGCCCCAATGGGTGAATGACGGCGGCACTGCAAGCTATACCTTTACCGGTACGGGCGCACAGTTTGTTGTTGGGAATGTCCAAAAGCAAAAGCTTGAGGCAAAGGCTACGCAGGATGGCACGGATGAGACCTACACCTTCCACCGTTACAGCAAGGGCCAGTCAAATACCAGCGGGGGACAGGGAACACCATGATGCGAGTGCTGAAAAACAAAAGGGGGACAACGCTGGTCGAGCTTGTTGTCTGCATGGTGCTGCTGTCGCTGTTTACGCTTGCGGCTGTCACGCTGATACAGCCCAGCGCGCAGGCGTATATGCAGGTGCAGCAGCAGACCCGCGCCCAGAATCTGGCCGATGCGCTGATCGAGACCATCCGCGGCGAGCTGCTGAACGCTAACGGGTATATCCGCTTTGCGGACGGCGCAGCAGATATAATGAATCTGGACACCGTGTTTGAAGGAAAAACCGGTGTCAGCAGCGGTACGGCATTGGAGTTCAGCGTCTACCCCAATCATATTGAGCTGATCGACAAGGATAAGGTCCCGGCGCTGACAAAGGCGGACGAAACGCCGCTGCTGAGCCAAGAGACCGCGAACGAGCTGGACGGTTACCTGCACATGCGGTTCTATCTGCAGGAAAAAAACATCTATAAGCCCCAGCATAAAGTGACATCAGAAGGAACAGACCTGCCTTATGTTGCCTACGCCTACACGACAGCCTACCCCAAGGATGCCTACATGGGGATGTTTATCAGTGACCTGCAGTTTTATGCCCGCAGCTATACCAAGGCCGAGGGGGAAAAGTACGCCCATGTCACGGCGCTGACCGTTGTGCTGACCGTGGCCCAGAAGGACGCACAGGGCAATGCTGTGCCGCTGTGTACCCAAAAGGCGATCGTGCCGCTGCCGGGCGCACCGGTGTATATCGAGGAACCCGGCAGCTGGGACGGCAGCAACCCGGCGGTGTCGTGAAGCACCGCCCAAGCAAGAACATCCCGTGTTATGCTGGACAAACCTCTTGATTTTTGTTATACTTTAGAACAATATAGGAAAGGTAGGGCGCTGCGCCCCGTTGTATAGAGCAGAGAGGAATACCACATGGCAACAGTCGAAATCAGAATGTTGGGCGATTTTGAGATCCGCGTAAACGGCAGGCCGGTGCTGGCCCAGCTGGCACAGTCCCGCAAGGCAACGGCGCTGGTGCAGTACCTTGTGCTGCAGCGCGGGGAGCGGGTGTCCCACAAGACCATCACCGATACGCTGTGGGCGGGCGAGCGCTCGACCAACCCGGATATGGCGCTGCGCGCGATTTTGCACCGCTTCCGCAATATGATCGAGGCCGAGGGCCTGACCGAGCTGCAGGGCTGCATCCAGACCAGCCGCGGCAGCTACCAGTGGAACCCCGCGCTGGATTGCAGCGTGGATGTGTTTGAGGTCAGCGACCTGTCCGAGAAGGCCCGCTGCGAGGCTGACCCCGAGAGCCGCGGCCGCCTGTATGAGGAGATCGTCAACCTGTACAAGGGCCGTCTGCTGCCCCAGTTTGCCACCGAGCCATGGGTCGAGAGCGTCAGCGTCCGGCTGCACGGGCAGTACCGCACGGCCATTCTGGGCCTGTTGGAGCTTTGCAAAAAGTGGGGCGAAAGCGGCCGCATTATATCGCTGTGTGCCCACGCGCTTGAGCTGGACCCCTACGAGGAGCGCCTCTATCTGGAGGAGATCGTGGCGCTGGAATCGCTGGGCCGCCACACCGAGGCACGGGACCTTGCCCGCCGCGGCAACGCAATGGGCTGCCTGCACCATGCCATTGACCCGGGGCGCGCCGGCTCTGCCTACCGCCAGATGCGTCAGGCGGACCGCAACATGGAGAGCGAGCTTTCCCGCCTGACCGCCGCCCTGCCCGACACCGAAAACACCGGCGCCTGCATCTGCGACTTTGAAACCTTTAAGGAGACCTACCGCGTGCTGCGCGGTGTGCAGGCCCGCTACGGTCTGCCGGTGTTTCTGGCCATCGTGACGGTGGCCCCCGGCCAGAATGCCGAGCCTGCCGAGACCGCCACTATGGTGGAGCAGCTTGGCGAGCTGATCCACACCACGCTGCGCCAGTGTGATGTGGCCGCCCGCTACAGCGAAATGCAGTATGTCATCATGCTCAGCGGCAGCGCGGCCGAGACAGGCTCCAGCCCGCTGGAGCGTATCAAGGCGGCCTTCTACCGCGTGCCCGCCCACGGCCGGTATCTGCTGAGCTACAATGTCTATGTGCCGGAGATCAAGGCTGACAGCGGACGCGCCCGCCGCCGCAAAAAAACAACGAAGAAATAAGCAATTTTCCCAGCCGCGCCGGTGCGCGGCTCTTTTTTTACACTTTACACAATCTTTTGACTAAAATTTTTTACAAAAAATCTAAAAAAACTGTTTAAATTTCCACAACAATGTGGTAAAGTAGTATCAAACAGGTGGGAAGTGTTCAAAATTCACTCCGCCGCAAAGAATATCTACGCCGCAGGGCGGTTGGAAACGCCCCGGCGCGAAAAGAGGTTTGACGATCCATGGGCTACGCAAGCAAAGACATCCGCAACATTCTGGTGGCCGGCCATGCCGGCTGCGGCAAAACAACGCTGACCGAGGCACTGCTGTACATGAGCGGCGCTACCGAGCGTATGGGCCGCGTGGAGGACGGCACCACTGCCAGTGACTTCGACCCCGAGGAGACCCGCCGCAAGGCATCGCTGAATGCCAGCGTTGTGCCGGTCGAGTATGAGGGCATCAAGTACAACCTGATCGACGCCCCCGGTCTGTTTGACTTTGAGACCGGCGCCGCCGAGGGCATCATGGCAGCGGAGAGCGTGCTGATCTGTGTATCCGGGCGCTCCGGCGTTACCGTCGGTGCAGAAAAGGCCTACCAGCTGGCGCTGAAAAACAACAAGGCGCGGATGATCTTTGTCACCAAGACCGACCTTGAGAACGCCGATTACTTTAAGATCCTTGAGCAGATGAAGATCAAGTTCGGCCCGAGCGTCTGCCCCTGTGTCGTGCCGGTCCGCCTTGATGACGGCACGGTCGCGTACATCAACCTGTTCAGCCAGAAGGCCTTCAAATATGAGGGCGGCAAGCAGGTGCAGATCGAGGTGCCTGACATCGGCCACCGCTTTGAGGGCCTGATCCAGGCCATGAGCGAGGCCATCGCCGAGACGGACGAGGCCCTGATGGAGAAGTTCTTCGAGGGTGAGGCCTTCACCACCGAGGAGATCGTGCAGGGCATGGCCGCCGGCGTGCGCAGCGGTCAGATCACCCCCGTGTTCTGCGGCAGCGCCGTCAACATGCAGGCGCTGGATATGCTGCTCTACAACATGAATGTGCTGCTGCCCGGCGCAGATACCGCCGCAGCCGTGGCCGAGGATAAGGACGGCAGCCCTGTGGACATCGCGGTCGATGACGCTGCGCCGCTGTGTGCCTATGTGTTCAAGACCGTGGCAGACCCGTTTGTCGGTAAGCTGAGCTTTATCAAGGTGCTGTCCGGCAAGCTGACCGCTGCCAGCAACGCCGTCAACGCCCGCACCGGCCAGCCGGAGCGCATGGGCAAGACGCTGACTGTCTGCGGCAAAAAGCAGACCGATACCGCCGAGATCGCGGCGGGCGACATCGGTGCCGTTGCCAAGCTGGCCACCGCCAAGACCGGCGATACCCTGTGCGACCCTGCCCGCGTTGTGGCGCTGCCCGCACCCGTCTACCCCGTCAGCTGCTACCGCATGGCTGTCAAGGTCGCCAAGAAGGGCGATGAGGGCAAGGTCAGCGGCGCGCTGGCCCGCCTGATCGAGGAGGATCCCGCCATCAGCTTTGTGGTCGATCCCGAGACGAAGCAGCAGATCATCAGCGGTCTGGGTACCCAGCATCTGGAGGTCGCGCTTGCCAAGCTGAAGAATAAGTTCGGCGTTGAGATCACGCTGGAGACACCGCGCGTGCCCTACCGCGAGTCCATCCGCAAGAGCTGCAAGGCGCAGGGCCGCCACAAGAAGCAGACCGGCGGCCACGGCCAGTTCGGCGATGTGTGGATTCAGTTCGAGCCTGTGCAGGGCGAGGGCATCGAGTTTGCTGAGAATGTGTTCGGCGGCAGCGTGCCGAAGAACTTCTTCCCCGCAGTCGAGAAGGGCGTCCGTCAGGCGGCCGAGCACGGCGTGCTGGCCGGCTACCCGATGGTCGGCATGAAGGCCACCCTGCTGGACGGCAGCTATCACCCCGTTGATTCGAGCGAGATGGCGTTCATCATGGCCGCCAAGATCGCCTACAAGGCCGCGATCCCCGAGGCCGGCCCCGTCCTGCTGGAGCCCATCGGCGCGCTGCAGGCCCATGTCCCGGCGGACAACACCGGCGACATCATGGGCGAGGTAACAAAGCGCCGCGGCCGCGTGCTGGGCATGAACCCCGATGAGGACGGTCTGCAGGTCGTGGAAGCTGAGGTCCCCGTGGCGGAGATGCAGGACTTCACCACCTTCCTGCGCCAGCTGACGCAGGGCCGCGGTTACTTCACCTTTGATTTCGTCCGCTATGAGACCCTGCCCCAGATGCTGGAAAGCAAGGTCATCGAGCAGGCCAAGGCCCTCGGCAACTTTGCAGATGAGGATTAAAGCGTAAAAAATAAGCACCTGCTGACCGGTATGCGTGTGACCGGTCAGCAGGTGCTTTTGTTGTATTGTGTTGTAGTATTGCATTGCAGGGGGCGGCGTCCCCTGCGCCCCGCGGGGCTTTGGCCGTTACCCGTCAGCACCAGCCTTCCGGGAGGCGGCGGGCCGGGCATGCCCGGCCCCTACAGTGCATCAAAATTTGTAAATGCACACACCCAATCAGGTAATCTTCAGCGCCCGCTGCACCCGATATACAATATACCGGAACAGCCCGACGATCAAACTGCCCTCCACCCAGATATAGTTGGGCAGATTCTTCCACCGGAACTTGGGCTTGTCAATCTTGGGCAGGGCAACCCATGCCTCGTGGAAGCCCTTTGCGTAGTCATTGCCGAAGCCGCGCAGCCGGAACATAACGACCTTTAACAGGTACCCCAGCAGCATCGGGATGAAATTCAGGACCAGCATCAGCAGCGGCTGGTTTTTGTAGGGCAGCAAAATGCTGTTGCGGCCGCTCTGGATGCTCTTGAACGGGTTGTACCGCACCGCGCCGGTGGTCGCACCGCAGATGTGGCGGCATTTGGCCGTGGGGCAGTAGACATTTTTGTAGCCGTAGCTGTTGGCGCGCCAGCTCAGGTCCACATCCTCGTAATAGGCAAAGAACAGCTCGTCAAAAACGCCGATCTCGTCCAGAATGGATTTGCGGTAGAGCGCTGCGCCGCCGCAGGCGCTGAAAATGCGGCAGGGCTTTGTGTAGCGGCTGGCCCGCAGACCATCGCCGCGCTTGCAGGCAAAGCCCAGAAGCGTCACATAATCGCCCGCATCATCGGCCAGCTCCGGCTCATAGTAGCGCAGCATCAGGCTGCTGACCGCAAAAATCTTCGGGTCGGCATCGGCGGTCCTGATAAGCTCGGCCAGCCAGTCCGGCTCGGCAAAGGCGTCGTTGTTGAACAGGACGGTGTACTCGCCCTTGGCGATTGCAATGCCCTGGTTTACCGCGTGGGAAAAGCCGGTGTTGTCGGCGTTTTCGATCAGGGTGTAGCGGTCGCGGCCGCAGTAGCTGCGCGCAATCGCAAGGCTTTCATCGGTGGAGCCGTTGTCGATGACGATCAGCTCAAAATCCTGCTCGGTCTGTGCCCAGATCGACTCGATGGAATCCCGCAGCCAGCCTGCACCGTTCAGATTCGGGATGATGACAGATGCTTTCATGGCGTCTCCTTACCAAAAATAGGGGTTGGCGTAGTAGTAGGTGAGACCGGCATGCAGCACGGCGCCCAGCACCAGTGCGCCGACCAGCAGGAACACCGCAAAGGCGACTGCCACCACGGCGGTGCGGATCAGATAGGCGCGCGCCAACCGCCGGCGGGCGGGGTTGCGGGTGCCGCCGAAGCTCCACACCACCGACAAAACCAATCCGACCAGCGGAATGGCAAAGAGGATCAGTGCGGCTGTCGTGGCGCTCTGGCTCATGGCAGTGACGGCAGCGTCCTCGTCCCGGTCAGGCGTGTCATACAGCGGCTGGGCAGGGCCCTGCTGCGGCGCTGTGCAGGCGGCCGGGGGCACCGGTGCGCCGCACTGGGGGCAGCTGCGGGCGTCATGCGGCACCAGCAGGCCGCAGTTTTTGCAGAAGCGTAGCATAACTTTGTTATTCCTCCAATGTCAGGTTGCGGTCCAGCTGGGTGTTCAGAATAATCTGGGTGTTGGTGGAGCCCATCTTTTGCATCTTGGTCAGCAGATGCTCCAGCGCATCAATGTCGGTGCAGCTCACCTTGATTATAAAATTGTAGCTGCCCGTCACCCGGAAGCACTGCAGCACCTGAGACTCCTGCTCGATCATCGAGAGGAAGCTTGCGCGGGTGGCAGCGTCCACCAGCACCGAGATCAGCGCCTCGACCCGGGCAGGGGCATCGGGGTGGCGCAGCACAACGGTGTAGCCGCCGATGATGCCCTCCTGCTCCAGCCGGTGGATGCGGCTGGAAACGGCGGGGCTGGTCAGGCTGACCCGCTGGGCAATGTCTTTGACGGGCATACGAGCATTTTCTGCCAACAGCTGTATGATTTTGTGGTCCAGTTCGTCCATGAAATGACTCCTTGCTTTTGTTTTGTATAATGCGCACAAAAAAATAATGTGAAGTATACAGACATTGTTGTCTTTAACAAAGTTGAAAAAGTATGCTTTTTTGTGCCGCCGCTAAATAAAATTAAGCGTCAATGGTTTTATTATAATCTTTTTCGCAAGTATCACATAAAAGATTTCGACCTTATTTATTCCTCATTTCACGGTTTTCCATTTTACTATCCAACATTACTTTTGTCTAAAAGAAACAATCAATGTGTTGTTCATGCTGCGCATAATGTAAATCCATATCCTGTATGGCCACTTATGTTAAAGATTGCAGTTAAAATGGAATTCTTTCTGAATGATTATTTCCAAATGTTCTCGAAGCATACTGCACGATGGTTTAAGGAGCATTATCCAAAGAAGTCTTTCTTCTATGCACCGATGGTTGTGAAGGATTTCGGAAAGGTTCAGACCGATAATTATAAAGTGGATGAGAAGAAAGTTAACCTGTTGTTCTTTGGAAATGTGGTGGCTAATAAACGCCTTGATTTGCTTATCGATGCAGTTAAGGAGTTGCCTGAGAATATACAGAATAAAGTGCATCTCAATATTTGTGGCAATTGCCGAACGAACAAGGAGGCTTTTTTGCAGCAGATAGGTGATTGCAAGAGCATCTCTACCTATTTCAAGCGCATACCTGATGAGGAAATTCCTGAGTTGTTTACCAAACATCAATTCTTTATGCTTCCTTATCAAGATGTGGCGCAGAGTGGTCCTCATATGATAGCATATAATTATAATCTTCCTGTAATAGCTAGTGATATTGATGGTTTTGCTGAACGTGTCAACGATGGTGAGAATGGATACCTGTTCCATGTAAACGACAAGGATTCATTAAAAGCTGCCATCACAAAAGCTGCCATGATGTCTTCATTAGATTATCAGCAGATGAAAGACAACCTAAAGAGGTATGTTGCAGAAAACAACAGTTTGGAGGCGGTTTCTAAAAAGTATGTTGAATATTTCAATTCTATTGTATGATTAAAGAATACTTAAAGAATGCCAAGTGGGTATTGTTCTTGCGTTTATGTCATGAACGTTGGCAGGAACTCCTTATAGATACTAAATATATAGGAAATGGAGCACGTAATAAGAATCCGCGTAAGATGGAGACAGATTTGGCTATTCGTGCTCATGCTTTAGAAAAAGGCATGTCAATAGGAAACGTTAAGGTTGGCTTCGGTAAACAGAAAG
>ERZ773138.911-NODE-911-length-31513-cov-6.139106_pt1 | contig 31513 bp, 29 predicted proteins | sample MGYA00511114_ERZ773138 | MGnify/ENA primary metagenome ERZ773138 (study PRJEB29015, sample SAMEA2737805) | human gut metagenome | biome: human gut; feature: human-associated habitat; material: faeces | place: China | collected 2012 ...
GTTAGAGCCGCTACCGATAGGAATCCCCCGTCTTTAGGCGGGGGAGGATGTCAATCCATCCTTCACCCTGCCAAATATACAGTCCCATACGCAAACCTATTTTTCCTGCTACAAAGCTACGCAATAATTTCCTTCTCCGCAATTATGCGGAGATTAGTCCGTTCGTATGGGGATCCCCTGCCCGCCCTCACGTCCGCATGGCCAATACACGCTGATGGTGTAACTGCAGGCAACGGTGGAATAACAAATGAGTCTTTATCATTCAGCAGTCTGCCGGTTCCCAACTGAAAACGCGGCGGCTTCTATCGCAGACATACACCGGGCAGCGGATTCCGGCGCCTTGCCCGGTGTGCCAAAAGCCTGACTCATTCTGAGCAGTACGGAACAGGGGATCCCCCCGCAAATGCGGCTCCCGGCCTCCGGCCGGGGCACCGGCACTGAGGGATAAAACACCTCCTCTGCACCCTCTTCCCGTGCTCCAAGCCAGATCAGTTTTCCGGTGAAAACCTCCAGCCGCAGTCGTTGTGATAGATCATGAGCCTGGTCATTCCCCCATCGATACAGATGTTTTCCCCAGTGATGAAACCAGCCTTTTCAGAGCAGAGATAGAGCACCATACCGGCAATATCGAGAGGGTTTCCCACCCTGCCCGCGGGATGCTGCGCGGCGTCAGGACCGCTATACTCCGTGAAATCAGTATCAATCCAGCCCGGCGAAATGGAATTGACACGCACCCTGCCGGCAAGGCTCACGGCAAGCGCGTGGGGAAGCACCGCAATACCGCCCTTGGCGGCCGTGTAACTTTCGGTCTGAGGCTGGCTCATACGGTCACGGGACGAGGAGATGTTCACGATAGCCGCATCGGAAGTGAAATACGGCAGAAAAAACTTCGGGAGATAGAAAGGTGCTGTAACACCGACATGAAGAGCGTAGTTGAATTCATCCCAAGTAGGCGAAAGTATAATTAACCCCCTAAACGAACGAAATCTGTCCCCCTATGGTGGGTCCATTAAACGATCACCTGCCAGCCGACTCTGACCGGCAGGAAGGATCCGCCCGCTACCTTATGCCGCGGCCCTGGAGGGCGCGCTGACCATCTATCATCCCTTTTATCCTGCCACCAGCTCTTTCATCCGGAGGCAACACCTGAGGCGCATATATCATCGCCGTTGCGCTTGTGGCAGGTGTGTACGGGGCTGCAGGGAAAAAGATTTTCGTTATAGTTCTACGAGCTCATAGGCCGTGCTTCTTCCGTTCCCGGATGCCTTCACGAGGATGCCCTTAAGAATGAGATCCTTGATATCGCGGTTGGCCGTATCCTGGGAGCAATGGTTAATTCTGTACCATTTGGAGGAAGTGAGTTTGCCCTCAAAACCATCCAGCAGCATATTGAGGACCTTGCGCTGACGGTCGTTGAAGGAGACATCCCTGTGTCTGTCCCAAAACATCCGTTTGGCTTTTATATGTTCCGTTTTTTCGAGCGATACACAAAGGGCATCTCTCAATTGCCGCAAAAACCAGTCTATCCAGGAAGTGATATCAAGCGCTCCTTTCTGAGCCTGCTCCAGATGGTGATAGTATTCATTTCTGTTTCTAAGGAACACGGAAGAGAGACTATAGTAACGCTGGCACGTCTGATCAGCGCGGGAAAGAAGCATCTCGGTAACAGTGCGGCACAGCCTGCCATTGCCATCATCGAAAGGATGGATAGTGACAAACCAGAGATGCGCTACGGCCGCCTTTACCAGCGGGTCCATAGAAATATCCGCATCATTTACCCACCCGAGGAATTCGTTCATTATGGCAGGCACATCTTTATTATCCGGAGCTTCATAGTGCACTTTCTCATGTCCTATGGCACCGGATACCACCTGCATGGGTCCACCTTCGCTTCTCCATGCTCCCACTGTAATCTTATACATGCCGCTGTGCCCCGTAGGGAACAATGCCGCATGCCAGTTAAAGAGGCGTTCGGCATCCAGCGGCATATCATAGTGCTGAGTAGCATCGATCATTACTTGTACTACGCCCTCCGTATAGTGGTCCGGTGCCGACAGTCCATCGTATGCCAGGCCTAACTGTCGTGCCACAGAAGAACGGACGCTGTCATGATCCATTATCTGACCTTCTATCTTTGCCGAGTGGACAATCTCCTGAGACATGGCGTCCAGCATGGAATCATTCTGCTCCTGGAAGCCAAACATAGAGATCACTCCCATCAGCTTTCCACGCAACAGATGCACTTCTGCCAGCAAACTGCCGAAAGCCTGCCCGTCCCACGACATTCGTGGCCATCCTTCGCACTGCCAAATATAAAGCCCCATACGCAAACCTGTTTTTCCTGCCTCAAAGCCACGCAATAATTTTCTTCACCATGATTATGCGGAGATAAAGCCAATTAATCTCCGCATAATTGCGGAAATTAATCTTTTCATATAGTAGAGTCCATATAGTGGTGTAAATTCCCGTGGCAAAAAGCTGGGCCATGAGAACGCCTCCGGTAAGTTTGGGATAGCAAAAAGCACCCAAACCGAAAGGAAAACGCCATGGCACAGGTCACCTTCACCTGGAACCCGAATGAAATTCTGCGGGTATTTACGAAAGGATCTGAAAAGGAAGGATTCCGTCTTCCGCTCCCAAGGGGATTAATGCCATGTACAGGGAGTCCCCGTAACCGCCCGGGGCAAAGCGCTATGAACGTGCAGAGGGAGTGCGCTGACAGCCGTAACGGCGTGCGCGCCGCCAGTGATACCCGCGGGCCTTTCCCCTGAACATACGCTGCGCCTTCTGAGGGGAAACGCCGTATCTTTTTATATTAAGATAAGCCATATAATACATTAAGATTAAGCCTGTTTTTCACGTAAATTTCCCTAGACTGCCTTCATACCCGAGGGACACGCCCTCAGTTTCTTTAAGTTTCAGACAATGCGGCCAGGTCCGCAAGGCATCATAAGGAGTTTTTTATGAACGACATCTTTTCCCGCAGGAATTTTCTGAAGAGCAGCGGCTTCGGCATCGGAGCCCTCGCGCTGGGTTCCCTCGCTCCGGAAGCCGTCTTCGCCGCCACAAAGGACAGCCTGAAAAATGACAGTGACTTTGACAGTTTCGCCAGAAGCTTCATATACCACATCCCCACCCGCCTCTACTTCGGTTTCGGCGAGCTCGACAACCTCGGGAAGTACAGGCTCCCGGGAAAGAAGGCCTGCGTCGTCATCAGCGGCGGAGGGGCCATGCGCAGATACGGCTACCTTGCCCGCACCGAAAAGCAGCTCGATCAGGCTGGGGTGCAGCATGTCCTCTACGACAAAGTCTTCCCCAATCCGACGCTGAACCAGGTCATAGGCGGCATAGATTTCGCGAAGAAAAACGGCTGCGATTTCATTCTCGGCCTCGGCGGCGGCAGCACCATGGATTCGGCAAAGGCCATCGCCTTCGGCTGCACCAATCCGGGCAATCTCTGGGACTACAGCTCCAGCATGACCGGCGGCAACAAGGAACGCGTCGCCGATCCCCTGCCCATCGTCTGCATCACAACACGACCGCCGGCACGGGAAGCGAAATCGATCCCTGGTGCGTCATTACGAAGGAACAGACCAATGAGAAGTCTGGCTTCTTCAGCGGCGAATCCATGTATCCCGTGCTCTCCATTGTTGACCCCGGGCTTACCTTCACCGTGCCGCAGGACTACACGGCCTACCAGGGCATGGACGCTTTCTTCCACGCTTCCGAGAGTGTCATCAACACGAAAAATTCCCAGATGGGCGAGATGTACGCCCTCCTGGCCATCACCCTTGTTGCGAAGTACCTGCCCCGTGTCGTGAAGAACGGAAAGGACAGGCAGGCCCGCTCCTTCGTCTCCCTCGCCAACACCCTGGCCGGCTACTACATGCGCTGCACCTCAGCCCACTCCCTTGAGCACGCCATGGGCGGCTTCCATCCGAAACTCCCTCACGGAGCCGGCCTCATCATGCTGGCGCACGCTTATTACGCCTTTTTCGCGGACCGCAAAGCCTGCGAAGGACAGATGGTCAAAATGGAGAAGGCCATGGGCATGCCGGACGCGCGCACGGGGCAGGACTTCATCAGGGCCCTCGACAGCCTCCTGGCGCAGTGCGGCGTCTCGCATCTCAGAATGTCCGACTACGGCATCACGAAGGATGAACTCACCAGATATCCCGCCATCGCCCGCAAAATAGGCGGCGGCGATATCTCCGCTGATCCGCTTCAGCTTTCCGACGCTGACTTCCTCAGCATCTACCAGAAGTCCTTCCGTTAAGCCTGAAAGCGGCACCTGCATACAACCGCACCGGCTCTCCCCGAATCCCGCGTTCCCTGTTCCCCTTTTGCCGGAGGCTGTTCCGGCATGGGGACAGGGGACGCCGAAGATATAAAGGAATACCCATGAACGTTCTTATCATCAATGGAAGCCCCCACGCGAAGGGATGCACCTACACGGCCCTGAGCGTTGTCGCCGGACAGCTTGAAAAACACGGCATTTCGACTCATATGATTCATGTAGGCCACAAGCCCATCCACGGCTGCATCGCCTGCGGCAAATGCGCGGAAACCCACCGCTGTGTCTTCAACGACGATCCCGTTAACGAGACTATCGAGCTGCTCCTTAAGGCTGACGGCCTTGTCGTGGGTTCTCCGGTCTACTACGGCGGCCCCAACGGCATCCTCTGCTCCTTCCTGGACAGAATCTTCTTCACCCGCAACGAACTCTTCGCCTTTAAGTCGGCGGCGGTCGTAAGCTGCCGCCGCGGCGGAGCCAGCGCCGCTTTCGACCGGCTCAACAAGTACTTCACGATTTCCCGTATGCCGGTCGTATCCTCCCAGTACTGGAATTCCGTGCACGGCTGGAAGCCGGAAGACGTCATGCAGGACAGGGAAGGACTCCAGACCATGCGCGCCCTCGGCGACAATATGGCCTGGATGCTGGAATGTTTCGCGGCCGGCCGTGCTGCCAGCATCGCCACTCCCGCCATAGACCCCTGGGAACCAACCGATTCATCCGATAGGAGAAAAACGCCATGCTGAAACAGGCCCTGGCCATTGCCGTCCTGCTGTGCACCGCCGCCGGCGGCGTACAGGCGAAGGAAGTGAAGACCCGAAACATACCGGTGCCCCAGACCGTGAGCCCCGAGCTTCAGAAGCTCATCGGCGCGAAGGAGCCCGGCTGGTGGAACACGCACCCGAAATCCACAAAGGAATGGAAGAAATGGGTAGCCGGGCTGGCAGCCCAGACCGCGGCCATCATTCCGCCTCTGCGCGAAAAGCTCGGCGTCACATCCAAGGAAGGCACCATGGCCGGAGTGAAGATTTACACGCTGACCCCGAAGACCATCGCGGATCAGAATAAGGATCGCATTCTCCTGAATCTCCACGGCGGCGGCTATGTCCTTAATCCCGGCGTGGCCGGAACGCTCGAGTCCGTTTATATGGCCGGCTTCGGCGGCATGAAGGTCGTCTGCGCCGACTACAGGATGCCTCCGGATTATCCCTACCCGGCCGCCATGGACGACGCCATGGCCGTCTACCGTGAGCTCCTGAAGACCTACCCGCCTGAGAAGATCGGCGTCTTCGGCACCTCCACAGGAGGCGGCATGACCCTGGCCCTGGTTCTGCGCTGCAAAAAGGAAGGACTGCCCCTCCCCGGAGCTATCGCTCCAGGCACGCCCTGGTCCGACCTCACGCGCACCGGCGACTCCTACTTCACCAACGACCACGTGGATAATATCCTCGTGAGCTACGACGGATGGCTCAAATCCGCGGCGAAGGTGTACGCGAACGGCCATGACCTGAAAGATCCCATGCTCTCTCCCATTTACGGAGACATGTCCGGCTTCCCGCCGACCCTGCTTACCTCCGGCACGCGCGACCTCTTCCTGAGCAACACGGTGCGCGCTCACCTGAAACTCCTTGAAGCCGGCTGCGACGCGAGCCTCATCGTTTTTGAAGGCATGTCTCACGCCGAGTACCACATGATTCCGGATGCGCCGGAAACCGCTTTCCACTTCAGGCATGTGGCAAAATTCTTCGAAAAGCATCTGAAGTAGAGTAGGCAGAAATACTGCGGCGGCCGGTATACCGGAACCGCCCGGAAAGATCCGGGCTCGGGGCAGGATACCTGCCCCGGGCGTCTTCCGCGCGGATATTTTCGTACGGGAGTGTAAAACACTCGTTCTCCCAATACGCGGCAGGCCGGCCTGCTCCTCCTCCGTTACCGGGACTGAAAACTACTCTTCCCTATAGTCGTCATTCGGTATGAGTTCGGTATGGAAACACTCGCGCAGCCCAAGGCGTTTGATATAAGCGTAGGCTTTTGTCCTGCTGATCTTCAGAATGTCCGATATGCCATTCTTCCCTCCGACAGTTCCCTTCGTCATTTTGTAGACCTTCGTGAAATAGGCGTCTGCCAGTTCCTGCAGAGAAGGAGAGCCCTTCACGGCCGGGAACGCAGAAGTATCCGGAGCACCTTCTCTGGCGGGTATTGCCCATTTATCCTGAAGAGGGCCCCCCATCTCTTCCAGAACGCCGTCCTTGAGAAGACAGAGCCGCTCAATGAAATTGCGCAGCTGCCTGATATTTCCCGGCCAGGCATAGTCCATCAGACGCCTTAGTTCGTCATATGTCAGTTCATGCGGCGTTACCCCGTGATGATGAGCGTAATACTGGAGAAAATATTTGGACAGAATTTCAATATCTTCTTTGCGCTCCCGCAGCGGGGGGATGTAGAAAGTCACAACGTTGATGCGGTAAAAAAGATCTTCCCTGAATTTTCCTTCCTTGATGGCTTTCTTCAAATCTTTATTTGTAGCACAGACCAGTCTGAAATTTGACGTAACGCTCTTTATCCCTCCAATGCGCATAAACGTTTTGCTCTGAAGCACCCGGAGGAGTTTGACCTGTATGGGCAGAGAAAGATCACCGATCTCATCAATGAAGAGCGTGCCATTATCGGCGAGCTCGAAAAGTCCGATTTTTTGCCTCACTGCGCCGGTAAAACTCCCTTTTTCATAGCCGAAACACTCGCTTTCAAAGAGTTCGTAAGGAAGATTCGAAAGGTTGACACAGACAAATTTCCCTGTCCGCCCCGATTTTTCGTGCAGCCGCTGCGCAACGACTTCCTTGCCGCACCCGGACTCTCCCAGGAGGAGGACTGCCGTATCGGTCGGAGCCACAGAGTCCACCTTACGGATAATCTGCCGCATAATTCTGCTGCCAAAAACAGCCTCATAAGAAAAGTCGCTGGAAGAACCTGACGTCGAATAAGCCTGCACCCCAGCCGTTTCTTCAGGAATTTCATACAATGGCGACGTCGCTTTCTTAAAACTGGAAATCAGCGAGGCGGCAATGGTATGTTTCAGAAAGTCCGAATTATTCCGGACAAGAACGTCACACAGGATACGGAGAATTTCGCCTTCAAGGCAGAAAAACCACAGTCCGTAAACACCAAGGGATACAGACAAAATGATAAGAACATGCCTGTACGAAACTGGATCATCCCCTCTTTCCAGAATGTGAAACAGCGCGTTATCCTCATGTTCAGGGACTGTACTGAGCGATTCGATGAAAAATTCGCTCTGGCTGGAAGAGACATTTATCCTGCAGCACTTCTGAATTTTCCCCCCCGTTTTCTTCAGTACGCAGCCGGAAACCATTCCCAGCGCGCCTAAAAGAGAAGCCAGAACAGGCGCTGCGATGTCTTCCCTGTCAACCGAGGTCAAAAGGCAGGTCCGGAGGACGTGCAGAAACTGCTGCATAAAGCCCTCCGTGCTAATGAAAGTCGGGGCAGAGCTCGAAAGTCCGTTCTTAGCCAGGAGCGAAAGCAGCTGCTGTGGCAAAGACTGCGGGGAATAGGCATCACAGATCCCTTTTGCCTGACGGGCCTCAAGCAGCGCCTGAGACTTCTGCCCGGAAGCAAGATGCAGAAGAGCAAGGGAAGACAGACAGTTCGCGATGCGCATCGGGGCCCGCGCGATGGTGAAAATCCTCAGCGCTTTCCTCAGCTTCTTTTCAGCCGCGCTGAAATTCCTTCCCCGTAAAGCCTTGAGACGCCCGTTAACCAGAAGTGCTGTTCCCTGTAGAATAAGGAAATAGGAATGCTCGGCGTTCACGAATTCACGGAGAAACGAAAATTGCCGATAGGGTTCAATATTTTCTCCCAGATACGCGAACATCAAATCCAGAACAAAAGGAGCAACAAAATAGTTGGCGTGAAGACGCAGTTCATCATTTGCCTGAACTATTGTTCGTTTAAATATATTCCAGGATTTTTCAATATTTCCTATTTTATATTCATAAAAAGACAGAGCTCTGGCGGTCCATAAATCAGAGTAAGACTCAATGCGTTTTTCATTGTAATTAAGGAAATTTTTTATTACATATAATCCCTTATTATTGCAATTCTTCAAAAAATATGAGAGAGCAAGCAATGCGTAAAGAGTCCCAAGCTCATTATTGTCTCTGTTTATTATCTTTAGCTTTTTAATGCCAATCAAAATAATTTTTTTGCACAGGTGAAGATCTCCAGAATTAGCCGAAGCAATAGCAGCATAAATAAACCAAGAAGCACGTATGTATTGCCTTATTTCAGAATCATCCATTGATAATATATACAACAAAAAAGAAACAGCGTCATTTAATTTTGAAATAATTATATAATATAATATTATTTTATCAGCGCATCTTAGAACAATATCCTTGTCGCATAGTGACAATATTGATTTGTATCCATTTTCCATTCTATCGAAGTAAATTTTTTTATATTTCAGTTTATTTGTAATATTCAATGTTCCTATATTAATATCAATAAAGGACATCGTACGTTTGTCGCCAACAACAGATGCTATTCCTCTGCATTTATAATACAACAGTATTTGATACTTTGATTTTGAAGGTACTTTAAAACTGATATTCTGAATTTTCATACATTTGTTAATAAACGAAATATTAAATGCGCTACCTTCATTTTTTGTTTTGACTTTAGAAATCAGTTTTGCAAAATATTCATAAGCAAAAAACATTCTTCCGTATATTTTTTTACTTTCGTATAATTCAAGTACATCAATAACTACATCTAAAAATGTTAAATAATCTTTTTTATAATAAAAATTAATAGCGTTAAATATTTTGTTTTTATTTAATTTACAATCTAATATTGAAAATATATCATAAACTAAATTTTCACATAAAATGTTGTATTTATTATTTTTATCAATACATACAAGATTATTTAACTCGAGTTCCTGAAAAATATTTTTCGCCAGTCTTTCTTGCATATCACACAATCTACAGATATCATTCAAAGAGCAGGGAGTGCATCCATAATACATAACAAGAAGACACCCTGCCGATTCTGGTGATAAAGAAATCCGCTTCATTGCACACCCCTTCTTTTGCATGTACGGATGCACCTTCCGCACTCTGGTTCCCTCAGGCATCCTATAACGCTATAGCCCTCATTTGCTTAAACCTCTACTCATCCCAGATCCGTGCTGCCGCCTCGCAGGGGGGCCACCTCTCAGAAAATGCAGGGAAAATCTCTCACACTGTTTTAAGTGCATCTGTGAACACCAGAGAACCTCCCTGTCGATCATACAGACGGATTAAAAAACCGCACGGACTGCTTTTCCTGTACGGATCTTTTATGCCTGATCATGGAAAGCGCTGTCTGCCGGATCACCATTAACGGACAGCACACGGAAACCTCTCTTCGCACAGTTCCGGCTCCCCGCAATCAGTCAGGCGCCATACAGAGGGCAGTCACACCCACATATGCTGCCAGCGCAGGGAGCTGCCTTCAACGGCCCATCTCAAGTCTCCTCAGCCTCCCGCAGAAAGCCCCAGAGATACGGCCGCTATCCCCTGCCCTATTCTGACGCCTCCAGGCTGAAAGCTTTTTTTCAGGAAATAAACAAATATGATCCTGTGCGATATTTTTTATACTATCACACAGGATCTGCTGGAGAAATGCATCATCTATATTGAATAATAAAATACAGCATTGTATCTTTATCCATATGACAAAAATCTGTTCCCCAAATCACGCTCAATGGCATCGTGCCCCATGAGAATAATATTTTTATTCCTGTATTCAACATCCTGAAGCAGCTGCAGGGCTGCATGCAGGTTTGCGCATGTTGTCAGTCCGCATGGCAGAGCCTCTTTATTGAGAAGACGATGGCATGCACGCACCGTGTTCTTCATGTCAACAGGCACCACATGGGAAACAAGCCGGGAATCAAAAATCTTCGGCCTGAAGCCAACGCCTATTCCCCGATAACCGTGAGCTCCTGGCTTTCCCCCTGACAGCACGGCAGATTCAGAGGGTTCGACGGCAACGAGCTGAATTTCGGGATATTCTTCCCTGAGCCGTTTCCCCGTGCCCATCAGCGTTGCTCCTGAACCCACACCGGAAATGAAGACATCCGGATGAATTTTCATCCGCCGGCACTGCTGCATTATTTCAGCGCCTGTTGTCTGGTAGTGGGTATGTGGCCTTCCTCATTTTCAAACTGATTGGGATAAAATGATTTCCAGGTATCCCTGTGCACATTAACCGCTGTCTGCACAGCGGCCCGCATCCCTCCTTCTGCCGGAGTGAAAATAACCTCGGCCCTCAGCAGGGAAAGAAGACGGGGAATCCTGTCATCCTCAGGCTGAGGCATGACAAGCATGAGCGTTATACGATTTTCAGCACAAAGATAGGCCAGGCTGACGGCGAGATCTCCTGAAGAAGCCTCAACAATACACCCATCGGGCGTCAGCTTCCCGCTTTGGATCCCCTGCTGAATATACCTCAGCGCGGTTCTGTCCAGCGATGAGCCGAACGGATTGCCCGCCTCATATTTTATAAAGATATTGGCTCCAATCATCCTGGAAATTGTTTCAAGGAAAATGAGTGGTGTGCCGCCAATGGCATCAGACAGTTTCATTTTTACACCGCTGTTTTTTTGACGTTATCCAGTAATACATGCCTGAGAAGGCTGCAGGCAGCTTCCTTTGTAATGATTTCTCCTGTTTTCCAGGTCCAGTAATTGCCATTTATTTCCAGAGATGGCAGACGGCCCGTCAGGCCAGCCCGTGAAATAAGCGGCGGTTCAGACATAATTTCCACCGGGAGCTTAAGACGGAGATCCTTCATGGCGAGACTAATATTATTATAGCAGGCGGCGATTCTTTCCGGATTTGAATCCCAGATGACAATCTTCGTTTGCATAGATTTCCCCGGAGCCCTCTGAACAGAAAGGCTCATTACTTATCCTTCATTACCAGTTGCGACGCTGCTTCGAAGATACCCTCTGCCATTGTGGGATGGGCATGAATGGTATTTGCCACGTCTTCAGCCGTCGCGCACAACTTCAGGGCAAGGGCAGCCTCAGCGATAAGATCGGTAGCGCGGGGACCTGAGATATGGGCGCCCAGGAGCCTCCCCGTCAGGCTGTCCATGACCAGCCTGAATTCACCATCCAGTTCACCCATGGCATGAGCCTTTCCCAGCCCCCTGACAAGGGCTGATGCCACTTTGGGGATATATCCCTGGGCAACGGCCTGGGCTTCGGTCAGCCCCACATCTCCGATTTCGGGAGTCGTGAAAATGCCGGACGGGACCACGCTGTAATCGCAGATCTGTGACGCGCCAAAGCAGTTATCAACCGCCACTTTCGCTTCCGCCATGGCTACGTGGGCCAGCATGATATGCTTCGGACCAAGCACATCCCCGATGGCGTAGACGCCCTTCAGGGATGTCTCAAGTTTCCCGTCCACCATGATGTACCCCCGCCTGTCCGTTTCAATACCCGCTTCAGCCAGCCCCAGTTCTCCTGTATTGGGTCTGCGGCCGATGGTCGTCAGAACGCAGTCGAAGTCGAGACTGACCGGAGTCCTGGCGTCCACAGGGACACGTTCCGGGTCCAGAAAAGGCGATGCTTCCAGTGACACTGTCACGCTGCCTGCCCCGACGACGGCCTGTTTCACCGTCCTTCCGGGCAGAACTCTGATTTTCCGCTTTCTGGCTTCACGCATCAGAACCTTGCTCATTGCAACGTCGACAGAAGGCATGGGCAGGAGCCGATCCAGCCCCTCGACAATGGTCACTTCACTGCCGAAAGAGCGGAAAATGAACCCCAGTTCACAACCGACAACGCCGCCACCGAGAACCAGCATACGCGCGGGAATGTCAGTCAGTTCAAGAGCATCGTCACTGGTCAGTATATATTTTCCGTCCGCAGCGAGCCCCGGGAGATCAAGAGCGCTGGATCCTGTGGCTATAATTACTTTGTCTCCGCGGATATCCTGGACACTCCCATCAGGCAGAACAGCCCGGACAAGAGAGGCATCCACAACCAGCCCTCTGCCCATGACAACATGAACCCCAAGTCTGCCACAGGTACTTTTCAACCCCGTCTTCAGGGTTTCTATGACCTTGCGCTTACGCGCGATGACGGCTTTCATATCGACTTCGGGCTCACCGCAGGCAATACCGAAATCAGAGCTGCGGCGGACAGTATCCAGCACCTCGGCCGACGTTTTGATGGTCTTCGTGGGGATGCATCCCCTGTTCAGGCATGTTCCTCCGAGAGAGTCACTCTCAACCAGAGTCACGTCTGCCCCGCGCCTGGCAGCTTCAAAGGCGGCCGTGTATCCACCAGGCCCTGCTCCTATGATCGTGATTTTCATCTTCCTACTCCATGATCGTATGCTTAAGGTTGTATACCATCTCAATGCCCTCATGAATCGAAGAGGTGACAAGACAGCCTTTCCTCATGACCTTTTCCACTCTTTTGAAATCGTCCTCCGCATCGCCCGGAATGACGACTTCCGCGTCTATCGTAATTTTTGTGACACGGGGAAGCCCCAGGGCGTTTTTGCCAAGCGTCAGAGTGGCAGTCGCAGAAACATCGCAGTAAGGAACGTTGCGTATAGTCATCGCACCCACAAGAGCTGACATGTAACAGAAGACAGCGGCGCATCCGAGCAACTGCTTTGCCGTACCGCTTTTCTCTTCTTCAGAAAGGCCTGTGTTATCAACAACAACACCGGGGAAGGGGCCGCTTTCTGTCCGGAGGGTATGAACGTCACCCGTGCGGGAATACATAATTTTCATGTCCATGATTTTCTCCTGGTTCAGTTAATTCAAGGAAAATTTGTACTGCTCTGCTGACAGAAGGCCGGAAACGACAGAAGGATCGTCCGCTCTGACGCGCAGAAGCCAGCCTTCCACATAAGGAGATGCGTTGACAATTGTCGGCTCATCCTCAAGAGCGGCATTCATCTCCACAACAGTCGCGGCGATGGGCATATAAAGGGCATTGACTGATTTCACCGACTCAATCGTGCCAAACTCCTGCTTTGCCTGAAACGAAGCTCCCGCCCTGGGGAGATCAACAAAGCAGATTTCACCAAGCTGACTCTGCGCGTAGTCAGTTATTCCGATCAGAAAGCCTTCACCATCCGGTTTTATCCAGATATGTTCGGCCGTATACCGGCGATCATCAGGGAAGTTCTGTTCCTGCATACACTGCCTCACTCGGTTAACAGTTAGTCGGGCTTTGCCCGGTTTCCCCTTCGCGGGAAAACCGGGTAAAAGTCCGCTTATAAGCTGATATTGTTAGAAGGAATATCCAAAGAAGCAGGCGAAATTCCAGGTATCACACACCTTGTCGCTCTTTCCGTTCATGCGGCTGTTTCCCCAGACGTCATGACTCTTGTCCAGGAAGAGTTTCATATACGAGAAATCAAAGCCAAGCCTGAGATTTTCGTATATCTTGTAGTTGTTCGTCACGCCGAACTCTATGGCTGTATCTCTGGTCGTGAGATACAGATTTTCCATACCGGTTGCATTTTCACCCGAGAAATTATTGGGTGACATCCAGATACCTGTTTTATCATGCAGCTTCTTGAGGAGACCGGGATCGTTTGTGCCTCCGATAAGGTTGAAGCGGATATCGGTTGTCAGATCCTGCAGGAACGAAATCTTATTCAGACGCGCGCCGACGCCCCAGGTGCCGGCCATGGAGTGGCCGATACGGCTGTTGCGGTCATCGCTGGCGCGTCCTCCAAAAAACGCGTAGCGCGAGAAACTTCCATAACCTACTTCGTCCAGATCCGAATACGGCATTCTTTCTGAACCGTTGGAGGTGCTGTCATCGTCACCGGAGCTGTACCAGCCATAGAGTCCCGGAACGCCCCAGTCAAACTTGTATTCGAGAAGCAGAGAGGCCAGCCAGCCGCTGCGGCTGGCGGATTCATCATCATACCTAGCGGAGCCGTAGTTGAAATCCCAGGCTATTCTGAAGGGATCCCACCTGGTTATCTCGCCGGTAAGACCGCCCCAGAACAGGGTCCCGTACCCCGTAAGGGACTCATTCTTCATCCCCATGGAAAGAGCCGTAAGGTTGCGGGTGTAATAGATAGGCACAGGTCCGGAAAAATAATTGTTCTTTACCCGAATCGTGTTTTCACCCATCATGCCAAGCATCGCCCACGGTGTAATTTTGCCCCCTTCAAACGTGAGCGGGACGAACAGGCTGAAGAGATCCATGTTATCCTGGTAGGAAACACGGGGATCGTCTCCTGTTCCGGTATAGTTGTCGTTGTACGGACGAATCCAAAAAAGCGTTGGATTGAGATGTTCGTTGACCTTGTACGAAAGGACGACGCCGGCTACGTCAGCGCCGAGCACCTGCGTGTCCGTCGTAAAGCTCGGCAGTTTGACGGGCTGAATGCCCATGCGGACCTTAAGATCCGTCTCTGGCAGCATCCAGTCGATATAAGCGTGCTTCACCTTGACCATGACACCGTCGGCGCCCATGGAACCGCCGGTACTCGCCTGCCCCCAGCGGAACTTGCCGATTTCAAACTGCACGGTTCCGGAAAGGGCTTCCGAGGCTACAGCATCCAGCTGAACTCTCATGCGCGATGTCATCTCGAAGTCATCATGGCCAAGCCTGTTGTTGTACCCAGTTGATCCTCCCCCATCAGTGAAACGGCCGTATTTTCCGTAATCTGCCATGAAAATCCAGCGTCCCTTGACCTTGAAATCGACAGCACCTGCCGGTGGCGCTGAAAGAATCAGACAGAGCGACATGATAAGCGACAAAGGAAAAATATGCCTGAAGAACTGCATCTGAACCTCCCTCGGGACAGCATTAGAAGGATATTTCTGTGTGTACGACCTTCGCCAGATCCCTATTGTAAAGAGCCCTGACAGCCACCCAGCAGAGGGCGACGAAAAGTTCCAGGAAAGAAAGAGCGATGAGACTGTTCGCAAGGCCAAAGGTATCGGAAAGGAATCCGGCGAGAACCGGACCTATGGCCATGCCCAGAGCGTTCTGCACGAAGGTCAGCACGCCCATAGCGGTACCGCGGTGATGGGGAGGATTCAGATCCGCAGTCACTGTGTACCCGATGGGCAGAATGCTGCCCGTGCAGCACATACCCGCGGCAAAAAGAGTGGCCTGCAGAGCTGAACCGGGCCTGACGTACGAGAAGGCGGCAAACTCCATGAAAAAACAGGCAAGCGTACAGATGATGACGAACGTAATGGCCGTCGGGCAGCCCTTCTTCTTGCGGAGGTAGTCGATAATGGCGCCGGTAATGATGTGTCCGGCGGCGAGGCCAATCCAGATGGTCGTCGAGAGGAGGCTGGCCGTTGTAGGATCCATGCCGGCCTCACGATGGAAATAGCTGATACTCCAGTTAACGAGCACACTGGCGAACATATTGTGTCCGGCCAGAGCAAAGAACGTAATGAGGCAGGACGGCGTCTTCAGGACCGAAAGAATCACCTTAACCCAGGGTTCCGTTTTGACAACGGTCTCCTGTGCGACTGTCTTCGCATGCTCCTCAACTTTCTTCACTTTGAAGTCCTTGAGGAAAATACACAGGAAGGCAGCTATGAGGCCGGGAATGGCAACAACGCCGAAGGCATGGCGCCATCCCCAGTGCTGGGCAATGAAGGCACCTGTCACGATACCGAGAGGGCCGCCGAAACTGATACTGGTAATAAAAATAGACAACGCTGTCGCGCGCATCTTTTTAGGAAAGCTGGCACTGATCAGGCTCTGGGCAGCAGGGACATACCCGGCCTCGCCCGTGCCAATGAAGAAGCGGCAGATGAGCAGGTGCGTATACGTACCGACAAAGGCGCACGCACCTGTAGCCAGGCTCCAGAAAAACGTCATAATACCCAGCATATACTTGCGGCTCCATCTGTCGATAAGATAGCCTGCAGGAACCGTAAAAACGGCTATAGACATATTGACGATGGAAACCAGCAATCCCAGCTGGGAATCGGAAAAGCCCATATCTTTTTTTAGATACGGGAAAAGAGAGGCCAGCACCTGCCTGTCACAGAAATCAAGGATACAGAAAGCACACGACAGTGCCAGTGTGAAGAAGGCAGCCTTTTTCCCGATCGGCCATATTTCTTTATTTGCATCGCCATTAAGCTGATCCGTTTCATTTTTTGAAACAGCCGCTTGATCTTTAGTGTCCATAAATGTCCCTTCACGCTTTTTAAGGATAATAAAGATACTGAGTATGACGATATACACCGTCAACTCAAGGCATAATTACATAGATGCTGAAACTTCAGATCATGATATGCACGAACAGTTCGTGCTAATTAATATAAAATACTATTACGGAAGCCATTTCCGTGCTGAGGCATACTATAAATACTTTTAAAAACTATTAACTTATGAAGGATGCCGACCCAAACGTCTCCAGACCGGCATCCTTCGTCTGTTTATTCGTCTAACAGATCCTGGAGGTACGTGCTGAGCTCGCCAAGGAGTTTCTTTGCGACATCAGGATGCTCGGAAAGAACATTGTGCAGCTGGAAAGGATCATTCCTGCGATCATAGAGTTCATCGGTATCAGGAACTTCTGCGACACTGCCGGGAGTGCAGGTCCACTGGGCTTCTCCGTCAAGAGTGGCAGCGTCCTTGTACTTGGCCTGGGACTTGTTGCCGGCGAGGGTATTCTCACCCTCCTCTTTCTTCTGGATTTCGGCATAAGCTTTGACGATACCGTCAAACATGCCTTTACCGCCGGTAGCGCGCAGGTGCGAGGAATCAACGCTGGCAGCGTAAAAATCCTTGCCCATGCGATCCGCGCCTTCCGTCCTGACCCAGTGGATGTAGCTCCAGTCATCATTGTAAATGCACCAGGAATAACCGTGATAGCCGGCTATGGCGAAATCACGCACTTTCTTGGTTTCGCCTCTGGCAATAGGCAGCAGAGACTTGCCTTCCATGGACGGAAGGATGCCGATGCCAAGCCCTTCGCAGACGGTGGGAGCGATATCAATACTCTGGACATAGCTCTTGATACGCTGGCCGGGGGCGATGTCCGGGCCACGCATCATGCAGACGATGTGAGCGAGTTCCTCATAGGGCCAGGGGCGTGTCTTGCGCATGATGCCATGGCCGTGTTCCTTGTTGCCCATGGGTTCGCCATGGTCGGACACGACGATAACAATTGTATCTTTCTCAAGGCCGAGGCGGTGGATCGTATTGAGGAATTCACCAAACTTCTTGTCCACCAGAGTTACCAGTTCCGCGTAAAGCATGCGGACATGGTGAAGCTGTTCTTCCGTGAACACGCCGTCAACGAGAGAGGAGAAGGGAAGGAATACGTCCTTGCCCTTGTAATCGGGATCATAGGGGCACTTCTTGTCAGGATCGTAGACTGACGGCGGATCCCAGGGTTCATGGGGATCAAAGCAGTCCACCCAGAGGAAGAACTGCTTGTTGCGGTCCACCTGCTCGAGATATTCGGAAGCCTTTTTGAAGGTTCTCGCGCAATACCTGTCGTCTTCGCTATGCCACTGCTGGCGCTGGCGCAGGTAGTTGGTGATTTCATTGAGCGTGTACTGGGCAGCTTTTTCGTTGGTCTTGGCAACGTAACCTTTGTAGCTGTCCTCATCCACATAATCCATGGGATTATACTGCAGCAGCGGATCCTTTTCATAGAAGTAGTCATCCGCCTCATGCCCATGCGTGAACCAGACCTTATCAAAGCCGCGGGTGTAGCCGAACTTGGGCAGGCGGTACATGGGGCAGTCAAATACGAGAGCCGTGTCAATCGGACGCCCCCAGCACAGATCGGCGATGGTGGTATCTTCTTTGGCCAGCGGCACCCATCCGGATCTGGGAAGGGTGAAACGGCCGGTGTGCATGGCGTGGCGCACGGGCACGGTGGGAAGACCTTCCGCATAGGCGTTCTCGAAGAGCGCGCTTTCCTTTGCAAAGCGGTCGAAATTCGGAGTTTTGATCCAAGTGTTTCCATTACATCCCAGATAGTTAAACTGTAAGCTGTCGAACATGACCACGATAACGTTTTTATCCATACGTCCTCCAAGTTTGTGAAATATGGAATTAACGTTACCTGAGCATTTACCGTGCCATAATCAAAAACGTTCCTGAGATATACATATATACCGTTTTTATTGATTTTTTTAAAAGTGCAGACTCCAAAAGCTGTCTTTAAACGAAACTTTTGTTTTAAAAAAAGACATTAGTCCCGAAATAAGACGGAGACAAAAACCCGGGGCAGTCTTTCCCGTGAAAAAATTATCTATGTTAACCCCGTCAGGGTATACCGATTCAGTAAAACAGGGCCATCCTGTCAATTACCCCCGCCTATAGAGACGGGAGTCTTCGGGGCGAAATGATACATACTGATAAACCGGAGGCAGTCAGCGAGAGAAAATAACCGCATCACGCAGGCACTTTTGCTTTTCATCAAAGTCCGAAACAGATCCCGGCATTGAGCAGACCGTTTGGAAAGACCCAATTCTTCTGCCGCCGGGAAGAATTTTCTGCCAATCTTCTGCGGAACCGGAAGAATGTACTCACCCTATGGCCGGCACAGAAAGAAGCTCTTCTCTGACTCAGAACCAGAATAGAGGTATAATCGGCCATTTTCACCCGGGCACGACCGGGGAGCGGGACAGCCGTCCGCACAGTTGCAGCCTCAGGGACACCCATCGGGCACCGCGGACAGCCCAGCATATGCGTGAAAGTGACATTGATTTGAAGGCCTTTCTCACGCCGGGTACCACATGGTTCCGGATGCCCCGGGAAGCGCTTTCCACTTCAGGCAGGTGGCAAAATTCTTCGAAAAGCATCTGAAGTAGAATAGGCAGAAATACTGCGGCGGCCGGTATGCCGGAACCGCCCGGAAAGATCCGGGCCCGGGGCAGGACTCCTGCCCGGGCCTTTTTCAGCGTTTTTTCCCAAAAGGGAACGGGCTCCCTAACAAAGGAAGCCCTCCGGGCATTCTGGGAATATATTGAAAACACAGCTTCCCTTATATAAAATTCAGTATTTCCGCTTAGTTGCGAAAAAACGGAAGAGGGGGGGGACGCATGCCGGATTCACAGGATAGACGGAACGAGCTGAACGCCAGGCTGAAGGAGAAGCTTCTGCAGCACTGCAGGGGCACCTGCAATCTCCTGACTGCCATCGAAGGCTTCCACCTCGTGCGGCGCGATGTGCAGAAAAAACCGGAAAACTGTTTCGAAAAACCGCTCGCAGGGCTTGTCATTCAGGGCACCAAGCATTCCCTCATCGGCGGGAAAAATTACGCGTATACGGAAAACCAGAGCATCGTTGCCAGTGTGGACATGCCCATCGCTTCCTATATCACCGATCCAACCCCCGAAAAGCCTTTTCTGTTCCTTTACCTTTATCTTAACAGGGAAACACTGACTGATCTGGTCGCGGAAATGGGAGAAATCTCAGGTGGGGAGGAAGAAGAGACGGACTCCGGCCTCACCATAGCCGATACCGATGAAGACATCATGGAAATGTTTCTCCGTCTCATGGAACTCCTCGGCAAGCCGGAGCAGATATCTGTCCGCGGCCCCATGATGCTGCGGGAACTCCATTATCTCCTGCTCCTGAGTCCGCACGGAAAAAATCTCAGGCATCTGAGCACGCCGGGGACGCAGAGCAGCCAGATTGTTCAGGCCGGTGCCTGGATACGGGAAAATTTCAGGGAGCCAATGCGGGTGGAAACGCTGGCCCGTCAGGTCCATATGTCAACGGCGAACCTCTACCGCCGCTTTAAGCAGATGACGGGGCTGAGCCCGCTCCAGTATCAGAAACAGATGCGCCTCTACGAAGCAAGGCGGCTTATGCTGCTGGAAAACGAGCGTGTCTCCAGCGCAGCCTTTGCCGTCGGTTATGAGAGCGTGGCCCAGTTCAACAGGGAATACAAACGCGCCTTCGGAGAATCTCCCCTCAGGGACATCAGCAACCGCAGGGCCATGGGCGCCTGACACACGGCAATGCGGTTGGGCAGCCGGGGAAACGAGACAGACGACTGACCGGCGGAAAACACCGTACAGCCAGGATCCCGTTCCACACCGGATCGCCGGCCGTTCGGCCTGACGAAGGCCTGGCGCAGGCTGATACAGGCCAAAAAAATTCATGCACCCGGCAGGACCATTTCCTGACGCAGGCTCTCCAGAGGGCACGGCCGTGCCCTGCCCTCTGTCAGACTCTTTCCCGCAGCGTTCATTCGTTTTCGGACGGGCCCGTGCGGAGGTCAAAAAAAGCGCCCGCGGGGGGCGCTTTTTTTGACCTTTCTACTTTATCAGGGACGTGATAGTGCCCTGTGCCAGGAACGAGATGAGACCATCAATGATTATGAAAATAACGAAGTATTTAAAGACGCTGCTCATAATGACGTTCGGCCTGATGGTAGAACGGAGCGCCAGTGCCGTTTTTTCTTCAATCTTGTTATTTTCAATATAGGCATTCAGCGCAGGCACGACGGCGCCAATGGCGATGGCGATGCTCTGGGGTGAGAACATTTTGCCAATACCCGCGGCGCCGGAGTTAATGCCGGCCAGCCACATCTGAAGTCCTGTATCGCCGGGAATCAGGGAATTCGCCGCAGCCACCTGCAGGGGGCCGAACAGAACGTTGGTATTCGTGCCGGATCCGGTAATGAAGGCACCCAGGGCGCCGACCAGCGGGGCAAACAGCGGGTACATGGAGCCGGTGGCACCGACCAGCGCTTCAGCGATGTTCCGGGTCATGCCGGAGTACGTCATCAGTTTCGCGGTCACGACAACCGCGATGATGGTAATATAGGTAAAGGCAAGCCCTCTTAAGGTCTTTCCAAGGACACCAAGCATCTCGCCAAAGCTGGCTTTCTGAATGGCGCCGCCCACGAAGGCTGCGAGGAAAATCATAATGCCGGGAGTGGCAATCCACACGAACGTGTGCTTCGCGCCGATCGCCTCATCGATGATGACGGTCGTTTTAATCGACGACAGGGGGCCGTAAATCGCGGGGACCAGTTTGGAAGCCAGCAGCAGAAACACGAAGATTAAAATGAAAGGCATCGCCGCGATAACGCCTTCCCCGCCAGTTATTCCACGTACTTCCGCCTTAATCTCATAATCAGGGTCATTCGTGGGCATGAATTTGGCGCTCACGACAATGACAGCCATGATTATGATGGACGAAGCCAGAACGGAAAGTTCAGGACCAATAAATTTGTTGATAATCAGCTCAGGCACAGACAGCGCCAGGCCGGAAAGAATGGTTACCGTCAGCACGCCCTTCAGCGCTTTGACGCCTCCGCCGATGATGGCCACGATAAAGAGCGGCGTAATGGTATTCAGGATAAACAGCTGGGCGGAAATAAACGTACCCAGCTGAACAGGATCTATGCCGGTCAGAGAAGCCAGAGTGGTAGTCGGGATAGCGATGGATCCGAAAGTGGTAGGCACCGCGTTGGCGACCAGGCAGGCCACAATGGATTTCAGGGGATTGAAGCCGACGGCCACCATCATGGCGGCGGGGATGGCGACGGCAGTGCCGAAACCGGCCATGCCTTCCATGAAGTCACCGAAGCCCCAGGCAAGAAGAAGCGCGAGCACGCGCATATCGGAAGTCACAGAGGAAAGCATGGTCTTGATGGTGTCCATGGCTTTCGTGTGCACGACCAGGTTATACGTAAAAATTGCCGCTGTGATGACCAGAAGAATCGGCCAGATGGCAAGAGCCGCGCCTTCCACGGCGCCGGCGGCCATGTGCACAGGCTGCTGGCTGAACGGAGGTATCACGGCAAGAATGAAAGAGATGATCGCCGCGACGGAACAGGCTTTCCATGCTGCCATTTTTAATACGGCCAGTGCCACAATCAGCCACAGAATGGGCACTATAGATAGAGCTGTTACCATAAATTTATCCTCTTTTCATGAAATGGATAACACCTGCCTCACCAACCTTGCCGGTTGGAGGAACCATGAAACCGGGGGAGCGTCCTGATGCGGAGGACAGGCCCCTGAACAGAAACAAAAAGGAGGCAGCCGGGAAGGCCGAAAAGCCAGAACCGACTGCCCCCTCCAGTGAAGGCCGTGAAGCCCGGCCCTCAAGGAGGGCCGGACATAATTACAATGTGAACGAAACAGGGAGGCAGGAAGCCGGCTAGTGCTTCATGTTCTCAGCCAGCAGTTCCGCGATGTGCTTGACCTTGATGCCAAGGTGTTCCTTTTCGACGCCGCCGCGGATCTGCATGACGCAGCCGGGGCAGTCCATGACCACGCAGCTGGCACCCGTGGCCTTGATGTTATCCAGTTTCTTGCGCAGAAGCTGGGCCGAGATTTCAGGGAACTTCGCGGAATAGGTGCCGCCGAAACCGCAGCAGACCTCTTCCTCATTGCAGGGAGTATAGTCGGCCGCATCCGCGATGAGTTCGCGGGGCGCCTTGTGCACTCCGAGGCCGCGGCAGAGGTGGCAGGCCGCGTGATACGTGGTCTTCTCACCGGAGTTATGGAAGTCTTCCGCAGTAAGGCCCAGCACGTCGTGCACGAAGGAGCTGAAGTCCGTCACCTTGTCAGCGAACGCTTTCGCGCCGGAGGCCAGGGGATCATTCTTCAGAATATCCGGATAGTTGTGCTTGAGGTGCGAGCCGCAGCTGGCGCAGAGGGTGATGACGGCGTCATAATTTCCGGCCATGAACGCGCTGACGTTCTGACGGGCGACTTCAATCGAGGCGGGACGCTGTCCCATCATCTCAAGAGGCAGACCGCAGCAGGACTGGGCCTCGGGATAGTCAACGGCCACGCCGTGGGCGGCCAGGAGCTTCACCGCGGCCTCAAGCTGCTCGGGATAGACGAAATCCTGAGCGCAGCCGCCGAAGAGAGCGACCCGGAACCTGGGATTGGTGATTTTCGGAGCAATGGAAGGCCAGCGGTCACGGAAAGACTTGTCCGCTATGGCGGGCAGAGCCTTGAAGCCGTGTTTGCCAAGCAGGATGGCAGGCAGATGACGCTGGAAAGGAGCGCCGCCGGTGAACGGTTTCTGGGCGTAGGAAGCGTACTTGAGCAGACGGTGGAAGAGCCTGCGGTTCTTCATCACGCTGGAAAGCAGTTTCATGGGCGCGGGGTTGCCATACTCGGCATTGAGACGGCTGCGGATCTCGCGGATGAGTCCGGGCAGGTCAATGCCGCCGGCGCAGACATTCTTGCAGGCCTCGCATCCCACGCAGTTCTGGCAGAGAAGCCTCGCCTTGTCGTGTCCGTGGAAGAGGTAGGTCAGAACAAGACCGATGGCGCCGATATAGATGTAGCCCATCTTGTGGCCGCCCACCAGACGGAAGACCGGGCAGACGTTGGAGCACGCGCCGCAGCGCACGCAGCGGAAAACCTGCGAGAAAAGCGGATCCTTGGCAACGGCGCTGCGGCCGTTGTCCAGGAAGACGACATGCATAATCTTGCGGTTATCCGGATTGGCGCCGCACTCGCCCGCGCCATCCATGAAGGTGACGTACGAGGTGATGCGCTGGCCCGTGGCGTTACGGGGGAGAACCTGAAGCACGGTCATCACGGATTCGAGGTCGGGAACCAGCTTGTCGAGGCCGGCCAGAACCACGTGCACGCGGGGCAGCGTGGTAACCATGCGGGCGTTGCCTTCGTTGGTGACCGTAACCGCAGCGCCGTTTTCGGCGATGGCGAAGTTACAGCCGCTGATGCCCATATCACCGGCGATGAACTTGCGGCGCAGCTGAACGCGGGCGACCTTAACCAGGCGCTGGATATCCTCGCCCTCCTGCTTCACACCGGTGGCCTTGGTGAATTCATCAGCCACCTGGTAGCGTGAGAGGTGAATGGCCGGCATGACCATGTGTGAGGGCGGTTCCTTGCGCAGCTGGATAATCCATTCGCCAAGGTCCGTCTCGTCCACGATAAGCCCGTCTTTTTCCAGATAGGGGTTGAGCTCGATTTCCTCAGCCGTCATGGACTTGGACTTGATGACGCGTTTGACGCTGTTTTCCCTGGCGATGCGGGCAATGATGGCGTTGGCCTCTTCCGCCGTGGCCGCACGGTGGACGTGCACGCCGCGTTTCTCGGCCTGTGCCTTAAACTGGGCGTACAGTTCCTCCATGTGTTTGCAGGCGTCGTCCTTCATGTCGGCGATGGCATGAATCAGGGCATGCTCATCAACGTCCTTGAAGATACGCTCGCGGTTTTCACGGTAGGCGATGGCAAAGGAGTCAAGCGTCTTGCGGAGGAACTGATCCTGCAGGGAGCCCTCAATTTCCTTATGGTATTCGGCGTAATTTTTGGGAGCGTTATGCATATTAGGCCTCCAGCAGAACAATGTGCAGTTCCAGAGGACCGTGCACACCGATTGCGGAAACGCGCTCAATATCGGCAGTACGGCTCGGACCGGTGATAAAAGTGGTGTAGGTGGGAGTGCTGCCGGTGCCCATACGCTCGCGCATTTTGCCCGCTATGGCGGGCAGATGGGGGTAAATTTCCGATTTTTTGAGAGCGACGACGCTGACTTCGGAGATCATGCCGGCCAGGCGGCCTTCCTCGGAATCGGTGTTCACGACACAGGTGGCGCTGGCGGCAACGCCGAAGTCGGCCATGGAGAAGCCCAGTCAATGCCGGCCAGGCGGCTGCGCAGGCCATCCTTCAGGCAGAGGAAGCCCTTGGCCTCGCACGCGGCCGAAAGCCTGGCGAAATGTTCCTCGTCGAGGCACGGAGCCGCGACAATGCGCTGGACACGGGTGGGCACGCCGTTGGGGCCGTTGGGGCCACGCTGGGTCCCGGGCTCGTCGGCGAGCAGCTCACAGGGAGATTTCGCCGCACAGACATCAACGACATACTGGAGCGCAGCGTCAAGATCCGGAACCTCCTGAACGACCGCGTTGACGGTCCCGGCCTTGGCCCTGAACTCGTCTACAAGGGCTTGGTTGATACTGGACATATGAATACGGTTCCTCCTCCTGGGTGCTGGCAGACCGACAGTCCTCCACGCGCGGGGAGAATCTGAGTTCTCCCTCCCAGGTTACGGGTTGATTGAATCTGTTCCAGAGACTCTGAGAATACTACAGACTGAGTTGCGGCCTTTTATTCAAAAATAGCTTTCTTGTCAATTTGAGTTACGCAAAAACTCTGAGACGATCATTTAATGCCGCCGGATTCGGAGTGTGGGGTATTCGGAATAAACCGTGGAACAGGCATTTTGAAGAATATCCGGTGTACCCAGTCCTGTCATTTAACCTTTTGGCAAAAACACCGTTTAATATAAAACCGTGACATTTATCACTATGCAGCGTTTAACACAGTTGTTAAGTATGTTTTATATGGTATTTATAACTGCTATTGTAATAATATTATAATTATACTGTGTTTTCTATATAAGATCATACAGATAGTAATGATGTAAATACCATCGCCTTTTCAGCTGCACAAAAGGTCAGCATCCGTCCTCTCCCGTGTCAGTTCGCCGCTGATATCTCCTTCTGACCGGGCGCCGCGGCCGCGGGAAACGGCGTCCCAGAATCCGTACAAAAAAATTATCAGCGCTGCTTATTCAGATAGCGGCGTTCCTAAAAAATAAAAAATACCATGGCAAAATTTTTCTATAATTTTTATATCGGGGATTACCGGATGTCCGCGGAGAAATTTTTTGCCCTGTTTAAAATACTTTTCTAATGCTGTTTGTTTTTATATTAAAAGAAAAAAAATGCCAGTCACAGGAGCGCCTTCCCCGGAAAGACCTGCTTTCCGAAAGTCTTCCGAAGGCAGTCCTGGGAGATGGCACCGTAACAAGATCCCTGCCTGCCAAAGGATATGTGCGTCGGATTCCGGCCGGAGGCTGCCTCTGATGATATCTGCCGGACAGCCAGATGATCTTCGTCAGACGAACCGGAAAGAGGCACGTGAATTTTTCCCTCCGCAAAGTCTCCCGGCGCGTGGCGGCACTTCCGCCCTGCCGGCAGGATCGTATCTGTACACAGGATCACAAACAGGGTATCCCGATGAAAAGTACGGACACAACTATTTTAACTGTTTTTCACCGGAGCCCGGCTATGGACGAAAAAACAAAACCGGAAGAATATCTCGCTCTTCTGAAGGAAAAACTCACCCGGCTCATGCCCGCGCCCACACGCTTTGAGGCTGCCATCCCGGGTATGATGCTGAGCCGCTTTGACAGGGACACGCCCGCCTCAAAGTGCTTCTATTTCCCCATCGCCGCCCTGATCGTGCAGGGCTACAAGCGCTCCATGATCGGTAATCAGGAAGTCAACTATGGCGAAGGCTACTGCATGGTCGTCGGCGTCGATATGCCGGGCGTCTACCAAATCAGCAGCGTCACGCCGGAAAAGCCGTTCCTTTCCATATCCATCAGGCTGGACAGGCGCATCATCTCACAGCTCATTACCGAAATGCCGTCCCTGATTGCGTCAGACACAGCCGAACAGGAGCCCGCCGTTGTCGCCAGGGCCGGAGCAGAGCTGCTTGAAGCCTTTGTCAGGCTCGTGGATTTGCTGGACGACCCAGGAAGGATTTCCGTTTTCGCGCCCATGATTCTGCGCGAGATCCACTATCACCTCCTTTCCGGAAGCCAGGGCGGCTGCCTCAGGTTTTTCAGCAGCACGGGCACGCAGGCCGGCCAGGTAGCCCGGGCCGTTTCCTGGCTCAGGGAAAATTTCGCAAGACCGTTCCATATTGAGGAACTGGCCAGGCAGACGAACATGGCGCCATCGACATTCCACAGGCATTTCAGACAGGTAACAGGCATGAGCCCCCTGCAGTTCCAGAAACGTCTGCGGCTTTATGAGGCCGAGCGGCTCATGCTGGTCGAAGGGAAAGACGCGAGCAGCGCGGCCATCGAAGTCGGCTACGAAAGCGTTTCCCAGTTCAACAGGGAATACAAGCGTCAGTTCGGGGCCCCGCCGCGGCGTGACGTGGAGCAGAAGACGCGCGGAATCCAGTAACCCAGGCGGATACGGATTCCGCACGGAACGGGCGGCCAAGCCTCCTGTCCTCTGTTCCAGGCGCGGAATTCTGACGCGCATAGCCCACCGTACTTTCAGAAAAGCCCGGAAAAGGCAAAAACCTTCCTTAGGCCGCACAGGAATCTCCTTCCATGCAACCGGGCAGCCCCTGTCCGCCAAAAAGATTTCTGGCGGAATCCGGTTTTCCGGAGAATGCTATTTCCTTCGCGCTGACGTAGGGAACGGATACGGCCGTTGAACCCGGGCGGGCAGAGCTTTCCCCGCCGGCCATGTCATTCATGCCGCCTACATCAATATACCCTCTGATATCAGATACGGTTCTCCCGCGCTTCTCAATGGGAAAGGCCATAGAGGAAAAAGATTCGGCATGACCGCCTGTGCTTGCCATCCGGACGGCGCGTCCCGCCGCCGATTTGGGAAACACCATCCGCTCCTTCTGATACGGGAGGGAGCGGATCGGGCAAAGAACATCACGGATTGGAGATAGGATCCGTACGGCCCTGTCCCTATATTCCTTTCAGAAAACAAACAGGCGTCCCGGAAACGTCAGAAAAAAATGAAAACAGACGCGCCGCTTCCGGAGAAACGGGCTTCTGCCCCGCCGCAAACACTGAAAGGAACCCTCCCATGAAAACATTCTTCGCAAAGCTTGCCGTTCTGTCCCTCCTGGCCCTGCCAGGCATAGCCCAGGCCGCTCCGGCCAATCCCTTCGGTCTTGTGTACCGGGGAGCCATCACGGAAAACATCCCCGGGAAAGTCAATATCCATCCCGTTCACTACACCCTGAACGGCCTCAGGATTGCCGCCAACGTTTACACGCCCGCCGGGTATGACGCCGGCAGGAAATACCCCGCCATCGTCGTTGCCCATCCCAACGGCGGCGTAAAGGAACAGGTAGCAGGGCTTTACGCCCAGCGGCTTGCCGGACAGGGCTTCATCACCATCGCCGCCGATGCCGCGTACCAGGGCGCCAGCGAAGGCACGCCCCGGAATGTGGACAAGCCGCAGTTCCGCACAGAGGACATCCACGGCATGATCGATTTTATCAGCAGCTATCCCGGCGTTGACAGCAAATCCATAGGCGCTCTCGGCATCTGCGGCGGTGGCGGCTATACGCTGAACGCGGCCAAGTCGGACAAGCGCATCCGCGCCGTGGCCACGCTGAGCATGTTCAATTCCGGCGAAGTGCGCCGCAACGGATTTCTGAACACGCAGAAGGACTCCATACAGGAACGCCTGGCGCAGGCCTCCGCCGCACGAGAAAAGGAAATCTCAGCCGGTGAGATCAGCTATTCCGGCAACGTGGATTTTGACAGCCTGACTGACGAAAGCATCAGCAAAATTCCCACGGATCTTTATCGTGAGGGCATGATGTACTACGGCAGGACGCACAGGCATCCCAACTCAACCTTCCGCTATACCACCAGCAGTCTCCTTGATCTGATGACCTGGGACGCCACCGATCAGATCGGGCTCATCAATGTCCCTCTGCTCATGATCGCGGGCGAAAAGGCTGACACGCTCTACATGACCGAGGAAGCCTTCAGAAAGGCCACGGGCACCAGCGATAAGGAGCTTTTCAAAATCCCCGGAGCCACGCACATCAGGACATACTTCGTTCCAGAATACGTGGATCAGGTCATGGCCAGGCTCACCGCTTTCTACAACAGGATCCTGCGCTAGCCTTCCGGCACGGAGCGGGTTTTCCGCCCGTGCCGCGGAAACATGTATGGAGGACATCATGCAGCACACCTCTCCTCTTTCTCTCTGTCTCCTCGCGGCAGCGCTCCTGACCGCGGCCCCGGCCTCCGCCGCCCCGGGACAGACCGTGATCCCTGCCGGTTCCGCAGCTTCCCTTCCTGCCGGAACAGATCACTTCACAGGCTCTGTCCGCGTCGATCCGGCCTTTTCGACCGAAGCCCCCCAGCGGGTCTACGGCGCCTACGTCACTTTTGAACCAGGTGCCCGCACAGACTGGCATACCCATCCCCTCGGCCAGACGCTCATCGTCACCTTCGGAACCGGCCTCACCCAGGAATGGGGCGGACCTATCAGAACCATACACCAGGGAGACGTGATCATCTGCCGGCCGAACGTAAAGCACTGGCATGGCGCGGCGCCCAGCAACGCCATGACGCATCTCGCCATCGGAGAGCGCGAAGACGGCAAAAGCGTGACATGGATGGAAAAAGTCACGGCCGGACAGTACCCTGAAAAATAAGAGAGCAACATGAAACATCCCACGTTTTCCCGCAGACGTCTGCTCAGACTCACCTGCGCGGCCGCTCCCACAGGCCTTTTCGCCCCTGCCGTCAGGTTCCTCCCTCCGGCCCGGGCAGCGGAAGCGAAAAAGCCCCTCATCGTCTACTTCTCCATGCCCGAAACAGACAATCCCCTACATATGACGCGGGATGAAGAAAACAACACCGTGGTCGTGGACGGAAAGGTTCTTGGGAACACGCAGTACGTGGCCATGCTCATCCGGCAGAAGACCGGCGGCAGCATCTTCCGCCTCGAACCTGTTACCCCCTACCCCAAGGAACACAGGGCGCTTGTCAGTCTGGCTGAGAAGGAACAGGCCGGGGACATACGTCCGAAAATAGCGGAGGCACCCAATCTCACAGCGTATGACACGCTCTTCCTCGGATATCCCAACTGGTGGGCTGATATGCCCATGATCCTCTACACGTTCCTCGAACAGCCGGATCTCCCCGGCAAAACCATCATTCCCTTCTGTACCCACGTGGGGAGCGGGTTCTCCCGCACCATAGAGACAATCCGGAAAAAACAGCCCGGCGCCAGAGTGCAGGAGACGGGTTTCGCTGTCTACCGGCAGAATATGGACACAGCGCCGGCTGGCGTCGCAGCCTGGCTCAGAAAAACCGGATACAGCCTTTAGCTCCAATCCTGCACGTCGGATGGGCTGAACAGAAACCCGCAAATTTCCACGGATACACAGAACGCGTCTTTTCAGGCTAAGGAGCAGTATATGAAAACTAAAAATCTTCTCTCCGTCATACTGCTCGCGGCAGGCCTTGTCATGGCCTCCGCCGCGGCGGCCGGCGCGGCATCCCAGAAACCGATTTCCATCGAAAGGCAGGGAACCTTCTCCGCCGGCGGCACGGTTATCCCCGCGAAGGAACCGTACAATCCCATGAAGCCCACGCCCGAAGGGCAGACCCTGCACGGCGATCATGCAAGCGTCTTTTACCAGATTCCGGTTCACGCCAGAAAATACCCGCTCGTCTTCCTCCACGGCGCAGGACAGTCCATGAGGACATGGCAGACCACGCCTGACGGACGCGAAGGCTTCCAGAACGTTTTCCTGCGCCGCGGCTTTGGCGTCTATCTCGTTGATCAGCCGAGGCGCGGCGACGCCGGACGCGCCACCGTCGCGTCCACCATTGAGGCGAAGCCCGACGAACAGTACTGGTTTGGACAGTTCCGCATCGGCGTCTGGCCCAATGTCTTCAGGGGATCCCAGTTCGCTCAGGGCAATAAGGCCATGGATCAGTTCCTGCGCCAGATGACTCCCAATACCGCCCCCTTTGACTACAGCGTCATCTCCGACGCCATGGCCGCCGTTCTGGAGCAGTCTGGCCCCGCCATCCTTGTCACGCATTCCCAGGGCGGCGGCGTCGGCTGGCTCACGGCGCTCAAAAGCCATAATGTGAAGGCCATCGTCTCCTATGAGCCCGGCAGCGGCTTCCTCTTCCCCGAGGGCGAAGTGCCGGATCCCATTCCCAACGCGAGCGCATTCGGGCCGTTTAAGGCAATAGGGGTGCCGCTCAGTCAGTTCATGGCCCTCACGAAAATGCCCATCGTCATCTACTACGGCGACAACATTCCTTCAGAACCCGTCACCGAGCCGCACGAGGACTACTGGCGCGCGGCCATGAGCATGGCCCTGAAGTGGGCTGAGACCGTCAACCGCCATGGCGGCGATGTCTCAGTGGTACACCTGCCCGACAGGGGGCTTCACGGCAATACGCACTTCCCCATCTCTGACAGAAACAGCCTGCAGGTGGCAGACCTCCTCTCCCGGTGGCTGAAAGCCAAAAAGCTCGACTAAGACGAATGAAGCGTGCCCCGGGGCTCCGTGATGCCGCTGGAGACAGGAAAAATTCCATACCTCCGCAGACGGCCGGTCCGATCGGTGAAAACTGATACGATAACGTCCAGAATTTTTCGCACATTTTTTTGGGGCTCGCCCGGTCAAGTTCTC
>ERZ773138.919-NODE-919-length-31354-cov-12.338509_pt1 | contig 31354 bp, 26 predicted proteins | sample MGYA00511114_ERZ773138 | MGnify/ENA primary metagenome ERZ773138 (study PRJEB29015, sample SAMEA2737805) | human gut metagenome | biome: human gut; feature: human-associated habitat; material: faeces | place: China | collected 2012 ...
TAAACAGCTGATGCAGCTGCTGCGGCAAAAATGCCGTCAGCATGGTATCATTCAGGATAATCAGCAGTTATTTGCCTATCTGAGCACTTTTACAAGCAATCAGGCAGACCTGCAGCAAAGTTTATTTGAATAAACTTTCACCAGTATGTATCGGCCGTTATTTAAGGTTTGGTCTAACACCAGCCTGTCACTTCTATCTGCTGCAATCTAAACTTGGGTTCAAAATGCTTCAAGCCTGAAAAGCCGCAGCGGCCGCAGCAAAAATAAAGCTCAGCAGTATTATTGTACAAACAAAAAGCATAATAAAAAATCAAGCCGATAATGGCTTGATTTTTTATTATCACTATTTAAATCAAATGCTTTACTAAACTAAAAATCACTATTTACATCTTATACTTAAAATCGCAGTGCACCATAACGGCTTTCCAGCTTATGCAGGTGTTCGGTAAGAACTCCCGGCTCAATATAAGCATATTCCAATATCTGCAGTGCATTCGGTGCATAATCCCTGATAGAAGCAAAATAAGGTTCCCATTCGATCGTTCCCAGTCCTACAGGCTGATGGCTGTCTCCGCTGCCATCGTTATCATGCACATGTACAGCCAACAGCTTTTTCTGCAGCCGTTTCACGGTTTCAGGAAGATTCCAGCCATTAACGTGGGCATGTCCCGTATCCAAAAGTGCCAGAGCCTGCGGATAACGTTCAAACAGTGCCAGATATTCTTCAAAATCAAAAAGCAGTGATCCACAGGGACGCAGACCCACATTTTCTATAACAACTTGAACGCCGTAGCTTTGTGCCAGGCTGATCACTTCAGCCAAGCGCTGATAGACCAGTTCTTTAACTGCGGCAAACTCACCATGGTAAATTTCATTGGTATGCACAACTACAAATTCTGCTTTGATCTTTTGGGCATAGGTAAAGGTTTGAGCGTAGGCTTTTAAATAATATTCATCACTGCTGTCTGCCAGATTTACAGCAACACAGGGACCATGGATAGAAAATGTTCTTTTTTCCTTATTATTCTGAGCCAGCGGCAGCAATACCGTATCCCAATAATGGTCGGTCCCGAATTCATAAAAAAATTCGATATTATAGGTCAACGGCAAACCGCTGAGATATTTTTTATTGAAACCGCCAAAAGCCAGATCACTAACTGCCCATTGCATCAGTAAAAACCTCCCCTTTTTCTATATAGCCAATATTCCTGCCGCTTGTCACATCAAACAGACTCACATCGTCCCAACTGAAACAGATCCCGCTGGAATTTTGTACATCCGCATTGCGGTCACTTACTGTAACGCTGATATTCTCACCACTCTCAAGCTGTAATTCAACAGTACGCTGATTACCTGTATTTTCTACATAAGTTATACTTCCCTGTACAGCAGCGTCCTCGCTTAAACGGCAATGCTCAGGCCTGATACCCAGCAGCAGGTCTCTGCGCTGTCCGATCACCTGACGCCACAGCTCCGGTACCGGCAGTACGGCCTTGCCGATACAAATACAATCACGGTCAAAACGTGCTTTGAGGATATTCATTGACGGGGCGCCAATAAAACCGGCAACAAATGTATTAGCCGGGTGACGGTAGATCGTATCCGGAGCGGCTATCTGCTGCAGTTCGCCATCTTTCAACACAACGATACGATCGGCGACAGTCATTGCCTCTACCTGATCATGCGTTACATAAATCATTGTCGGTTTATAGATCTCATGAATACGTACCAGTTCTGTCCTGGCCTGCTGCCGCAGCTGAGCGTCCAAATTGGACAGCGGTTCATCCAGTAAAAAGTAGGGTGATTGCTTTACAAGGGCACGGCATAAGGCCACTCTCTGTTTCTGCCCGCCTGAAAGCTGTTTGGGTTTATAGTTTTCATAGCCTCTTAAATTAAGTATTTCTAAGGCTTCATCGGCTCTTTTTTTGATTTCCGCTTCCGGAAGCTTTTGGATATGCAGGCCAAAGGTGATATTATCCCAGACAGAAAGATGCGGAAACAGCGCATAGCTTTGAAAAACCATGGCAATATTACGTTCACCGGGAGCAATATCATTAACTACCCTGCCTCCCATTTTCAGCTGACCGCTGGTAATATCTTCCAAACCAGCGATCATTCGCAGCGTAGTAGTTTTGCCGCAGCCGGAAGGCCCCAGCAAAATCAGGCGCTCGCCTTCTTTTATTTCCAGATTCAAAGACTTGACGATTTTAGCATCGCCGTAAGATTTACAGACGTTTTCAAATACAATACTGTTCATATATTATCCTTTGACCCCCGATTGCATAAAGGTATTGAGTATAAATTTTTGGCAGACGAGATATAGTGCCAGCGGCGGCAAACTGGTCAGAGTAGCGACAGCCATAGCTATCCCCCACTCACTGCCGCCTTCAGCGCTGATAAACATTTGCAGTGCCAGCGGCAGGGTATAGGTTTCTTTGTCCTGCAGCACCAGCAGCGGCCAAAAGTATTCGTTCCATGAGTTGATAAAAAACAGGATACCGACTGCTATTATCGACGGTTTGATCAGCGGCAGCACAACCTTGTGCAATACCTGCAGCGGGCCGGCATTATCTAAAACAGCGGCTTCCAGCAATGGTTTGGGTATGCCGCGCATCGTCTGACGCATCAGGAACACACCCATACCATCAACAAACTGCGGCAGCATAACACCCCAGGGAGTATTCAGCAGGTCCAGCCTGCTCATCAGCAAATAATTCGGCATGATCAGTACCGTTATCGGAATAAAGAAGGTCAGCAGCATGCTGTTAAAAACAGTTTCTTTATATTTAAAGTCATAATAGATAAAGGCAAAAGCTGCCAAAACACTGGTCAGCACTTTGAATACTGTTACGAACGCAGCAATGAAAAATGTATTATAGATATAAGTAAACAGCGGAAAATTGCCTAATACGGTAAGATAGTTATTCAATGTCGGTGGCAGAGGCAATGGATTGAGTGTTGCCTGAAAAATCTGGTCCATATCTTTGAGCGATGTGGAAACCATAAAAACTATCGGCCACAGCTGAATAAATACTGCCACAAGCAAAGGCAGATGCCAGCAAAGATCTTGATGTGTTTTAGTTCTCATAATAAACTTTTTTCTCCAGATATTTATTTTTCAGATACAGGAACGCCATATAACAGAACATGGTGATAATAGCGAAAGCCGCTGATTTACCGGTTTGGAAGAAAATAAAACCATACTGATAGACGATATATACCAAATTGGAACTGCCCTGATCCGGTCCTCCCTGCGTCAGCATATTGACAGGTACCAGTACATACTGCAGACCGAAAACTACAGTGATCGTGAAAACATAAATCGCAGTCGAAGAAGTCATCGGTATGATAATACGTCTAAAGATCGTCCAGTTCGAAGCGTTTTCCAGCTTGGCTGCTTCGATCATTTCCCTTGGTACGGCAACCATCGCTGCCAGCATCACGATCAGGTTATAGCCAAACACCTTCCAGCCAATGATAGTACAGATAGAAAAGATCACGAGCAGATTTTCCTTAAACCAGCGCGGCGATTCTATATCAAACCACGCAAGCACTATACTGAGCGGGCCGGCTAAAGGATTATAGATCCACAGGAACAGAATGCTTGCCACCGCCAGGGATAAAGTTGCCGGCAGAAATAAAACAGAGCGATAAAACATTTTCCCCCGCTGAAGCAGGTGCCCGAGGATAAACGAATAAAAATAGGGCAAGACAAAGTTGAACAGCAGCATAATAAGTACAAAAACTATCGTATTCCCAATGATTTTGTACAGCTCTCTGCTGCCTAAAATATCACTGTAATTGCTCAGTCCCACATATTTCATCGTCGGGCTGATCATATTCCAGCTGAAAAAGCTAAGATACAGATTCTGCAGCAGCGGCCAGTAAAAGAAAACAATAAACAGCAGTGCCGCCGGCAGTAAGAACCAAAACGCAGGCCACTTGGCTTTATTCATGACAACTCTCCTTTGGTAAAAATCAGGATGCTGCGGCAAGCAGCATCCTGATTGGTTCAAGCGTTTGTATTACAGTAAGTTATTGATCTTTTCTGCAGTTTCGTGCAGCGCCTGAGCAGCAGTTTCTTTGCCGCTCAGTATAATATCGCGGGCGTCAATCAGGAGCTGTTCAGCCTGTAAGCCGTTAGCGCCTGGGAAGCTGGCCCATTTTACCAGATTAGGCATCGTGGACAAGGCTACCTGGATATTTTTGTTTTCTTCGATCATTTTTTTGAAACCGTTGGGGTCTTCTGCTACGCCTTTACGAGGTGGCAGATAACCTGTACCGGTGCTCCATTTAGCCAGCGCTTCAGGTGATTCGATATATTTGATGAATTCCCAGGCTGCTTTTTGTTTATCGGCATCTTTTGAGAACAGCATCAGAAAGTTACCACCTGCCGGCACTTTCAACTCTTTGCCTTCAAACTGCGGGAAAGGAGCTGCCATAACTTTGAACTTGGCGCTTTTTTCAAAATTGGCACGTTTGCCGATAGTAGTGCAGACCATCCCCAGCTTACCGGACAGATAAGCCTGGAACCCTTCTTCATTAGTAGCATGCAGGCCATTGCCGTCTTTGACCATATCAGCCAGCAGCTGATACGCTTCTGCCGCTTCGGGAGTATCGAAACCGGCTTTAACTTTGCCGCCTTCATTTTTCAGCATTGAACCGCCGTTAGATTCAATAATGGCCTGCTGAGTCCAGTTATCAGCATATTCCTGCATAAAAAAGCCCATATTACCGGTCTTTTCTTTGATCTGTTTTGCCGCGTTCACTACCTCTTTCCAGGTTTTAGGCGGATTATTGGGATCAAGTCCTGCTGCAGTAAAGATTTCAGGATTATAGAACAGGACCGGCACACTGATAGAATAAGGAATACCGATCTGTTTGCCGTCATCAGTCTGAGCTAATGCCAAAACATTGGGCAGATAATTCTCTTTCAAGAAATTTTTGTCTTCAGGAGCCTGCTTTTCGATCATCGGCTGCAGGTCAGTGTACTTAAGATTTTCAGCGGCATAGTTCAAATAAGACCAGCCCATCTGTACAACGTCAGGATTTTTACCGGAAGCGATAGCAGCCTGCAGATTTTGTGTCAGGCCTTTATACATATCGGGGTTATATTTTTCGACAACCTGGATATTGGGATGCTTGGCATTAAAATCTGCGACCAGTTCTTTAACAGTTGCACCGCCGAAGCTTTCGGAGGCTACATGCCAATATTCGATCTGCACCTTTTTGTCAACGCTGCCTTTAGACTGATTATCACTGCTGCCGCAGCCGGTAAAGACCATCGCGCTGGCAGCTGCTAAAAGCAGTGCCGCAAGTTTCTTTTTCATCATCATTTTTACCCTCCACTTTTTTAGTTCCGAGCTCTGTTATGTATGATAACGAATTTTGATTAAATCTAAACGTTGTTTTTGTTAAAGATTTGTAAAGTTTATTGCAAAAATATGTTCAGAATAAATAAAAAAGACAGTAAAACTTTATCCAAGTTTTACTGTCCTTTAGTTCTTTAAAACTTCAATATATTAAACCCCCGACTGTATAACAGCCGGGGAAATTATATCTTAACTAAAGCATTTCCATGTCAATCAGCCAAATCATCAATCTAAATATTACTTAGCTCCCGGTCTGTTCTTAAAGCAGGAGTACCTGCAGTAATAGTAGCGTTTTCTTTTTATCAAAGCCGTGTAAACATGATGGGCTTTATTACAGACGAATTCTTTGCCGCAAACCGGGCAGATCATCACCAGAGAACCGACGATGCTTTTAGCTTTTGTTTCAATTGTGTTCATTGTTTCTTTTTCTTTCATAGCAGATCACCCCAAACTCAGAATATTTTTTGGTCTGAGTTTATTTCAATGGAATTTTCACTGTATCACTCCCTTACAGGCTTTTGTGCTTTATATTCATCGGGGTACCAATTATTGAGCGCCATTTTACGGCGTTGTTTTTACTTACTGTAAAGGACACCCGTCAGTTAAACTTTTTTAAAGTAAACTATCTTTGTCAGATATTTTTTAACATCCTCTTATTGCAAAATTTTATAATTTGTAAATTTTAATTTACATTATTAAAAAAAGTTTGTCTTTTTAAATTTTTATTTTTCTTTATAGATATTTTTATGTATAATAACATATTTGTTTTGAGTATGCAAGATATCTTTATTTACATAATTAATTTCAGATTTAACTTATTGTTATATTTTGCTATTCTTGTTAACTATAAGGAATGTTTGTGATTTATAGATACAAGTGAATGGAATTATTAAAAACACTGTATGTATCGTCATTGTTGCGCTTCTTTAACCTGCGAAAATATTAAATTTGAACAACTGCAGATAAATAAAAAACACCTGTATTCACAGGTGTTTTTATTTATTAATTTTTAGTTGTTTATTCTTTGCCTGCACAAAAATAGGCAAACGGGCAGTTTTTACAATATTCAGTTTTCACAGTAAATTCACTTTCTCTGCGTTTCGAAAAAATATCTCTGCATAATTCGGCAACTTCCTGCAGCCTATCACTGCAATCCTGCAGCTGCCAGCAGGAATTATTTTGTAAAAAATGCAGTTCGGCCAGTGCTGCCGGGCGCTGCCATAATTCTGACGCTGCCTTTTGATACAGTGCCAGCTGATAAATATAACCCGGCGCAGGTTCGCCTGCTGCCGGCGGCACGCCTGTTTTATAGTCGACGATCGTCAGAGTCCCGTCACTGTTAAAAACAGTACAGTCAATATAACCGCTGAACACAGCAGTAATCCCATATTCCTGCAGCAGCGGCAACTCAAAGCTGATCTCAGCCTTACGTTCAGCTTCCTGCAGCCTTTGATAAAGCGGTCCATTAATATACTGCATATACATATCGTATGTCCTTGCAGCACTTCCCTGTACCTTATATGCCTGCAGCGCTGACCTGAAAGCCGGTTCCTGTTCGTAACCGTTCGTCAGTAATTCCAAAGCCTTATGGATAACGGTACCCTGCAATGCCGCCGGCAGATAACCGCTTGCATCAGCTGCATTTACAGCTTCATACCCCGGCATCTGCAAAATATACTGGTAATAATAACAGCGGGGGCAATCAAGATACGTCTGCAGCGCTGTTGCTGACAAGCTGCGCTGCCACTCCAACCCATATTCCGGCAGCGGTTTGATCCGCTGCAGCAGCTCATCTGTTACAAGTACCTGTTCCAAATCTGCTGCTGATTTAACGGCAGTTCCTTTTTTACCAGCTTCATATTCCTTTAACAGGAACTGGTCATAGTCCTGTAAAATATTACGCAGGCTGCTGAACCAGTTCTCACTTCTGCTTTTACTGCTGCTATCATAAGTACCTGACAGTATCAGCCTGTCCTGCGCCCTTGTCATTGCAACATATAACTGCCTCTGTTTTTCAGCGCTATCCAACTGCTTTTCTATGTCTTTGATTGCCAGCATGACGCTTGTATCCTGCAATTCGCCGCCCATATCCACTTTAATTCCTAAACCTGCATCTGCATTAAATCGCAGCATATCCGTATCACCTTTGCTCCTAGCATCAAGCGCGGGTACAAAAACTACAGGGAATTCCAGGCCTTTGGATTTATGGATCGTCATAATCGTCACAGAAGCGCAGCCCGTCATATCTGCAGCAGCTGCTTCTCTTGCTCCAGCCTGGCGCAGCTGCTGCAGCCTCAGCAGGTAGTCTGCCAGTGTCCCATACTTTTCTATGGTATAGGACTCAGCCAAAGCAATCAGTTTTTTAATATTGGCAAGCTTTTCCAGTCCAAATTCCTGCGCTGCCAGAAGCGGTTCCAGTTGTAAGACATCAACAATCGTATGCAGCAATTCCGGCAATGGCATCGTCTCAGCATATTGCCGCAGCAGCCGCAGTTTCTCTACAGCAGTCAGCAGCCGGCAGCGCTTCTGATAATCAATCAACGGCCATGCATCCTGCTGCAGCAGCTGCCATAAGGTAACTGTCTGCTCCTCCTGCCTGTTCAGCTCCAGAAAAAGTGCTGTCAAGCTTTCATCATCAACAGCAAAATACGGCGACCTCAACACACCAGCAAGCTCTAAACTGCGGCTGCTGTCTTCCAAAAATATCAGTAAATTGATCAGATCAATGATTTCCCGGCGTTCGTAAAAGCCTTTGCCGTCAACGATAGTATACGGTATCCCCGCCTGCTGCAGCGCAGAGGCAAAACTTTTAGCCGCTGTTAATGCGCCAAGTAATATCACCATATCTTCGTAGGCTATCTGTTTTTCGGTATGCAGCTGCAGTATCCGTTCTGCTATAACGGCAGCCTCCGCTTCCCTGCGGCAGGCTTTGCTTTCTTTATCGTATGCTATTGCCAGCATTTCCGGCAAAATATCAGTCGCACGATTAGCATTCAGAGCTTCAAAATAAACGTCCTGCTGTCTGTCTTCACCTAATAATGCCGCAAAGGCCAAATTGCATAAATCAAGCACTTTATCAACTGTACGGAAGTTATCATCTAAAACGATATTACTGCCGCCAGCAGCTTCTATATCGCGCCTGACACGAGCAAATACACTTACGTCAGCGCCGCGAAAACGATAAATTGATTGCTTGGCATCACCTACTACGAACAGCTTATGTCCCAGCAGCCTGTCTTTATCACCGCCGCACAGCAAATAAACAAGTTCTCTTTGGCGTTCGTTAGTATCCTGAAATTCGTCGACCATAATATACTGATAGCGGCTGCTGTTTTTACTGCAAACCTGGCGGTTATTTTTTAAAAGCTCCAAGGCCCTGCTTTCCAAGTCGTCGAAGCCCAGCATATTATTAAGCTCCTGCTGTTCACGCAGATAAGCACTGCAATTCACCAGAGCCTGCTGCCAGCAGGGTATCAATTTCAGTGCAGCTGCGTCTGCCGCCAGCAAATGCAGCTGCTGCAGAATTTCTTTAGCCGCTTTGACCACTGCTTTATCACTGCTTGTTGCAGCTAGAGTACCCACATAGCTGTCTAAAAGCGTCATATTTTCAGGCTTGCTGCTGTCTGCTGCCGCCTTTAAAAGTTCCGGAAGGTGTTCGCGCAGCAATTCCAGCTTTTGCCTATGAGCTGAGGCTTTCACCTTCATTTTGTCTTCTGCCAGTTCCAATAGCAGCTCCTGCAGTTGTACCTGTAATACGTTTTTCTCGTTCATCTTTGCCTGATACGGCTGTAACAAATCACCAAAGTTCAAAATCGCATCCATTTTAGGTATGGCAAGCAATAGCTGTTTTACAACATCAGCTGCGGTATATTCATCAGCCAGACGTAAAATATCACTGTCACCGCGGCGCAGTCCCTGTTTTACAAACTGCTGCACAGTGCGCAGTAAAAATTCATCCATTTCTACTTCTTCAGCTACCTGAAAAGCAGGATCAAGACCTGCTTCCACGGGATTTTCTTTCAACAGACTGTTACAAAAACCATGTATAGTATTGATACGCGCCTGTTCCAGCAGTTCCAGCTGCTGCTGCCAGAAAGATGCATGCAAAGCATCCTCCTGCTCCAATTCCGCCAAACGTCTGCGAACCCTTTCTTTCATTTCACCCGCGGCTTTGCGCGTAAAGGTAATAGCCAGAATATCGGCAGCACTTACCTGTTTGCCGCCCTGCCTGAGGCTCTGTCGAAGAATGTTGACAAAACGTTCTACGAGAACACGTGTTTTACCACTGCCGGCGCCGGCAGACACAGATACATTTCTATCCAGCGTCTCTATCGCTTCCTGCTGGGCTTTAGTAAAATCAAACATTTTCTTCACCGCCTTCTGCTGCCAGTTCGCCGTAGGCCCGGCAAATATCCTTCCCAGGACAATACTCAGGGCAGTTTTTACGCGGCGCCGGCGGGAAATTCCCCTGCCGCAAGGTATTGATATATCCTCTGACAGTCGTACGGCAAAAATCTGCAAAAGCCAGCCATTGATCTTCTGCATCACTGAACGGTTTATTATTTGTTGTAAAAGGCGTTTTTCCTAAAGTCTGCATGGCAAAACCGCCTTTGCGTTTCGCTTCCTTTAGTGAATAGTAACCGCCGCCAAGCACTTTGCTCTGAGGCTCTAAGGCTGCAAGCGCCATAAGATATACCGGAATCTGCAAATCCAGTCCTTCTGTCAGCTCACTGCCCGACGGAGTTTGGCTGCGTTTATAATCCGTAACAAAAATACCATTACCGTCACTGTCGATACGGTCGATACGTCCGTTCAAATAAATTTTTCCGCCGTTGACCTCCAGCACCAACGGAGCACTGCCGTTACGCCCAAAATCCCATTCTATTTTTACTGGTACAAAAGGTTCCCATTTTTTCTGGTATACAAGCTCCCGCTGCAGCCAGCGGCGCAGCAGCAAATTCAGCTTCCGACGCTGCGAAGGCCAGAAATCTGTAACGGCAATCTTTTTCCCAGTAATATATTCATCACAAACTGACGTCATAATGTCATCAAGCTGACTTATAAGCTCAGTCGGCGGATATTTGGTAAGCTTTTCGTGCAAATGTCCCGCCATAAATCGTGCTAAAACATCATGCAGCAGGCTGCCTTCAACAGCAGGCTCCACCGTTTCTGTAAGTTCTTCATATTGCTGCTGTTTCCAGACATAGCTTAGTAAAAACCTGTATGGGCATTGAGCATAGGTTTCTAAATGCGACGCACTGAATAAACCGCCAACAGCTTCATTAATAGCCCGCTGCAGCTGTACGTCTTCAAAAACTCCCTTATAAACACTATCGCCTTGCTCACGAATTCTTTCGATACTGCTGCGCAGTGTCCAATCTGCTCCCAACCGCTCCAACAACCAATTATGGCAGGTATCTTTTTGGGTAATCCCCAGCAGCAGCTCCTGCTCAGACAAAGCCTCCTGCCAGCCTATACGTCCAGCTCTGCTTCTGGTTATACACCCGGCTGCATATAATCGTTCCACATCTTCAATATATGCGGAAGCGCCAGCTGTATCGTCGCTGTACCAGCTCAAAGTCAGAGTTTCTGTTGCCATTGCTGCCACTGCGGCAAAAAAGAATTTATCCTCAGCATAAGCACACGCAGTATTATCCAATTCCACGCCGACACCGCTCAATTCGGCCCGTTCTCTGTCATTGTAGATCCAGTTTTCATTTTTACTGCGCGGAAACTCACCTTCGCGCAGTCCCATAATGTAAACATGCTTGAACAGCAGCCCCTGCAGATTAGCAGCTTCTCCGAATAAAATACCTTCACTGTCGGCCGCTGTTAAAATGATTTGCCGTTCGGAACAGGCAGAAATCAGCAGCTGGCTGTATTCCTCCGCTTTTAAAGGCACACTTTCCAAACCGCCATTCTGATAATCTTCACTCAGTGTATCCAAAACTTCGGATAATTGCCGTACTGTCTCTACTATATTTTTAACCTCAAGCAGATCTGCCCTGCCATTTTTATAATTTTCGCCAGCCTTAACAGGCAGCTCCAAAGCTTCTAATATTGTTTTAAATGTTTCTCCATAAGCAGCCGCCGTATCTCGCCGCTGCACCTTGTCCAGCAGCAACTCAAGTTCGCCTAAATCAGCTGACCACTGCTTATTTTCATTGGCATCAGCCTTATCACGAACTGCCTTACGCAGTTGCCGCAGATCATTATATAAATATTCCTGTTTCAATCTGTTGAGCTGCTCTCCGTCAAAGCTATAGACCAGCTTTACAACGCCGCATTTTAACAGACGCCAGTAAGCAGCGATAGCTTCACTGCCGCCGGCAGCTACGTTCAAAAGTAAACGCAGAAATTCACAGACAGGCTGAGCACTCAGAGAAGCGATCTTAGGTAAAGTAACAGGTATACCATATTCATCACAAACAGCTCTGATACCGCTGTAAGTCTTAAAATCACGTACAGCAACCAAAAAATCATTATAAGCGGCGCCATGCTGCAGCTTAGCTTTTATAGAACGCAGCACTGCCCGCAGTTCACCTTCACTATCTCCTGATTCAATAAAATTTATACTGTCAGCAACAGCCAGCGTCTGGCAGCTTCCAGCACCTAACTTAGCCGTTAAGTGCTGCAGATCAGGCTTTCGTACTGAACCTTCCATATGCAGATCATGCAGCTGAGCAAAACCGCTTAAATAACCGAAACTCCGCTCTACAGCAGCAAATATTTCCGGTCGTTTGGGCTCGTACATCAAACCGATACTGATCTGACAATGCCGTGACAAAGATTTTATAAGCAAACGCTGCAAAGCATCAAAATGATAAAATTCGCTGAAATATAACTGCTGCCAAGGCAGCTTGGCCTGCGGTCTTTCTAAAACCGCTATTGCTAACCGGTATAAACCCTCTACATCATACCAGTTTTTTTGTTTTAGCTTATTGCGATAAAGGTTATAAAGTGCCGCTACTTCACGGTCCTTCATCACATAGGCAGGATTGCGCTGTTCCCATTCCAGCAGCGCCGTAGTAATTTCTTCCTGTGTCGACCCACTGCGTGAAAGCTGACCCAAAAGCCCGGTAACAGCTTTAACGAAACCTTCTTTATCTGCCAGTTTACTAAAATAGTCCAGGCCCTGCAATTTAGCCAGCTGGTGCAGCAAATCACCCACAAGCAGTTCCTGTGTCCTCCGGGAAATCATTTCTAATTTTACTTCCGGAGGCAAATCCAGCAGCTGCCTGTTTAATGCTACGATACGGTTGGGCAGATATTCAAAATTAACTGCCTGCGCCCTGCCTGACCGGCGGGCATGATTCACAAGCAATCTGCTTGGAAGCACCAGCAACGCTTCATCATAGCTATATTTGTTTTCTGCCTCTGCCGAAAAAAAATCCCTGGCCGTAGCACCTAACGGTACTGTATATAAATCGATCATTTTTCTTCTCCGCTCAATAAAATTATATATTTATTGTACCACAAAACAGCAGTTTCCAGTATTAAGCACAGACAAAAAGCAACAGCTGCCAGAGCCGTTGCTTTTAAACACCTAACTTATTTTCATTTACTGTTTTTCCAGACAGAGGGAGCGTAAATTTATAGTGAAATTTATGCATGCCTTGCCGTTCATAGAAACAATGCGCCTTTTCCCGCAGCATATTACTGCTTAGTTCAAACTGAATACAACCATTGTCCCGGGCCAGCTTCTCCGCATAAGCAAAAAACTGCTGCCCTAAGTTCCTGCCGCGATGGGATCGCTCCACATCAAATTCTAAAATCTCTGCTATTTTAGCGGCATGATGCAGCTGTCCTTCTACGCGCAAATGTAAAAATGCAACGGTTCTGCCCTCAATTTCACCAATCATGAGAAAATGTTCCGGCAGCTTCAATAAACTGCCGAAGATATTTTCAAATTCCAGCAGCGGCAAATCCTGCTCCTCTAATTCACAAATCAGAGCGTACACAGCTCTTACATCCTGTAATTCAGCCTTTCTTATCAGCACCCGCATCACTTCCATCATAAAATTCTTTTTGCAGCAACGCCGCAAAATCTTCAGCCGGCTGCGGTTTACCAAAATAATACCCCTGAATATAATCACAGCCAACACTTTTCAAAAATTCAAACTGCGCTGCAGTCTCTACTCCTTCGGCAGTCACTTCTATTTGCAGAGAATGAGCCAGATAAATGATATTTGAAATGATTTTTTCACTGCGGTCATCCCCAATATCGTCGACAAAGCTTTTGTCCAGCTTCAAAACGTCGATAGCTACATTTTTAAGCATCATCATCGAAGAATAACCGGTTCCAAAATCATCCATCAAGACTTTGATGCCAACTTTATGCAATGCTTCGATAACATTATTCATAATACTGATATTTTCAAAAAAGGCACTTTCCGTCAGCTCCAGCTTTATATAAGCAGCAGACAAACCGCTTCCATTCAAAACACCGATATATTCGTCAACAATATGCGGATCATACAGGCACATCCGCGACATATTGACTGATATTGGCACAGGTATAAGCCCCTGTTTAAGCCAACGCATCTGCTGGCGACAGACGAGTTCGAACATATAACGGTCAACCTTATTGATAAATCCATTACGTTCAAAAAGCGGCACAAATTGATAGGGCGGAACAATAATACCGTCACTTCTGCGCCAGCGTACTAAAGCTTCTGCACCGATAAGTTTCTGCTCTTTGGTACTGTACTTGGGCTGATAGTAAGCAATAAATTCGCCTTCAGCCAAAGCTTTTTCCATCTGACTTTCAATTTCTTTTTCGTGCAACAGCTTATCACGTACGGCTCCGTCATAAAAAGCCCAGGCTGTGTCACCTTTATTTTTTATTGTCTGCCGGGCAATATAAGCTCTGTCTGCCATACTGACGATATCATCAGTTTCACCGTCAACCTCGTATATACCCATAGAAAGGGATAGTTTATAGACCTGTCCGCTTTTTGTAATATAGTTATTCAAATGCAGACATAAATCATTGATACGCCAAAGCAGTTCTTCTCTCGTATCAAATCGCAGCAAAAAAATAAATGTATCGGCAACACCATGCGCTAATATTTCGCCTTCATTCAGGCTTGCTTTTACTTCCTGCCAAATATAACGCAAAAGGTCATTGCCTTCTCCATAGCCAAACATATCGTTGAAATATTTAAAACCGTCGATATCCATACTTACGATTGCTGTCTTTTTATCTGTTTCAGGTAACAACAGTTCTGCTTCTTTAAAAAACTTGGCAAAAGAATAACCACCAGTAACTTCATCAACATAAGCAATATCCATCAGTTCCTTTTGATTGCGGGTATGGATACGCATAATGTGCCAGATAAACAATAAAAAAATCGCAATCAACAAAATACCCAGTAAATAAGTTTTATTCAGCACCATATTGATTTTATCTTCGATAACACTGGCTGGAGTTACCGTCAGCAGCATCCAGTTATTAACACCTATCGGTGAACAGTACATATATTTCTGACTGCCGTTATAAAATTCAATATAACCGCCTTTTTTACTGTTGATCATCTGCCAGAGTTTTTCAGCACTGTCTTTATTATTTACCGGATCTGCCGTCAGCAGGGCCGCATAAACATTTTTAAAGTTTTTAAAGCTTTCTGAATGCTGCGAATCTACTACAACATCACCATTTTCCTGTACCACATAAGAATATCCAGCACCGCCAAAAAACGATACTTCAATAGTTTTTCTAAATGTATCCAGGCTGTAAGTAGCGAACAAAACTCCAATCCTCTTATCGCTTCCATCTTCAAAAATCGGTACCGCATAAACTGCGATCCTGCCGCCATCCGTATAATCATCCAGATTACGTGAAACAGCCGTGTGCCCGCGAATCGCCTTACTAAAATACTCTCGCTCTGAGATATTCAATTCAACACCATCTGTTGTATAAGCACGTCCATCCGTCAATGCTACGCCAATTCGTTTAAAACTGTTGCGCTCCGCGGCTTCCTCCAAATAAGCGGCGGCCGCCTGCGGATCATTTACAAAAATCCGACTGACATCGTGCGAAAGTTCAGCTAAAAGATTTTGTTTATTTTTGATTTCATTATGCAGCATCAAAGCTCCCTGATTAGAAAGTTCTTTCAGTGAGTTGATATTTTCTTCTTTGTAACTCTCTTCGATACTTCTGCTATAGGAAAAAACAGCCGTCAGCAAAATTATAATGGCAATCAGACCCAGCAAAAGCGTGCCATAAAGTTTTTTATATTTGCCCATCGCTGCCTTCCTCCGATTTCTGAATCATTTTTTGTCAGATTATTTTAATAGTTTGTCCGTTTTCCGGCTCTTCCAAATATATCTCGCCAATATGCAGCTTGCCGTTCACTATATCAAAAGCATCTGTTTTGATTGTCCCCATCTTGGTTTCAATGACAACATTTTTAAATTCCAGATGTTTATTTTGATTGGAAAACTCGCCGCTGATACTGTCAAAAGGAATAATATAGTACGATCCTTTTCCTGATTTAAAGCTGCCATAGGTCAACGCAGTTTTAGGATCTCCCTTGGATCGAATCTTAAAATCCAGTTCGACCTTGCATTTTATTTTACCGTTACGTGCGGCAATGCTTCCCAACAATTCGTGTCCCAGCGCGTCAATATTGTAATATTTTGTATCCAGATGATAATCTCCGAAAGCTTCAACTGTGCCTCCAAAAACATTTCCTTTTACATTAGTAAATTTCAGCAGAGCATCTTCGTAATGCAAATCGCCTCTGACCTTAGAAAAATGCAGTCCGGGAATATTCAGTTCTTTAAAATCCAAATGACCATCTATAACAGGATTCGGAAGTTCTCCAGTAACTGAAGCGGTAATAGAAACCGTATCTTTGATATCCGCTATTCCCAACGAAGCAGGCAGAACATTATAAAGCTCCAAATGCAGGTCGTAATGAGGAATCTGCTGCGCTAAATTGATGTTTCCTTTTATTTCCACCCCATCGCCAACCATAGTGCCGCCAAATTTTCCAGTCACAAAATCAATCGTAAGCTTTTTCTGCGTATCAATATCAATTATTGCATTAACTTCATTCAGTACAAAATAACGGTTATGATAACCGGCAGTTAAGGTACAGTTATTAAAAACAACACGCATTTTCAGCCGCTTATTTTCTAAATCCAGATTCAATTCATGCCTGTCTCCAGGATGCCTTTCCTTTACTACGATCTTTTCCTGCGCTATATGTTCAAGTTCAGCTGCTGTTTCGTTTCCTGACAAAACAGCTTCCTTTTGTTCAGCCCGGTCAATAACTCTTTTGGCCTGTGCCTGCTCAAAAATATCCAACTGCATCTTTCTGTTGAATCTTACGGCAAACAAAGCGTTGTCCAATTCCAGTTCCTTAATAGTAGATGTACTGATACTTCTGGTAATAATATCCCATGTCCGCACCTTGAAACGTCCCTGCGGCACATGTACGATAGGCTGACCGTCAATGTCAAGCCAGACAAGATTCTGAAATTCTACCCGCCCCCAAATGTCGGCATCAATACTGCCAAGCGTCACCGAGCCTTTGAGCACTTTTTGAGCAGACATAGTTTTATTAAAAATAAGCATAGCCTGATCACTGGCTATTTTACACAAAGTAAAATAAGTAACTGTCACAAGCGCCCACAGTCCCAAAGCGATATAAATATATTTCTTTTTTATCTGCATATTATCACTATCCTTTGAGCGGACTGTTTCAGCTACGCTTAAATACTCTGTGTTTTCGTCATAATCTTCAAAATTTCCTGATCAGTAGTAGCCATTCCCTCTTTAGCCAGCTGCCCCACATTTTTTATAGTGTTCTCAACACCTTTGCTGACGATACCATCGCCTCCGTAAAATTGCTGCCCTTCTTTATACATATGATAACCTAATATACCTGCATCGATAGCCGTAGCTATTTTAGCAGCGCACGAAGCTTTAGCGCCGTCGCAGATAATACCGGAAGTTATTGCCAGAGAATTGACGATCGTGTGAGAAACTTCATCAACACCGCCTCCATACAGATACGCAATACCGGCACCACTGGCACAGCCGGCACTGACTGCACCGCAGTAAGCCGACAGCCTGCCGATACCTGACTTCAAATGGATCGTGATCAGATTAGATACCAGCAAAGCCCTATAACGTTTCTCGTCAGAAACACCCAACTCCTTAGCATACTCTATAACTGGTATGGAGGCAGTAATCCCCTGATTACCACTGCCGGAATTGATCACGACTGGCATCTCGCAGCCGTTCATTCTGGCGTCAGAACCGGCAGCTGCTTTGGCTTTAGCTCTTATTTTTACGTCATCCGTTCCATAAGTCTTTAAAAGGACCTTACCGATATTAGCTCCATAATCGCCAGCCAAGCCTTCCTCGGAAATATTAACATTACATTCGATCTGAAGATCAAGAATATCCTTAACATCTTCTATTCTTGCAGTATCAGCAAATTCAATAATCTCCTGTACATTCATAAATCCACGATCTGTAAAGCCCAAACTGTCTTCGACTGCAATATCTTTCTGCAGCACATATTTATCATCTTCTCTTATTTCCACTATATTTGTATGAAACTCACAGATGCGTACATAAGCAGAATGGCCATTACCATAAACAGTGATCATTATATCAAAGATTTTTTTACTATCAGAAAAATTAACTGTTATTGGTGTGCTTTCTAAAAATTTATGAATTACGGCAACTGCTTCTGTACTCACTTCCGAAATAACTTTAAGCTCCTTCGCGGCATCTCCTGCCACAATACCTGCTGCCGCTGCCACTTCAATGCCGCGCAGACCTCCTGTATTCGGTACAATAACACTTTTTACATTCTTGATGATATTGCCGCTGACCTCGATCTCTACCCGTTCTGGCAAACAGCCTAAATGCTCTCTGGCAATAGCTCCGGCATAAGCAATAGCAATCGGCTCAGTGCACCCCATCGCCGGAATCAATTCCTCTTTCAGCACATTGATATAATCCTGGTATTTTTGCCTTGTTATCATCTGCCTACCCCTCTGTATTTATGATTTATTCTTAATTATTCTATACATCTGCCCTGTAACTCTTTATAAAATCATAACAAAAGTTCCCAAAGTAATAAGGACAGAGCCGATAATTGTTTTTACAGTAAATTGTTCATGTAAAAATACCGCTGCCATCACCAAAGTGATGACTATACTGAATTTATCCACCGAAACTACTTTCGAAGCATCGCCAAGCTGCAGCGCTTTAAAATAACATAGCCACGATGCTCCCGTTGCTAATCCAGAAAGAGTCAAAAAAATCCAGCTGCGTTTACTTATTTCGGCTATCCCGCTTTGGGCATTAGTTAACGCAACTATACCCCAGGCCATAAGTACTACAACAACAGTCCTGATTGCCGTAGCCAGATTAGAATTAACACCTTCGATGCCGATTTTTGCCAAAATAGAAGTAATTGCGGCAAAAATCGCCGAAAGTACTGCAAAAACAAACCACATACTAACGCCTCTTTTCCTGCTTTACAAATAAGCCTTATATTATCAGAGCACTTGTATCAAGTCTCTGCATTTTAAGTAAACTAAAATTTTCTGAAAGCAGCGTGAAACAATGGTTCTAATCCAGCAGTTTAGTTTTCGACTAATCTTTCAATTTCTTTCTCAAGCAATAGAAATGCTTTAGAAACTATATAACCATCAGCGACCGCATGATTCATTCTCACCGTTACAGGCATCAGCAATCTGCCATTTTCACTGTGATATTTTCCCCAGTTTATAATCGGAGGGAAATGCAGATGTCCGTCAGGCAGTTCTACATGTAGTGCTTCATATGACAACCAGGAAATATAGGAAGCATCAAAATAGTTTAATTTACTGCCGTCCAGACCATAACTGCGGGTCTGTTTAGCCTTTTCCATATCAGCGCAGCATCTGTCATAAAAAGCCTGGTAATCTTCGCTGAACTCTGTATAAACTACTGTAAAAGTCTCCGTATCCTCGTGGAAAACATAATGCGCAGTGTTGATTTTATCAAATACGACTAACTTATCTTCCTGATACAAATACCGCATTTTGTAGTCATCTCTGGTATTCAGCGCCTTGGTCAGGACATACAGAAAATTGATATAAAATTTAGTTCCAGTTTGTTTTGAATATGCAACAAGTTCACTAACATCGATCTTGGATGTAATCATAACCGAACATTTACAGTCCATCGTAAAATGCCTGTAAATATCCTTACGATAATACTTTTCCATATCTAAAACTTTATAATCCATAATTACCACCTTTTACACAACACAAATCAACTTTGGCCGTTTAACAAGTTTGCATAAATTAAGTATTCAAATAATTCCAAAGAATCTTTTTTCCAATTTATTGTTGACATCGCAATTGCCAAAACGCCACAGCGCTTGCAGCAGCTACATTAAGTGAGTCCACATTGTACTCCATAGGGATCTTCACAACATAATCGCACGCATCAATCGCAGACTGAGATAAGCCGTAGCCCTCTGTACCAAAAACCAAAGCCAGCCTGCCCTCTGCCATCAGCGCCTGATCATCTATACTGACAGCATGCTCACACAAAGCCATTGCAGCTGTTTTAAAGCCCCATTCTCCCAGCTCTTTGACATTGTTTTCTATATAAGTCCAAGGTATCTGAAATACCGTTCCCATACTGACACGTACTGCTTTTCTGCATAAAGGATCACAGCAGGAGCGCATCACAAGTACCGCATCAACACCTAACGCCGCTGCCGATCGGAATATTCCTCCTATGTTGGCTGCATCCGTGATATTATCCAATACCGCCACCCGCCTGGCTTGAAAACATATCTGCTGTACTGAAGGCAGCCTGGGCCTACGCATAGCACACAGGATACCGCGGGTCAGCTTATATCCTGTCAGTCCAGCCAGCACATCCCTGTCCCCGGTATAGACTGTAACATCCTCATACCGAGCAAGAATATTTTGGGCCTGTCCCGTGATATGTCTGCGCTCCATCAACAAGGAAATCGGCTCACAGCCAGCAGCAAGCGCCAACTCTATAACTTTGCCGCTTTCAGCGATAAAGATGCCCTTTTCCGGTTCCAGCTTATGGCGCAGCTGCTTTTCAGTCAATTTTGTGAATACTTCCAGTTCAGGAGCAGAAATGTCATTTATTTCTATAATATTTGCCATTATGCCACTCTTTCTTAGAAAAGCATCTCTCCCGGATTATAGCCGCTTGGCAGCTCTTCTTCAACTAAAAAATGAAATTCTTCATCACGCAGGACCGGCAAAAATACGGCATAGGGGATCTCTAAAAATTCAGACGTATAACTGCTGGCCCCGAACCATTTACCCTCTTTGGTACCTAAATTCAAAGCTCTGGCAAACTTGGTATCATTAGAGCAATCATGTACAACCAAATTCCATTTCTCTTTTGCTGCGGCTGCCATAAATCTGAGTGTCAGTTCGCGACTCCAGATTGGTGATATATATCCATGGCGGGCAATATACATTTTTTCACCCCAATAATTCTCAATATTATTGGGATTCAAATGCAGCTCCGCACAATTAATAAAATCTAATCCCGTGTCCAAAACAGCCTGTTTTTTCAAAAAGAATTTTTCAAAAAACTCATTGGTCATAGGCGTTTCAATGCCGACTTTTTTGATATACTTTTTTGCTATGCCAATATTTTCAATGACCTTATCAGCACAACCGGAAGCTCCTAAATTAAATCTAAGCTCATTCAGGCCAGCCTCCCCCAATGCTTTAAGCGTTGTTTCCGTAGCCAGAGTGCCGTTAGTATATAGATGCTGATAAATACCAGCCTTGTTAAATTTTTGAATAATATTATAATATTTCTCGATTTCCATAAAAGGTTCTAAATATACATAGGCAACCCCTGTAGGTTTTTTATGGATTTCCAACAACAGATCAATGTCATTTTCATAAAACTTGGTCCCGCCAATGACCCAAATCCCCTCGCCTACCGGTTCAATAGCATCCAGCTCGCCATAATTATAGCAAAACCTGCACTGCAGATTGCATTTATTGGTTTTTCTGATAGCTGTCAGCCCGCTGCCCAACAGACATGAACGGCACCCATCAGGAAATTTTTCATCTGGTCCCACAAAAAGTGTTCTGTCCTTTAATGTTTTCAAACCGGGAATTTGTTCCATAAGCTCTTCTTTTCTTTTTATAACAACTGCCTCAATCTGTGCGAATGTGGCATAAACAATTTCCTGCTGTTTAACCAGAAGCTGTTCCCCTGCAGGCAATTGTGCAAAAAATTCAAACCATGACAAAGCATCCTTCTTAGAAATCTTCATATCTGTTACTGCTCCTTGTCTACAATACAATCTACTTAATCAATCCATTGCTCTCCGCTCTGCGTAAATTGCAGTGCCTGGCAACCGGGCTCCATAATTTTATTTTTTTACTATTGTCATCAATACAACAGTCTCTACATGGCACGAGAGGATAGGAAGTATGTCAAATGCCTACTCTCGTTTATGGGAACATATCCACTAACCTCTTTCTGTTTGTGGAAACATATCAGCAAGATTGCTCTATAAAGCAAAAATAGTACTTGCACCTATTATACTTTGTACAAGCACTATTTCACAATATAAATATGGTATTTTATTTGCCACATTCATCATGATGCTGATGTTCATGGCAAACAGAACCAGTCGACTTTAAAGAGCCTTCCAAGTATGCTTCTACTGCTGCTTTGGCATTACCTTTTGCTCCAACAATAACTTCGATGTTCCTTTCATTAAAAATCTCAACTGCACCTCCGCCCATACCACCGCTGATGATGACATTTACACCACGATCGGCAAGAAAATTAGGCAGGAATCCAGGTTTATGTCCAGGGTTAGCAATAGTTTCACTTTTGACAATTTGATTATTTTCGGTGTCAAAAATCATAAACCCTTCGCAATGCCCAAAATGCTCTGTTACCATTTCCTTTTCACTTGCTACTGCTATTTTCATCATTGTTTTTTCCTCCAATTTTTTATTTTGAATATATTCATCTAATATTTCTGCTGCATGTTCAGTTTTGGAACTCTATCTAAAGGATTTGAATACCCATCTAGCATTCCTGCAACTATGAACATTTCACTGACTGCTCCACATACCTCTCGTAGTCTTCCCATTCCAGCACCAAATGAAGAAGAAATTTTCAGTGCTGTTTCTGAGTCTAGTCCTGTTTCATCACAAAAGGCTAACACTACCGATTGAGAGCAATTGTATCCTTTTGTGAATAATTCTTTTGCTAATGTTGAATGTTCACTCACTTTTTATTTTCCTCAAGTCTTTCCTCTAGTAATTTTGATGTGCTATCAAGCCAATTGCCATCAAAAAGCTCTATCATGCCCTTGTCACAGGCAGCTGAAATTTTCGGATCAATAGGTAGTTTAGCAAGAACCTTTAAATTATGTTTTTCAGCAATTTCTTCAATGTGGCTTTCGCCAAATATCTGATAGTCCTTGCCGTTATCAGGGCATTTAAAATAAGACATATTTTCTACCAAACCAATGATTGGGATATTCATCATTTCTGCCATTTTGACGGCTTTAGATACAATCATGGATACCAGCTCTTGTGGAGAAGTTACGACAATAATCCCATCAACAGCAATGGATTGAAATACTGTAAGGGGAACATCGCCGGTTCCTGGTGGCATATCAATAAACATAAAATCTACATCACTCCAGATAACATCAGTCCAGAACTGTTTAACTGTACCAGCAATTATTGGGCCTCTCCATACAACAGGATCAGTATCCTTTTCTAAAAGTAAATTAACAGACATAATATCAATGCCGGTCTTTGTTTTAACAGGGAATAGTCCAAATTCGCTACCAGTGGCTTTTTCCCGAATTCCGAATGCCTTTGGAATAGAAGGTCCTGTAATATCTGCATCAAGAATGGCAGTATGATAACCCATTCTATTCATGGTAACAGCGAGCATGGAAGTAACAAGTGACTTTCCTACTCCGCCTTTACCACTGACAATACCTATGACTTTTTTTACGCTGCTCATCTCATGTAACTTCTCGGAAAAATCAGTTTTTTGTTCTTTTCTTTCTGCACAGTCCTCTGAACAACTGTTGCAGTTTTGATTACAATTTTCGCTCATAATTTAGCTCCTTTATTTTAGATTGTTATTTCACTGCCTGTTGATAAATAATCAATATTATCACCCATAACAGATTTCAGCCTTTCATAGGCTTCTATACCTGTACAATGGCAGGTATAAAACTTTGCTTTTGTAGCCATTAGATATTTACCAATTCTATCTATCATATCAGAGTCCTCATTGCCACCAGAGCGACTGGAAAGATGAAATCCGCCTATTACATAATTAGGCATACGACCTTTTATTTTTTGAAAATGTTCAAGTATATTTATGATACCATTATGAGCACAGCCTGTAACTAGAAGGGTCTTTCCGTCTTCCTCTATGATAAGATTCTGTTCATGTGCAAAAGTATCATCTATCATTCGTTCATTTTGCTCAGTTAGCAACCCACGATTTGATTTCGGTTGAGTTTCTCTTTGAACAACATTCGAAAATACCTGGATTCCATTACTGATATAGAATTGGTCTGACGTAAGTGCAATTTGCTTATTTTGTTTCAGCTCATCATCAAGACCGATAAAATCTAATTTGTCATTTGGACGGATAGCATAATGTTTCTCGAAAGCAAGATGGTGTAAATACACCTCTGCTTTTGTATTTTCTTTAAAAAAATTTTTTAATCCACCACCGTGGTCATAGTGCCCATGTGAAATTACAAGAAAATCAACGTCAGTGATATTGACGCCAAGTTTTTCAGCATTTTTAAGAAACAATTTACTTGCTCCAACATCAAATAAAATTTTAAGTGCATTTGTTTCAATATACAGACTAAGACCATGTTCGTTACCGAAGTCTTTCGATATCGATGTGTTTTCCACTAATGTTTTGATAATCATGACCTTAGCCCACCACCTTCTTCAAAAAGTAATTTCATTGTCTTATTGTAAACTGCTTTTACTGCTGCACCCGATGCACAATCTATGTCTACAATGGTTCGGCCATTATTAATCGCTTTTACTGCATTCGAATCAAAAGGTATTTTACCCATAAAAGTCAGCCTTTGTTTTTTACATAGCGCTTCTATCTTTTTTGTGTTTTCTACGTTGGTATCAAATTTGTTTATACATATTACTGTCATAGTTCCGAATTTCGCCGCTGTTTTTATGATTCGCTCCAAATCACTAATGCCAGATATGGACGGTTCGGCCACTATCAAAACCATGTCCACACCGCTAAGTGATGCTATTACAGGACAGCCTATGCCTGGAGAACCGTCAATAATTGCAAGATTGGCATTAACTATCTCCGACTTCATCTGTTTTTTAACCTCTGTGACCAGCATTCCTGAAGTGCCACTACCCATTTTCAGCTGTGCTGTAGAAAAAACTTCTCCTTCATTTGCATATAACATCAACTCACCAGCTACAGCCGGTTTTAAAGATATAGCTTCTACTGGACAAACAGCTTTGCAAACTCCACAGCCTTCACATGCAAAAGGATCTACTTTATATTTCTTATCTACTGAAATAGAATCAAATCTGCAGTTTTGTCTACACTTATCACATTTGATGCACAGTTCTGGATTTATCTCCGCTTTTGGTAAACCATAATAATCTGTTTTCATTGGTTGAGAGCTTTGTTCTGTTATAAGGTGTAGGTTAGGTGCATCTACATCACAATCCGCATAAGACTTAGCGTTTGCAAGCTTGATAAAAGCACTGGCTATAGTAGTTTTCCCAGTACCGCCTTTTCCACTAAGAATAAGAAGTTGTTTCATGTTGCACCTCCTTTTTCACTGTTTCTAACAGAGAAGAAAATAAAGCCTGATATTTTTCATTTTCCCTCACGGCAATTTCTGCATTTGAATTCAATATTCCAAGTTCATTATCAAATGGGATCTGATCTAAAATTTTAATGTTTTTTTCTATACAGAAATTTTCAGCTGGATTTTCACCTTCTATACACTTGTTTAGAACTACACCAAACGGCTTATTGAATAACTTGACCAACTCGTATACCATATTAAGGTTATGAACACCAAATAACGTAGGTTCAGCTACCAATATACAATAGTCTGCATCCTTAATACTTTCCATTACAATACAGGCACTTCCAGGAGGACAGTCAATAAAGGTCAGTTTATCTGCTTCAGGTTTATTCTCAGCAAGCAACTTTTTAATAATAGGGATACCCGAAGCTTCACCAGTATTTAATATTCCTGTGTATACCGTTACCTGATCGGAAGTTCCTTTTTGAACTTTCCCAATAACCTTTTCTCTCTCTGTCAGTGCCTTTTCAGGGCAAAGCATAATACAACCGCCACAGGAGTGACAAACCTCTTCGAAAACAATTAGTTTATCTTTAATATAGGCAAGAGCATTGAATTTACAAAAATCTATGCATTTTCGACATCCATTGCATAGCTCATTATTCACCTTTGGAATTTTTACTGATATTTCTTCCTCTTGGACATCTTCGGGTTTAAAGAATAGATGCCCATTTGGCTCTTCAACATCACAATCTATATATGTTGATATTTTTGCTACCGCAGCTAAATTTACCGATACCAGTGTTTTTCCTGTGCCGCCCTTGCCGCTTAGCACAGCTATTCTCATATTAATTGCCTCCGTGCCCATGAAATCCGGCATGAATTTCATCTAGTAAAGAAAGTTTTCCATCGATGAAAGCATCAATATTATCCTTTACTGATGCCGATGTCGTTTTAAATATTTCAATATCAGCAGATTTGAGCACTTCAGCAGCATTTTCCCCGCAACGAGGAGTAAGCAAAACATTTGCTTTATTATCTACTATCGTCTGTGCAGCCTTAATCCCTGCACCACCTGTACTTGCTGCTGCACTGTTATCAAGAAATACACTTTCCTTAGTATCTACATCATAAATAAGGAAATAGGGAGTGCGTCCAAAGGATACACATACGTTTGAATCCAAACTTTTCTCATCTACCGGAATTGCTATTTTCATAAGAATCCTCCATTCTTTTAACTACTAAATAATTATTGATTGCATTGCGCAATGCACTTACTCCTAAATTTGAGCAATGAACCTTGCTTTCAGGAAGCCCATCTAGAGCTTCGATTATATCCTCTTCTGTAATTTTTAATGCTTCATCCAGGCCTTTTCCTTTAGCCATCACCGATGTCATACTGGACGTTGCAATTGATGCACTGCAGCCAAACACAAGATAACTTATGTTATCTATATGATTGTCTTTCACCTTTATATAAACGGCAAGATAATCTCCGCACGAAGGGTCTCCAAAATTTCCTTCAGCGTCAGCATCTGGCATGCTATGAGCATTTTGAGGGCACATAAAATGTTCAATTACTTTTTCGGAATATATAATTAGTCACCTCGATTCTCATTATCTGTAAAGAATCTGCCACGTCCATGCCTATGACAGCCTCGGCCACATCCATTTCCCAATCCATCACAAAGACGGTATTCGCCTCCCTCAATTATTAACACTTTACCATTCACCAATGATTCAGCTAACTTTCTTCTGGCTTCTACATATATTCCCTGAACGGTAGCACGGGCAATATTCATTTGTTTTGCACACTCTTCCTGAGTAAAACCCTCCAAATCTATAAGCCTTATTGTTTCATATTCATCAACTGTCATGTTTACATGATCTTGATCGTCCAACACTGAATCAAGAGGGCCAAATTTATTACTTTCTGGCAGACAACACACTTTTCTCCATTTCATTGGTCTTGGCATAATCTATCACCCCATTTCTAATCAGAAATAACCAGAGCGTCCTCCAGTTACCTCTAATACCCGTTATAGGTACTTTAATTGTTTATCAATGACTTCGATTCGACTTTGCAGTAATTCTTTTTGTTCTTGAAGGAAGTCTTTATGTGTTTTTGTCGCATATTGATTTATTGCTAAACCTCTCCCAAATCCACTACCAAAACCTCGTCTGCAAGCAAATCCAAGACCTAATCCAAGTCCAGCACCACGCTTGACTGCATTTTTCCCTGTGCAAAAGCCTAAACCGTGTCCAGTCATTGTTCCAGCACCCATTGGGCCAGTTCCATCTCTTCTAGGCATACCATTCACCTCCTTGTAGTTTATGACATATGCCATTTACTATCATTAGTATACCTCTGTTAATGGCATATGTCAATAACTCTTTAAATTTTATTTTATAAATATGCTATAAGATTGATATGAACCATCACTTCTATTCAAAAGTTAAATTCTCCTGTCTTTACATCAGGTTATTATTATATATAAAATATTGAAAAACTATTTTTAAGAAACAAAAAGACCCTACTAGCGATTTTGAACTAATAGGGCATTATTTCTTTTTTATATCTTCACATCAATCTCCATCCCAGATTTAAAGACAACAGTGACTTTCTCATCATGTACCGTAATCTTTTCTATCAGCTTGCGGACTATCTGCTCGTCATACTCCTGTATTGTACCTTTCTGCTCGGCAAGGAACTGCTGCATTTCAGCAATTCGCTGTTTCAAACCTTCTCGTTCTGCATTCTCCGCCATAGCATTCTGCTTTTGTTCTCGCAAAAGGTCTATCTCATCAGCAAGGTCTTCATAATCCTGTCTGGCATTTGCTCGTTTTAGAAGCTCCTGCTGCAGTTCTTCCAGCTTGGCATCAAGGCTTTCCATCGAAGTCTCATCTTCCAAAGCAAGCACCATCGCTATATTTTTTTCCAAGGCAGTAAGCATTTCATCCTTGCCACCAAGCGCCATATTGATTGCCTTTACCACAGCGTTCTGCAATTCTTCTTCCTGCACAGTTGGTGCATCGCAGCAGTCAGGGCCATGCTCCACACGGTTTACGCATCGCCATACCGTGGAATGTTTCCCGCGGTTGTTCCAAGCAATCCTTCGATAAATATCCCCACATTTTGAACAATACACAATACTGGAAAGTGCGTATTTGCTACTGTAAACTCGTTTCTTCCGATTCGCTCCACTGTGAAGGTTAGCTCGTCTGAGCATCTCTTCCTGCACCTGCATATAGAGGTCACGGGGAATAATCGGTTCATGGCTGTTCTCCACATAATACTGCGGAACGATGCCGTTATTCTTCACTCTCTTTTTGGTAAGAACGTCCACGGTATATGTCTTCTGTAAAAGGGCATCACCAATATATTTTTCATTTTTCAGGATTTTCTTGACCGATTCAGGACGCCACTTTGCCTTTCCGGCGGCTGTTAAAATTCCATCATCCATCAAGCCATCTCCGATTTGCTTTAGGCTTGCGCCCTGTAGGTATTCACGGTAAATTCGTTTGACGATTTCTGCCTCGGCAGGCTCTATGATGAGGTGTCCATCTTCGTCTTTGGTGTATCCCATAAAGCGATTATGGTTGACCTGCACCTCACCATTCTGAAATCGGAACTGCATACCCATCTTTACATTCTTGCTTAAGGACTCCGATTCTTGCTGTGCAAGACTGGCCATGATAGTCAGCAGAACCTCGCCCTTGGAATCCATTGTATTGATGTTTTCCTTTTCAAAAAACACAGGTACATTCTTTTCCTTTAACTGTCTTATGTATCGAAGGCAGTCCAAGGTATTACGGGCAAATCGGCTGATAGACTTTGTAATGATCATATCAATATGACCTTCCATACATTCAGCAATCATGCGGTTGAACTCCTCACGCTTTTTGGTATTGGTGCCTGAAATGCCATCATCAGCGAATATTCCGGCAAACTCCCATTCCTCATTTTTCTGTATAAAATTGGTATAATGCTCTACCTGTGCTTCGTAACTGGTAGACTGCTCATCGCTGTCTGTACTGACACGGCAGTACGCTGCGACCTTAAGTTTTGGTTTTACTTCTTTGTTTACCGTGTTGCCGACACGCCTTCTTGCTGGGATAACTGTAATGTTCTTACTCAATGGTTTCCACCTCGCTCTCTATTAAGCTGTAGGCATATTCCGCCTGTGCATATGGGTCTGCAAATTTCATCTTCACGGAAGGCATAGTAAATTTCTTATCTGCTGCCAGCTTTGGAGGAGTTTCCAATTCTCTGACCCTGCCGAGTGATGATGCCCTCGCCATTCGAATTTCTTCTGCCTTATCAAAAAGTTCTTTTTTAATGATAGTAGGATAAAAAGCATCTCCAAGGTAATGCGTATTTCTTAGCATTCTGCCTGCGCTTCCATGAAAAACATCAAGTCCTGCATTCTCAGCGGCAGGTTTCAAACCAAGTCCTGCAATGTAGCCGTCAAAAAGTTTTCTAACAACAGCAGCCTGTTTTTCATCAATCTCGGCTCTGCCGTTCACTATTTTATATCCGTAGGGTGTATGTGCCATTATCCCACCAGCCTTTCTTTTAATCTAAGTCCACATTTCAGTTCAAATACAATCTCTTCTCTTGAAAGCACTGTGATTCCAGCAACATGGGCAAGGAATAACTCATCCTCGTATTCTGTCAGCATTCTGCCGGAGGATATGGCTTTGATGAGTTTCTCCAAATCATCTACCTTTGTCCTATCACCGCTGACCGAAGTCATCAGCTGTCTTTTTTCTTCCTGCAATCGCTGTTCTTTGACTGTGAGGGCATTGTTTTCCTTATTGAAAAGTGCAGGTTCTAAAAGGCCACTCGCCATAAGACTTGTCAGCACCTGCCTTTGTTCCATATTCTTTTCCAGCTTGTTTTCCATATCCTGTATCTGTAGGAGTTTGTTCTTATCGTCAAAACCCTGCAAGCTGTGAAGAAGCGGCTTTAGAATCACTTGCTCCCCAAAGACCAGTTTGTTCATCATCGTAGTAAATGCTGCCTTGATGCCCTCGTCTGTAATGTATTTCAGTGAGCAGGAATTATTATCCTCGATATGGCGATTGCAGCACCAAGCAATGTACTCTCCGCTTGGTTTGTAGTGTCTTCTTCGTTTGAATACACTGCCACACTCGCCGCACTTTATTTTGCCAGAAAAAGCATAGCGATTTTGGTATCGGCTTGTATTTTCGCCATTACCTTTTTCTTTGCCACGCTGATTCATTACCTCATTTGCAGCGTCAAAGACCTCGTGGCTTACAATTGCTTCATGATGCCCTTCGCACAAATATTGGTTTTCCATTCCATGATTTATATGCCTATTAAACTGGCTGTCCGTGTAGGTCTTTTGAAAAATAACATCTCCCGTGAACTTTTCATTGCGTATAATTGCATTGACCGTTCCGGGAGTCCATTTTCCACCTCTTTTGCTTGCTATCCCACGGTCATTAAGTTCCTTTGCAATCGCATGGGTACTTTTTCCTGCAAGCGTATCTTCAAACATCTGCCTTACCACAACTGCCTGCTCCGGCACAACTACCATCTTACCATCCACATTCGTATATCCATACGGTGGGTAGGAGATGATGAAAGTTCCATTCTGAAAGCGTTTCTGTATAGACCATTTGTTATTTTCAGAAATTGATACCGATTCGCTTTCCGCAAGACTGCTTAAAATGGAAAGCATCAACTCGCTCTCCATGCTGCCTGTGTTAATATTCTCTTTTTCAAAAATCACGGTAACATTTAGGCTAATCAGCTTTCTTACCAGTTCCAAGCAATCTGTGGTATTTCTGCTGAAACGGCTGATAGACTTTGTGATTATCATATTAACAAGACCTTTTTCGCAGGCAGCTACAAGAGAGTTCAAACCATCACGGCATTCCTTTTTTGTGCCTGTGATGCCTTCATCGTAAAAAATCCCTGCAAACTCCCACTCTGCATTGGATTTTATGTAATCCTCATAGTGTGTGTGCTTTCTGCGTATCTAAGCTGATAAGCTGTTCATCACTTGCTGTAGATACTCTGCAATAGGCAACCACACGGGTTTTCTTCTTAATAGATAAGGCTCTATTTTCTTCAATTTTTGTTATCCTTTTCATCAACTCACCTCACTTTCGGTATGG
>ERZ773138.924-NODE-924-length-31277-cov-5.641503_pt1 | contig 31277 bp, 29 predicted proteins | sample MGYA00511114_ERZ773138 | MGnify/ENA primary metagenome ERZ773138 (study PRJEB29015, sample SAMEA2737805) | human gut metagenome | biome: human gut; feature: human-associated habitat; material: faeces | place: China | collected 2012 ...
ACTACATTTTTCACCTCAACTACATTTTTCATCTTTCTCATCCAACTTTCTTTTTATCATAACAACGATAGAATCAATACTCAAAAAATTATAATTTAGAAAATCCTCTTCAATAAAGTCCATATTAAATGATTGCTTAATCAAAATATATAACTTTACCAACTCTATAGGGCTAAATTCAAACGGTTTTAAAAATAATGATACTTTATAATTGTTATCAATAATATTTTCTTCAATTCCATAATATGCTTTAATAAGTCCTTTAACTTTACTATATATTTGTAAATTATCTATCATCATATTCTCCTAAAACATTAATAATACTATCTACCAGTTCAGAATAATTTATAGTATACATATCGTCTTCTTTAATTGAATCTAAAAGACTAAACGGAAGATATGTATCTTTAGGTTGACTAGATAAAGTCGTTCCTTCTCCGAATCGCCAATAACCATTATTAACTACAAAAGCATCAATTTTCTTATTATATTTTGACTCTGAAACATCTTCAATTTCTTTTATCATATCTCTATCAATAAAATCATAAGGTAAAGACACTATTAAATAATCAGGTCGAATTAAATTGTTAAGAAAAGCAAAATAAATCCCAAAATCATTAAATACATAATTATTGAGTTGCGAAAAACCACCGGGTACTTGAACAATAATTAAATCGACATTCATATCGTCATCCAATCTTTTAATTTGCTCATATAATTTATATTGGGTAAAATAAAGCTTTTCTGGTTTTTCCAAAAAAGATGAATCAAAAATAATATCATTAGAATATTTTAAATTTTTATTATAAGTCATTATTTTTGAATTATATCCTGCTTCTTTTAAATAAAATTTTAAATTCAAACTAATCAAACTGTTATGTATAGAGTCAAATATTCCTGAAATATAAATAACTGGTTTTTCAATTGGACTAATTGGACGAGGACTAAAAGATTCATTATCTTTTTTTTGCTTTATTTTAGTATCAAAATAACCAGTTAAATCGTGAATAGTTATCTTATTCTCCTTTGCTAAAATGTATACTTTTTTTATTTGCTTATACAAAGCCAAATTATCACCAGGATTTAGAATTACAAAATCTGTAATTTGATTCCAACTAACATCTGCAATATCTAGCACATTTACTCCTATATCTGGCATATTAACCGAATAAGCAACGTCTCTTCCAATAAGTCCAGTACCTTTACAACTTGCAACAACAAAATCACCATTTATCTTTTTTACATAATCAATTAGTGAAAATGAATAATCATTAAAAGGGAAAAACAATGTAGTTTTAATTGCCATATATCTTTCCTCCATCGATTAACGAAAGTATTTCATTATATGACATTCTATCTTTTAATGCCTGAACAAAATTTTCTCGTTGCACTCTGCATACTTGTAAGCTTTCTTCATTCTCTTCTAGACCACTTACACCAAACTGTTCTGGACATAAATTACACTCACGAACAGCAAAACAATTTATGCATCTGTTCCCAAATTTTCTATTAAAATGCATTAAATTGTTAATATTCTTTAAATTATATCCATCTTTCACATTTCCAATAATCATATCTTTTAATTTTTCATTAACTCTTTCACAAGGATAAAAATCACCATTTACAGAAACAAATGTTTTTGTCATACCTGGTAAACACATTCCTGAAGTAATAAAATCCTTTTCAATATATTCTGCAACTTTATTTCTAGTTCCATTATTAAATTCATCTTTTAATAACTTTTTTTGTGACTCAAATAATTTGGTTTCTTTTTCAAAATGAAAATTATCAATTGTTTCTAACAAGCACAGAAATATCTTGTAATTGTATGAATTTATAAAATCATTACTTATTATATTTTTCTTGTCCGAATAAGAATCATCAATTTTTACAGTATATAGATTTGTATTCTCTAAAAAAGGATATTTATCCAATAGTTTTTCATAGACTTCCATGTTTAAAGATGGATCCAACACCATATTTATTGTCATTTTTTTGAACAGTAATTTATGTTTTTCTTGAATCATTTTAATCTTTTTCAAAACTACATCAAAAACACTCAAATCATTCCCTGCAAAATGTCTATTTTTATCCGTGGAATCTTTATCACCATCTAAACTTATTAACAATTGAAAATTGTTTTTTTCCATAAAAGAAATGATTTCATCTGTTAACAAAGTGCCATTTGTTGTTATTGAGTAATGAATATCTTTACCCTCAAATAATCTATTTGAATAATCTACAATACGATTTACCAATTCAAAATTAAGTAATGGTTCTCCTCCATAGAAACCAATTCCAATAAAATTAGAATCTACTGAATGTTGAAAATAAAAATCTAAACCTTTTTTAGCAACTTCCCAAGTCATATTTACGTTCTTATGATGCCTTATCTTTTCATTAGATTGAGAATAAGGGCAGTATGCACAACGTAAATTACAACCTTGAGTCACCTGAAAAATAAAGAAAGATAAATTTCTATCATTTAAATATTCGATTCGCTTTGAAAGAGGATTATAGAGTTGTTTAAATTGATAATCTTTAAAAAATCCTTTTTCTAATAATATTTCATATTCTTTTTCACATAGCTCGTTACACGAATGTTGTTTTTGCAAATCTGTGAAGAGTTCATCCGATATATAAGAAACCAAATTACTATTAACATCGTAAATATACTTTTTATCTCTGTTCTGAAATAAATGATAGAACATATGTAAGCACCTCCTTATTTTCTGAAACAACTTACATATTATATATCATTTACTTATTCATTTTTCAATATTTATTTTGTTAATATTATATTTTTATTTTTTATCCGAATTATTTATAAATTAAAATTTATTGGTACAGATCTCTGTGTCAGACAGAGGATCTGTTTTTTTATATTCTTTGGCAAATTAGAAGAAGGGATACTCTTCTAATCAAAATTTTTTTAAAAGATTTCTTCGATTGTGCAATTTTTTGCGGTTTTCGTCGGCTCGATTATGAAGGGATATCCCTTCGAAGCTTAGCTATGAAAAGGAGGAATAATAATGGCTAAACCTTATAATCACCGTCGTGCGGAAAATGAGTACAAGAAATGGAAGGAGAAAGATGAACGATTCATGAAAAAGAACGGAATGCCAATGGATAAAATTCTTATAATGAGAGATTTTGATAGAATGCAATTTAACTCCGATCGAAGATTTTTTGAAAAAGTGGATTATGATAGTGAACAAAAACTATCAAAAGTTGTTCAGCCAAATTTATCTGAATTAAACGATCCCAAAACCGTTGGAGATTTCTTGAATTCCATAACAAGTATTGCTCTTGCAGAATTATTAGAAGAATTTGGCTTTGAGATGCAGCTGATTATTTTTTTAATGTATCGTGGATATTGTGCAAAAGAAGTATCTAAAATCACAGGAATTCCTGAATGGACAATTTGTAGAAGACTAGCAAAACTAGATTATACGTATAAAACAAGGAAAACAAATAAATAATTGAATTGCAGAATCGAAGCCGATTCTGCATGCTTTTTAATACTCAGATTTAGTGGTTTTAGTAACTGTAAGCATAAAATTCGTGACTTATTCATTGAAAACTCATGTTGAAACTATCCGTTTTAGAAAAAAATATACTTTTTTTTATAAAACTGCAATTTTGACCTGTTTTCGTCGGCTCACTAGTGAAGGGGGATATACATATCTTCCTAGTAGCTCTTTGAAAACTCAATAACAACTATTAGATACAAAACTTATATATTCGAGCTGGATCACTACTGCGCGATGATAAAGCAATTCGAGCGATGATACTTTAGAATGATCAACAATTTTGCTGATTGTGCCATGACAATATATAAGATAATGATACTTCTAGCGACAGGCCCAAGCGTAATATGGGTTGGTGAGATTCCAATGAAAGATAATTAGCAACTATCTTGTCTAATAGGATTCCTTTGTTTTCGGGTAATCAGGTGATAAATAGAAGACGCGATGAATATTTTAATATTAATTATCAACCAGGAGATAGCCTGGTTTTACATATATTATAGGAGTGGATAGAAATGAAAGTAAAAAAAGGAGAAATCTATTTAGCAGATCTGAATGATGCCTCTGGATCAGAACAAGGAAAAGTTAGACCGGTATTGATTATTCAAAATAATCGTGGAAATAAACATAGTCCAACTACGATTGTTGCGTGTCTGTCATCTAAGATTTCTACAAAACATCATTTGCCAACACATTGTATTTTGCCAGATGGACTAGGATTGAAGTACAAATCTATGGTGATGTGTGAACAAATTCGAGTGATTGATAAATCAAGATTATTTAAAAAGATAGCAACATTAAATAAAAGGCAAATGGCGATTATTGATAAGAAAATAAAGATTAGTTTAGATTTACGTTTACATAACCAGAAGAAATGATTCATCTGGTTATGGACTCTTTCCCTTTGGAAGCAGTAATGAAACACTGCTTCCTTTGTTTGTAACTGGGAATTGTGTTTTTTGAAAGTTTATAGTGAGGAGGAAAAGGAAATGAAACCTGTGCTATGTGAAAAGAAAACTTACACAGTAGCTGAAATTGCAAAGATATTAGGTGTAAGTAAAGGAGCTGCTTATTCTTTAGTAAAAGAAAGTATATTTAAGAGTATAAAGATTGGTAAATCAATTCGCATTAACAAGGAATCCTTTGACAAATGGTTTTATAGCGATGAATAGGGAGGACTTAAAATGGCCATAGTAATTACTAAAAGACGTAAGGCATACAATGTAATTTATACAATTCAAAATGAGAATGGGGATATAGAGAAAAGATATGAAACATTCTACAATCGAGATCAGGCATTGAAGCGTAAAGAACAAATAGATGGTGGAAAAAGAAATAAGATTATTGTAAATAAGAATACACTCTTTATTGATTATTTGAATCAATACGTAAGTGTGATTATATTTAATGATTATTCGATTTCAATATATGAGAATAAACAATCTTTGATCAACAATTATTTAAGTAAAGTTGTAGGAGATAAAAAGGTTAAAGAGCTTAATGCTAAAACATCAAAACAAATTATGCATGATCTTCAATTATTGCCAGGTGTACCTCTTAGAAATCAAATATCAAATGATATTATTTGTGCATCTGCTGTAAGAGGCTGCTTAAATTTATTATGCCAGGCCAGTGACTATTTGGTTGATCATAATTTAATAAAATTAAATTATTTTACAGAATATAGGCCAAAAGTAAGTGCCAAGAATCAAGAGTCGCCAAGTTGGAACTTGTCTTATTGGACTAGATTGATTTCTAATTGTACAAATGAAAAGTTGTTTATTTTATTGCATTTATGTTTTGATTCAGGTCTTTCTTTAAGTGAAGTGAGAGCTATTACCTGGAGTAATTTGGATCATTTAGAAGAAGGGTATATCGTATCGAATAAAAGAATTAGACGATTGAATAAGAATATTGTTTTGGAAATGGATCCATCTTCAATTATTCAAACTTATAAGAAGAAAGGATTTCAAAATACAAATACAGTTGTAGTACTTCTAAAGAATAAACAAGAAAAGAAAGTGTATTTACATAGCCAGGTCATTGAATTGTTGATGGAATGGCGAAATAGATATGCACAAAATCGTTGTGATGATTCTACTATTTTCAGTTTGAAGGATGATCTTCCTTATGATGATAGAGTCGTAAATAAACATTTCAAAGAACTTATTAGTAAATTGGGTTTTCCAGAATTGACATTAGTAAAACTGATGTCATTTGGCAGACAAAAGGGTAGAAATGAGGTTTTGTATAGGGATGTGTATTATTCAAGTTTGGGGCGACCTTTAAGATGTAAAAAGCCTGATATTGATGGGGTTCGTGATTTTTTAAATTGCAGACAGGTGATGGAATGTAAAGAAAAATGGAATCAATCTTTTAAAGAGAAAACATCCGGTTTACTCCCAAAAGAAGAACATTCTGATTTTGATGCATTGGTGGATAAATTAAAATCAGATCCATCTTTAAAAAGAGAGTTATTAAACAAACTATTAGAAAAGAGATGATATGAATGGCAACAATTAATAAGCGTAATGGTAAATATTGTGTAATTTATTATTATGTAGACACAAAAGGAAAAAAGAGACAAAAATGGGAAACATTTGATTCAATTTCTGAAGCTAAAGCTAGAAAGTCAATAGTTGAAGCTGAAAAGGCTAAGGGGGCTTTTATCCCACCTAATACAGATACTGTTGAATCATTTTTAGATACATTTATTGAACTTTATGGCTATCAAAACTGGAGTGTTTCTACATTAACAAGAAATCGTTCTACAATTAAATATTATATTCTTCCATATATAGGTAAAAAGAAGCTGCAAGATATTAAGCCAATTGTGATTGAAAAATATTATAGGGATCTAAAAGAACAAAGGGTTGTTCGACCTTTGAGATCAAACACAGATGGGAAAGTAACTTCTTATATATTAAAATCGGTTCATAAGTTATTGAGCTGTGCCTTTGGGTGTGCTGAAAAGTGGGAATTAATTGCGTCCAATCCTTTTAAAAAAGTTACACCTCCAAAACATGAATATGCCAAAAAAGAAATTTGGACTTCAGAAATGATTTCTAGAGCACTAGAAGTTTGTGAAGATCCAAAGATTTCATTGGCAATTCAACTATCGTTTGCGTGTTCATTACGTATTGGTGAAGTTTTAGGATTACAATGGAAAAATGTATTCATAAGTGATGAAGATATTGAAAATGATAATGCTCATATTGTTGTAGAACAGCAATTACAAAGATTATCTAAAAAGGGAATTGATGAACTGAATGTTCAAGATATTTTGTATACATTTCCATCAGCTACTGATAATGAAAGTAATACAACAGTATTGGTGTTACGAAAACCTAAAACACAATCAAGTATTCGTACTATATGGCTACCTAATACATTGGTAAAATTTTTACGTGAATGGAAAGAACAACAAAATGAATACAAAGAATTCTTTCGAGATGAATATCATGATTATGATATGGTTATATGTTTTGAAGATGGTAGACCAGTAGAGCATAATATCATTCGTAAAGGATTAGCTAAGGTTTCAGAAAAGGCTGAACTTCCACCGGTGGTATTTCATTCGCTTCGTCATTCAAGTACAACATATAAATTAAAATTAAATCATGGTGATATAAAAGCAACACAAGGAGATACCGGTCATGCTCAGGCAGATATGGTCACAGATTTGTATAGTCATATTTTAGATGAAGATCGTAAAATAAATGCTCAAAAGTTTGATGAGTCTTTTTATCAGAACAATGATGAAGACAATGCCAAAAGGAAGAAAGATAGTATTGATGTGGATAAGCTGGTTGCTTCTTTAAAAGACAATCCAGATCTACTGGATAAACTATTAGATGCATTAAAATAAGATGTCCCTATCAAGGGACTTTTTTAATAAAATGGCCTTTTAGCTAATAGCCAGCTAATACTGACTATATAAAAAAAACGAAATCAGGTGAAAAATTCCGTATATTTTATTGAGCGGTCAAAATTAGAAAACACAAAAAAGCCGATAAATAAAGCATATAACAAAATTATATGTAAATTTCAAGATTAAATAAAATTGTGATGAGTGGTCTCCTAAGCGGAAGGTCGTGGGTCCGAATCCCATCCGGAATACCATTTTAGTCTTTATTTAAGCGGTTTTTCCGCTTTTTTTGTTTTTTAATACATCTTTTCATCACTGTTAAAATTCACGTTTCAAGCAGAAAAACAATTAAATTATAAAGGTGTTCGGATGACCTATCTTTATCCGAACTTTTTTGTGCTATTTTTGGGGCCATCTAATGGATTTCTAATGATCATCTAACGGTATCGAATAGAACCCTACGACACAGGACGTATCAAACGATACGTCACGTGCTAATAAACATCATTTAATCACCGCTCAAAGTGGCTATTAGAAGCTGTAATAAATCAGGATCTTGCTTGATTTTTTCAAGTACTTTATCTATGTCAACCTTCTTATTTGCCTGTGGTACATCGACATAGTTTTCCATATGTTGTTTATAGAAACTGTCCTCAAATTTTTGTGCGTTTACTCTTCGGTCTTCATCTAAGATGTGACTATATAGATCCATGACCATATCTGCTTGAGAATGCCCAGTATCTCCTTGGGTTGCTTTTATATCGCCATTGTTTAATTTCAATTTATAGGTTGTACTAGTATGGCGCAAAGAATGAAAGACAACGTGGGGAAGTCCAGCTTCTTTTTCTAATTTGGATAGGCCTTTACGAATAATACTTCCATCACACGGAATCCCATTTGGCTGACATATTACAAGATTATAATCATGATAAGCATCTCCATAGGCTTCCTTATATTTACTTTGATCTTCTTTCCATTGTTTCAAGAAACAAGCTAATGTATTTGGTAGCCATATTTTTCGTACACTACTATCTGTTTTAGGAGTTTTTAATATCAGTCTTGTTGCATTTTTTCTCTTTTCAAATTGAGGAAAGATGAATAGTACATCCTTTTTATTTAACTTTTCAATTGCATCTGTACGGGCACGTTCTAATTGTTGTTTTATATAAATATGTGTATCTCCACACGCAAAATCGTCTTCACTAATATGCACATTGTCCCAAGTCAAACCTAGCACTTCTCCCATTCTTAAAGAACAGGCAAATGCGAGTTGAATGGCAATGGATAGTTTTGGCTCTTCACAAACTTCAAGTGCTTTGGCAATCTGATTGGCTGTCCATATTTCTCGCTTTTCATAATCATGCTTGGGCGTATCCACTTTTAAAAATGGATTATTGGAAATATATTCCCATTTTACCGCAACATTAAATGTACATCGTAAGACTCTATGAACTTCTGTGACAACACGAGTGGATACTTTTCCTGTCTTCTTTGTATTTTCACTTTCTTTTAGATTTGCATAATATTGCTCAATGGTTATCGGACGAATTTCATCCAGTTTGTAATGCCCTAAATATGGCGAAATATATGTTGTAAATAAGGCCGTATTCTTTTCCATAGTAGATATTGACCATTTATTGCATCCATATAGATCCACGTATGTTGGCCAGAATTCATTTAAAGTCGTAGTACTTGGTGCAATAAAGGTTCGATTGGCTTGTTGTAATTCAACTTCTGCCTTACGTTTTCTAGCTTCCCGTAATGTTCTAAAGGACTCCCATTTTTGTTTTTGCTTTCCATATTTATCCGTATAATAATAAACTACATTGTATTTATCCTTACGTTTTTGTATGGATGCCATTTTATTCACCACTTTCAATTTCTAATAGTTTCATCAATAATTTCTTACGTATATTTTTATCTTCACTAAGTTGTTTTACTAAATCCACAGCATCTTTTTTATCCTTATCAGGCAATTCTTTTTTCATGGATTTCGTAAATTCTTTGTTTATCTTTACAGCTTTTTCTTTTGCGGTTAATCCACTGTAATCAAAAGAAATATTGCTATGCTCATAATAATAAATATCACGATAACTTCTTCCATCTATGGCCACTTTATTAGAAAATGCTTTTAAACCCATTAAAGTATGTCTTGGTAATTTTAATTTATCCGTTGTTAGGCGCATATGTTTCAACATAAGTCGATCATCATAGGGGGCAATGCCATGTGTAGTAAACATAAGTGATTCAGGATTTGTATCAAAATGATAAATTGAATTGCAGCGTTTTTTCCATTGAGATAATAATTCATATAAAGCATCTGGAATGTGAATAAGTTCTTGTTTCTCTTTATAATAATGTACATTCACTGTTCGAGTTGATGGTTCATTTGAATATTCTTGAATGATTTGTTGTTTTGGAATCAAATCAACAGAAGATCTTGCCAATCTTCGTAGACTTTTGTTTGAACGAATATAGGCACCATCTTTACCTTTATAAAAATCTGACCAGGAAAGTCCTACTACATCAAAAACATTTAAGCCTGTCGCAAATATAATTTGCATGATGACATATAGTTTTTCTTCTTTACATCCTTCAAAAATCTGAAGCATGGTTTCATATGTCCAATCCACTGATTTCTTTTCTTTTTTGTGTGTAGATGGATTTGTGATATGAATACCAATAAAAGGATTGGAATCCATAATACCTAATTGAATCGCATGATCACATGTTTCCGATAATAGTAATTTACATGACCGTATTGTTTTGGTAGATAACCCTTTTTTGGATCTCACACTTTGAGTTGCACCTATTTTTTCAATTAAACTTTGCGCGTAATCTACATTGATTTCTGAAACATGGGTTGTTCCAAGATGAATTAGTAAATACGTTTCAAAATTTTTAGTTGCTTCTCTATGCTTATGAATATGTTCAACAAAGTATGGATCATTTAGCCAATCTTTCATTACATCTACAAACAAACTATTCGGTGAAAACATACATGTTTCACCATCTAATAATTCTTTTCGTTTAGCTGCATCTTCATAATTATCAAATATTTCTTTGATTGACTTTATTTCCTTTGTAGGTGTGACTACTTCGTAAGTAATTTGATATTTCTTTCCCAATTTTAAAATTACAGCCATCCCTCATTCCTCCTTTATTGTTGACTGTCAAACCATTGATCAAAGGATTCCTTGTTAATACGAAGTAATTTTCCAACACGAATTACTTTAAACAAACCTTTTCTTGTTAAGTCATAGGCTGCTGTTCTTCCAATACCAAGTATTTCCATGATTTCAGCAACGGTATACGTCTTCTTTTCGCATATAACAGGTTTCATCGCTTTGTTCCTCCTTACTATAAAATTTTTAAAACAGTAATTCTCACCTACAAATTAAAAGGAAGCAGCTGGGAAAGGACTGCTTCCATAAGGAAAGGGAACATAACCAAAGCTACTTTCTTTGGTTATGTAAACGTAGATCCAAACTGATTTTGATCTTTCGATCGATTGCCAACATATCGAGTCTACTCACAGTAGCTATTTTCTTTAACAATCTACTTTTATCAATGACACGAATCTGTTCACACATGACCATAGATTTATATTTCAATCCAATACCCTCCGGTAAAAGATGATGTGTTGGTAAATGATGTTTTGTATAAATCTTGGAAGATAAACAAGCCACAATAGTTGTTGGACTATATTTATTACCCCGATTATTTTGAATAATTACAACAGGTCGTACTTTACCTTGTTCTGATCCAGATGCATCACTTAAATCTGCTAAATAAACTTCTCCTCTTTTGACTTTCATTTTGATTCACTCCTTATGTAAAACCGGGAGCAAGTCCCGGTTGATGTTTAAAAATAAAATATTTATCGTGTTTTCTATTTATCACCTGATTACCCGAAAACAAAGGAATCCTATTAGACAAGATAGTTGCTAATTATCTTTCATTGGAATCTCACCAACCCATATTACGCTTGGGCCTGTCGCTAGAAGTATCATTATCTTATATATTGTCATGGCACAATCAGCAAAATTGTTTATCAATCTAAAGTATCACCGCTCGTTAAAAAAACATCATCGCGCAGTAGTGAAATAGCTCGAATATATAAGTGTTGTATCTAATAGTTGTTATGTTGTTTTCAAAGAGCTTCTAGGAAGATTACATATCTCCCTTCACTAGATAGTCCTTGAAATCGTGAATTATTAGCCTCTCTTTTTGCATTTTTTTGAGAATTTTTCGATTCTTTTATAAACTGCGTTATTTGTCATATGTAAATCTTCAGCAATTTCCCACACACAATACTTGTTTTTCAACATTACAATAATTTTCTGCATGACAGGATCACACGTTTTTAGATGTTTATAAACAACGGCATCATTAACTCCATTCAGCACATCTTCCCATGTATATTCACTTATATAATCTTCAGAAGGTTCATTTAGAAAGAATTTCACCTCAGTTGGTGATTCATTACGGTGAAAACTGCGATTTTTATTGAAATCAAAATCATCTAGTTCACGAAGATATCGTATCTTCCATTCAGGAAATCCTAATAATCGTAGTAAGTTTTCTTCTTTTTCTTTTGCTTCTAAATACTTTTTCTTTTCATAACCATAGTTATACATTTAATTATTCCTCCTTTTGTGAAGGAGAAACAATTTCCCCTTCACTTGAAAGTCCACAAAAAAGGCTTTTTTTAGCCTTGAAAGGGATAAAAAAACAGATCAACTGTCTGAAACAGAGATCTGTACCAATTCGTTGTATTTTCAAATCTATTCTCTTTTCAAAATTGAAAAGAGTTAGGAGGACTTCGATTCTTTACCATTAACATTATTAGAACACTGTATATGCATTGCAGCAATGGTTATATATTTATAAACTATCAATATAATTTAAAACAATTGATAAAAATCTTTAAAAAAGTGAAGATTTCCTTCAAACTGATTACTAGAAAAGGTATAATGAATTTGTATATGCGAGGTTAACGATATGAAAGTAAGCTACAATAATTTATTTAAGCTTTTGATTGATGCGAATCTAACAAAAACAGAGTTTGCTGAAAAAATAGGATTATCATCTGGAACATTAGCTAAACTATCCAAAGGACAAGCTATTTCTATGGATAAATTGATAGATATTTGTGATTATTTCAATTGCACATTTGACGATGTTGTAAAAATTATTCCTAAAGTGGAACGTGATGAAAATAAATAAGTACGAATAAACGTAAAAGAGGTGATTACATGCCTATAGTATTGGATAGTAATAAAATTGGTGCCATTGGTGAGTACGTCAAAGAAAATACCCAAGAAGGAGCTGATATAACTATCTCGTCTCCTATCTTTACAATCTATGCTTTTGAAGAATTACGAAAAGTATTAGAAAAAAGTAATAAATTTAAATTTCTGTTCAATGAACCTACATTCATAAAAAGAATTATTGCCAATGATAAAGAAGTAAAAGAATTTGAATTACAGATGCATCAAAGGGAAAGAAATGTTTCTGAATTCAACTTAGAAATCGGATTAAAAAACAATTTGGATCAAAACCAAATTGCTTCTAAGTGTTATAACTTCATAAAAGAAAAAGGTGAAATTAAATCTGTTGTTAAATCAGGTAGTGTTTCTCCAAGTAACATTCTTGTTGAAAATAAAGAAGGAAGTTATTTGATTCAAGGCAATAATATAGCTTTTTCTAAAGACGGTTTAGGATATACAAATCAAATTCGCTTTGATTTCAATACGGTCAGTGATGATCAACAAATGATTGATCAATATAAAGCTTTTATTAATCAAATATTTGAAAATGAAGATTTAGTTGCGGATGTTAAAGACGAATTATTAAAACACTTATCCAATTTATACAAAGAAAATTCTCCTGAATTACTTTATTATTTAACTCTTTATAATATTTTTGGTGAAAAGCTATTGAATATGGATGATATGGCTAGAGTCAAAGAACGTACGGGTATTAATAAAACTAAAATATGGAATGCTCTATATAATTTCCAGCATGATGCAGTAGTTGGAGCTATAAAAAAGCTTGAACTATATAATGGATGTATTATTGCGGATTCTGTTGGTTTGGGTAAGACTTTTGAAGCTTTAGCAATCATTAAATATTATGAATTAAGAAATGATCGTGTGTTGGTTCTTTGTCCAAAGAAATTACGTAGTAACTGGACTGGTTATAGAGAAAATAGTACGACTAACTTCTTAGCAGAGGATCGCTTTAACTATGATGTATTGAATCATACGGATTTATCTCGTGATAAAGGTAAATCGGGTGATATTAATCTAGAAACAATCAACTGGGGTAACTATGACTTGGTTGTGATTGATGAATCGCATAACTTTAGAAATAATACGGCTTTAAAAGGTAAAGAGACACGTTATCAGAAATTGATGAATCGCATTATTAAGAGTGGTGTTAAGACAAAAGTATTAATGCTTTCAGCCACACCGGTAAATAATAGATTGGCAGATTTAAAGAACCAGATCATGTTTATTACCGAAGATAAGGATGATGCGTTTAAAGAATCAACAGGTATTAATAGTATTGAAACAACACTTCGTGTTGCGCAAGCTAAGTTTAAGGAATGGTCAAAACTTCCGGAAGAAAAACAAACAACGGCCAATCTTCTTCCAATGTTAGATTATAATTTCTTTAATTTGTTGAATACAGTAACGATTGCTCGTAGTAGAAAACAAATTCAGACTTATTATGATACAAAAGATATTGGTGAATTTCCAATTCGATTAAAACCCGTTTCGGTTAAGTCGGATATTGATATCAACAATAAATTTCCTGCATTAAGTGTAGTCAATGGAATGATTGCCAAACTACATTTATCTATTTATTCTCCAATGCTTTATGTACTTCCTAGTAAACTGGCTTATTATGAAGAATTATATGACCAGGAAGTAAAGGGTGGTGCCAGCAAATTTAAGCAGGTGGATCGTGAAAAGAATATTGTTAACTTGATGCGAGTCAATATCTTTAAACGATTAGAGAGTTCAATTAATTCATTTACTTTGACTTTAGAAAGAATCCTAAAACAAATTGAAATTATGATGGATATCCTGGATAAGGGGCAAAGTTATGATTTGGATAATGATACATTTTCAGATGTAGAAGATGATGATTTTGATTATGAAGTTGGTGGAAAAATTAAAATTAAGGTAAAAGATTTAGATGCTTTAAGACTAAGAGAAGATCTTGCAGAAGATCGTAAGATATTGGAAGAATTACTATATCAATCGATTGATGTAACTCCGGATAAAGACAGTAAGTTATTGGATTTAAAGAATCATATTTCTAAAAAGATTAAGAATCCAATTAATACCAGTAATAAGAAGATTATTATCTTTACTTCTTTCTCAGATACAGCTGAGTATTTATATGCCAATATACATGATTGGCTATTAAAAGAGCATGGATTATATTGTGGATTAGTTACAGGTGGCAATGGGGTTCGAACAAATTTAAAGACGGTTTCAAATCAATTTGAAGAGATTTTAACGCACTTTTCACCTAGATCCAACCATTTGAATGTAAATAAAGAACAAATCGATATATTGATTGCAACAGATTGTATTTCGGAAGGACAGAACTTACAAGATTGTGATTATTTGATTAACTATGACATTCACTGGAATCCAGTAAGAATCGTACAAAGATTTGGGCGTATTGATCGTATTGGATCTATCAATAAAGTGATTCAATTAGTGAATTTCTGGCCAAATATGGAATTAGATGAATATATTAATCTAGAACATAGAGTTAAAAATCGAATGGTTATGTTGGATTTATCAGCTACTGGTGATGATGACTTATTGTCAGCAGAAAGTAAGAACCTGGAATATCGTAAGAATCAGTTAAAACAACTTCAAAGTGAAGTATTAGATGTTGAAGATTTACAAGGTGGTATTTCAATCACAGATTTAACATTAGATGATTATATTATGTCTTTGGATCGTTTTATGAAAGAAAATCCAAATGTATTAGAGAAGTATCCAACTGGTGTTTATGCAGTAACAGATATTCCGGATAAAAATAAAGAAGAGTGTGTTGAGGGTGTTATTTATTGTTTAAAACAAAAGAAATATACGGATAGCCAGGAATTAGCTACTTCTTTATATCCTTATTATTTAGTGTATGTAAATTCAAATGGTTCGATTCATGTAAAGAATACGAATCCAAAGAAGATATTGGATCTATATAAAGTGTTATGTCAGACAAAAAGTGAGCCTATAGAAAGTCTTGTTAAGAAGTTTAATAAGAAAACAAAGAATGGTTCAGACATGTCTGAATATACGGATTTATTAGAAAAAGCTGTTTATGACATTAAGGGTATTGTCGAGCAAAAAGGAATTCAATCTTTGTTCCAGCTAGGCCAGGCAACTTTATTGGATAACACAGTTAGTGGATTGAATGATTTTGAATTAGTATCATTTTTGGTGGTGGAATCATGAGTGTACTAGAAGCATTACATATACCAACTCTTACAAAACAAAGAGTGCCAGTAAAAACATTGGTTGAACAATTACAACCAACACCAGAAAATAAAAGGTTGATAGAAAGTCATGTGGCTGCTATTTATCTTGTTAGCTTGTTAAATGAACAAACGATTCATTACAGAGCTTATAGAGATGATGATTATAGTTATCAAGCTATTTATGTGTTGCAAATTACATTAAAGAAGAATGATCAACTATCAGATTTAACCAATCAATTGCATGCTGCATTTCCGGAACCAACAATATTATTGATGGAATATAAGGATAAAGAATGGATCAGTGTAGCTCCAAAAAGAATCAGTAAAATAGATCAAACGAAAACGGTATTAGAAGATAATGTTGTACAAGAGATAAGTACAATGGATTGCTTAAATCTAAATCAAATAAAAGCAATAAATTTAAAAGATTACTATACAAAAATCGTACAAATAGTCTATAAGATTGGTGTATTGAATTTGATTAAGGTATATCCAACAGCTGATCTTGATTACAAATCCATTATCAAAGAATACCAGGCAATACAAGCAAACATAAATAACTTAAAAGAACGGTATAAAAGAGCTTCAATGAAGTCAGAGAAGATGGATATTGATGATCAGATATATGATGAAGAAATGAAACAAAAGAATATAGTTAAAAGATTGAAAGAAGGTGTTTAGATGTTTTTTTCAGAGAGATACAATATTGTCCCTAGTAAAGCAATATTAATAAATGATTTAAGAGAGACATGCAAAAACAAAATGTTTAACTCATTAAATATTTTCTTTAATGATGATTTAGATGAAGAAGATGCAAAAGGATTTTATATCCACATGATTGATTTTCTCGGTGAAAAGCTTGTAAATCAAGTTATGTCTTATGATCCAAGTGGCAGATTTTCATTGATTATAAACGATATCAATAATCACTGGGATGATTTTAAATGGTATCAATGTTTTGACTTTATTGAAATATTACTCCAATTTGACTATATGAACACAGATGAAGAATCGTTAATAAGATTGAAAGATAATTTAAATGGAGATTTGGAAAATGAGAAAATGGGATATCGAATTATCGATAACCAAATCGTAGATATTACAAATAAAGAAGAAATTGACGAGATAGAAGAAGCTATTGATTCGAATTTTAATATAGTCAATAATCATATTCAAAAATCTTTGGAATTATATTCAGATAGAAAAAATCCAGATTACAAAAATTCCATAAAAGAATCAATTACTGCAGTTGAATCTATGTGTTGTATCATTTGTGGAGAAAAAGTAGAGTTAGGTAAAGCGTTAGGAAGACTTGAAAAGAATGGAATATATATTCACGGTGCAATGAAACATGGTTTTCAAGCGTTATACGGATATACAAGTGATGAAAGTGGAATAAGACATGGAGGAATCGAAGATAAAGAAGTAACCGAAGAAGATGCCAAATTTATGTTGGTATCATGTTCTGCATTTGTAAACTACCTAAAAGTAAAATTTAATAAAATGAAGGAGAATAATAATGGATAGAATAGATAGTCTAAGTTTAAACCTAGAAAAGAATAATATAGATAAAATTAAAGAATTATTTCCTGAAGCAGTTGAAGAAGGAAAGATTAATTTAGACATACTACGTGCTATGCTTGGGGATGAAGTTGATGATTCAAAAGAAAAGTATCAATTTACTTGGAATGGTAAAGCTAAATCAATTAAATTAGCACAAACACCTTCATCTGCAACATTAAGACCTTGTAAAGAAAAATCAAAGAATTGGGATACAACAGAGAATCTTTATATTGAAGGAGATAACTTAGAGGTATTAAAACAACTTCAGAAAACGTATTATGGAAAAATCAAAATGATCTATATTGATCCACCTTATAATACAGGTAATGATTTTGTATATAACGATAGTTTCACAAATTCAATTGAAAATTATAAAGAACAAACTAACCAATCTTCGTCTTCTAATCCAGAAAGTAATGGAAGATTTCATACTGACTGGTTAAATATGATGTATCCAAGATTACTTTTGGCTAAAAACTTATTATCTGAAGATGGTGTTATTTTTATAAGTATTGATGATAATGAAGAAGTCAATTTACAAAAAATGTGTAATGAGATTTTTGGCGAGTATAATTTTGTTGGTAAATTAGCAGTTCAAGTAAATCCAAGGGGTAGAAACCTCGATTTATATATTGCTAAGACTTATGAACCGATTTTAATTTATGTAAAAAATTATGGTAATAGTAAATCTGTAAATAAAATTGAAAAAGATGATAAAATGCTATCTGAATATAATAGAGAAGACGAACATGGACGATTTAGATTGATTGGTCTTAGAAATAGAAATCAAGCTTTTAATCCTGTTACAAGACCTAACTTATATTATCCTTTATATGTTGACTCAACTACTGGCTTAGTATCAATAAAAAAGGACGATAAATATAGTATAGAAGTATATCCGGATGCAAGTGATACAGTATCAACATGTTGGACATGGTCTAAACAAAAAGTGGTAAATGAAAATGATTTGATTTTTGCAGAAAAAAGTATTAATGGGTGGCGTATTTACAGAAAAGATTATTTAGATTCAGGAGGTTCTTCTACAACTTTAGTAAAATCATTGCAACTAGATAATGAATTTAATAATGATTGGGGGAAAAAAAGAATTAAAGAATTGTTTGGCTCTAATATAATGAGTTTTCCTAAATCTCCTATTTTGATGCAAAGATTAATTGAATTAGGTGCTAATGAAGAATCTACTATTTTAGACTTCTTTTCTGGATCTTCATCATTAGCTGATGCCGTTATGAAATGCAATCAGATCAATGGTGGAAAAAGAAAATTTATTATGGTTCAGCTCCCTGAATTGTGCGATGAGAAATCAGAGGCATATAAATCCGGATATAAGGATATCTGTGAAATTGGTGAAGAACGAATTCGTCGTGCAGGTGAACAAATTAAGGTTGAATGGGAGAAAGAACATCCTTCTGATGGATTATTTGAATCTGAAGAACAGTTTTCAATTGATATTGGGTTTAAGGTGTTTAAACTAGATTCAACAAATGTAAATGAATGGGATCCTAACATGAAGCTTGATGAAAAAGAGCTTGCTATGCGTTTGGGTGAAGTGTTTAAGGAAGATAGAAGTAAGGAAGACATTCTTTATGAAATTATGCTTAAGTATGGTGTGTTTGATAAGCAGGTTGAAGAAATTAAAATAAATGATAAGACAATGTACCGTGTTGGTAAGCGTTACATGATTGTATGCTTAGAGGATTATATTACTTCAGAAGATGTGAAGGCTATTGGTGAATTATCTCCTAGAACAGTTATCTTTAATGAGGCTGGATTCATGAATGATAATGATAAAATTAATGCTGTGTATAATCTTGAAAAAGCAGGTGTTGAAGATGTTAAGTGTATATAGGAGTAGATTGAATGGAAAAAATTAGTGATTGTAGTTTAAACCTTGAAAGAAAGAATGTTGAAAAGTTAAAGAATTTGTTTCCGGAAGCCGTCCAAGAAGGAGAGGTTAATTATGATATTCTTAAATCTCTTTTAGGCTCTGAAATTTTCGGGGGGGGGGCAAGAGCATTATCAATTTACTTGGAATGGTAAATATCAATCTATTAAAACAGCTCAGATGCCTTCTTCAGCTACTTTAAGACCTTGTAAAGAAAAATCAAAGAATTGGAATGATACAGAAAATTTATATATTGAAGGAGATAACTTAGAAGTTTTAAAGCAACTTCAAAAAACGTATTATGGCAAAATAAAAATGATTTATATCGATCCGCCATATAATACGGGAAACGATTTTGTTTATAATGATAGTTATTCAAATACGCTTGAAAACTATAAAGAACAAACTAATCAAGTATCATCATCTAATCCTGAAAGTAATGGAAGATTTCATACAGATTGGTTAAATATGATGTATCCAAGATTGCTTTTAGCTAAAAATTTATTATCGGACGATGGCGTTATTTTTATAAGTATTGATGATAATGAGTTAGAAAACTTAAAGAAAATATGTTCTGAAATTTTTGGAGAAAGTAATTTTGTAGGCTGCTTATCAGTGGAGAATAATCCAAAAGGCAGAAAAAATTCAGCTTTTATTTCTGTAAGTTCAGAATATTGCTTAATATATGCTAAAAGCATATCTAACGCTTATTTTATTGAAAATGTACCAAAAAAAGCATCGGATATGTGTCTGGATGAAAATGGAAGATATGTACATAACAGTGGTAAAAGGGTACTTGTTGGAGAAAATGGATTTAATGATTTCGTTCAAGATACTTTATCTTCTAAAAATTATGTTGTGTATTATAGAAAATCAGATAATGATTTTGTGATTGAGAATATTGAAAATGATGATTATTTAAAAAATGGATATGTATGTTACTCATCTTATAGAAATGGTAAAAAAATATACAATACTTATACTGATAAAAAATTAATGGAGTTATTTAATAGTGGGTCATTATCCATTACGGATAATAAAATTTTTGAAAAAAATTATTCAGATACAGTTCGTATAAAAAGCCAACTAACTAACAAAAAATATGATGCGATAGTTCATGGTGTACGTAAGGAATATAGTATGGATTTAACAACCACTGGTGCAGGTACATATTTAAAACAATTATTTAATACGGAGAAAGTGTTATTCAATGCTCCAAAAAATATAGGTTACTTACAATTATTATTAAGCTTACTTGATGGGAAAGATTTTACAATATTAGATTTCTTTTCAGGTTCGGCTTCATCTGCGGATGCTATAATGCATTTGAATAGTATTGATGGTGGTAATCGTAAGTTTATAATGGTTCAATTACCAGAGTTATGTAATGAAAAATCAGAAGCATATAAGGCTGGATATAATAATATTTGTGATATTGGTGAAGAACGTATTCGTCGAGCTGGTGAACAGATTAAGTCTGAATGGGAGAAAGAACATCCGTCTGACGGATTGTTTGGTTCTGAAGAACAATTTACAACAGATATTGGATTTAAAGTGTTCAAATTAGATTCTACAAATGTGAATGAGTGGGATCCTAACATGAAGCTTGATGAAAAAGAGCTTACTATGCGTTTAGGTGAAGTGTTTAAAGAAGGTAGAAGTAAAGAAGATATTTTATATGAAATCATGCTTAAATACGGTGTGTTTGATAAACAGGTTGAAGAAATCAATGTGAATGGAAAAACAATGTATCGTGTTGGCAAGCGTTATATGATTGTATGTTTAGAAGATAGTATTACTTCCGAGGATGTAAAAGCTATTGGTGAATTATCTCCTAAAACAGTGATTTTTAATGAATCTGAATTTAGGGATGACAATGAAAAAATAAATGCTACTTATAATTTAAAACAATGTGGTGTAGAAGATATTAAATGTATTTAGAGAAAGGAGTTGGTCGAATGAAATTAAAGTTTGTTGATCAACCATATCAAACAGATGCAGTAAATGCGATATGTGATATTTTTGATGGTTGTGAAGTTAAAGATTCATTATTTACTATTGAAGTAGATAATCACAATAAATTAAATTTTGATACAGAGGGTGTAGATTATTTCATTGGACATTCAAATAAGTTGTCTATTGATGATTTTACTATGCTTGACAATGTACAAAATATCCAGGAGCGTAATGATATTCAAATGGCAAAGGATCTTCAGAAGAGAAACTTTACGATTGAAATGGAAACGGGTACTGGTAAAACGTATGTTTATACGAAAACAATTTTAGAACTTAATAAACGTTATGGATTTACTAAGTTTATTATTGTTGTTCCTAGTATTGCGATTAAGGAAGGTGTAAACAGTTCTTTAAATGCGACTAAAGAGCATTTTATGGAAAAGTATGACAATGTTGTTTATAACTATTTTGTCTATGATTCAAATCATTTGGAAAGAATTAGAGAGTTTGCGACGAGCACCAATATTGAAATCATGATTATTAATATTGATGCGTTTAGAAAGAGTTTCACGGATCCTTCTAAAGAAACAAAGGCAAACTTGATTCATAGAACGAGTGATAAATTGAATGGAAATAAACCGATTGATTTGATTGCTGGAACAAATCCAATTGTAATTATTGATGAACCACAGTCTGTAGATGGTACTAAAAAATCTAAAGAAGCCATAGCTTCATTGAATCCTTTATGTACATTACGTTATTCAGCTACACATAAGGAAATGTATGATTTAATGTATCGTTTAACTCCAGTGGATGCATATCAAGAAAATCTAGTTAAGCATATTGAAGTGGCTTCTATTACAAGCAATGAAGCGAGCACTAAGCCTTATGTTAAGTTATTGAGTGTTTCTGAGAAGAATGGATTTTCTTGTCGCTTAGAAATATATGTAAATAACAAGAAAACGGGTGTTATAGATAAGAAGACTGTAACAGCTAAAACAAGAGATGATTTGTGGGAATTATCTAATGAGGTAGATTACTACAAGGATCATAATTTTATCGTAGACAATATTGATTGTTTTCCAGGAGAAGAATCTGTAAGTTTTAGTAATGGTGAATTCTTAAATATTGGAGATGTGATTGGTAATGTTGATGAAACTGCTTTAAAACGAGCACAGATTCGTCAAACGATTGAAATGCATTTAAATAAAGAGATTCACTATACAAAACAAGGTATTAAAGTACTAAGTTTATTTTTTATTGATGAAGTTAGTAAGTATCGTGATTATTCTAGAGATGATGAAAAAGGAGATTATCAACGTTGGTTCGAGGAAGAATATACTAAGTTGATTCAATTGCCTAAATATAAAGTGTTACGTGAAAAATATGGCGATTATATCTCATTAGATCCTACGGAAGTGCATGATGGCTACTTTGCACAGGATGGTAAAGGTAGAATTAAAAATTCCAGTGGTACAACAAATGATGATGAAACAACGTATCAACTAATTATGAAAGATAAAGAACGTTTATTATCTTTCGATGAACCTATTCGTTTTATTTTCTCTCACTCAGCTTTAAAAGAAGGTTGGGATAACCCGAATGTATTCCAGGTTTGTACATTAGTAGAAACCAAGGATACTATGACAAAACGTCAAAAGATTGGTCGTGGCTTGCGTATTTGTGTAAATCAAAACGGTGAGCGTGTATTAGATTCTAAATTTAATACATTAAGTGTGATTGCAAATGAATCTTATAAAGATTTTGCGAGTACGCTTCAAAAAGAACTTGAAAATGATAACTTCAAGTTTGGTATTATTGAGCCAATTAGTTTTACTGGTATTGCCGTAAAGCAATATGATGGCACGTTAGTAGAATTGTCTCAGAAACAGTCTAAGGAAATTTATAATTACTTAGTAAAGAACGAGTATATGACTTCTAAGGGTAAAATAACGAATAAATATCATCAGGATAAGCATAATGATAAGTTTGTATTACCTGAACAATATGAATCATTTACTTCAAAAGTAATGAAGCGTATTGATAATCTTTCTAGAGAAATTGAGATTAAGGATGCTTCTACAAAGGTACCTGTTAAATTGAATAAAGAGGTTCAATTATCTCCGGAATTTGTGTCTTTATGGAATAAGATTAAACAAAAGACTGTTTATACAATCAATATGGATATGGATAAATTTAAAAAGGAAGCTGTTGAACAAATTCAAAATATGCCGCATATTCGTCCGGACAAGATTGATGCTCAAATCACAAATGTAGACATTACAAAACAAGGTGTAAAAGATGTGGGTAGTCAAGTGAGAGAACTAGGTGCAGTATATGAATTTGATACAATGACATATCCGGATTTTATTCGTAGATTACAAGACTCAACAGACTTATTAAGAAAGACAATTATTGAAATTGTATCTAAGTCGGGTAGATTAAAAGAATTCTATGAGAATCCAGAAGAATGGATTAAACAAGTATCTAAGATACTGTTGTCTGTTAAGAAAGAAAACTTAACTGAAGGAATCAAATACGAAAAAGTGGATGACTATTACGAACAAGATTTTATATTCAATGATGAAGAATTATATGGATATAAGGATCGAAATGTATTAGACGTATCTTCTGATAAAAATATCTATGATCATGTAATTTATGATTCAGAAATTGAACGAGAATTTGCGATAGATGCTGAAAATGATGATGATGTTCTTCTTTATGCAAAATTACCTAGTAGGTTTAAAATTGATACTCCTATTGGAAATTATAATCCAGACTGGGCAGTTGTTTTAAATACAAATGAAGGAGAAAAGCTTTATTTTGTAGCAGAAACAAAAGGTACTGAAAATATCAATGATTTAAAGGGTACAGAAAAGAAAAAGATTCTTTGTGGTAGAAAACATTTTGAAGTTATCGATACTGGAATTAAATATGAAGTTGTAAAAGAGTTAAAAACATTAAAATCAAAATGCTAAGGAGATGAAATAATGAAAATTGATTTACATTGTCACACAAAAAAGACTAAAAGTGGTGATGCTATAACACGAAATGTTTCCTGTGAAAAGTTCATCTCACAAATACAAAATGCAGGAGTCTCAATTGTTGCGATTACAAATCACAATTGTTTTGACTATGAACAATATGTTGAATTTAATAATGTGGCGAAAAATCAAGGTATACAAATATGGCCTGGCATTGAGTTAGACGTTAAAGGTGATCAAAGTAAGGGACATTGTATAATAATTGCAAATCCACAATATGCTTTTGAATTTTCAGAAAAATGCAAAGATGCAATTAAGGATACTCATCCAGATTTATTTGAGATGAATATTCATTCAATTGTGAAAACATTTTCTGAATTCGATATTACTGTTATAGCTCATTATGGTTGGAAAAAGCCTAGTTTATCTGATTATGATTTGGAGCAATTGAAAAATGATTTATCTGGAAAAAAACTATTATTTCTAGAAGTTCCACAATTAAGAAGTGCTGGGATTTTATATGCTCACAATATTAATAGTTTTATCGGTTCTGATGTGCAAAATTGGGATAACTACTGTAATTACGAATTGCCAGAATTGAAAATGCCTATTTCTGACTATCAACATTTTAATTTGTTGGTAAAAAAAGATGAACAGATTTTAAATACTTTCGTAAATCAAAAAATAAATGAATTGGTAAAAATTGTTCCTTTTGAAGATTGTGCTATTCAATTACCAATTTACAATGATATTAATATTATTTTTGGTGGTAAAGGAACTGGAAAGAGTTCATTTTTAAAGAAGCTAAAAGAACATTTTGAATCTCGTGGCAACTCTGATGTTTCCTATTATGAGGGTCAAACTAAAGAATCAGAATTTAAAAAAATGATTCAAATTGAAAATGAAGATTCGGATTTTTTGTTATTTGGAATAAATGATTGCTCTAAAGAAATCCAATCTATTTCTACATGGACAGATTCAATAGTTACACCGATAACAAGATATAAAGAATGGGCTAAAACTAAAGATATAAATAAATATAGTGCAAAGTTTGGGTTTAAAGATACAGTTTTTACCGAAAAAATATCTAGTGAAAAATATATTCAGGTTTTACAAGATTATAGAACTTTATCTAGTATATTGAATGATTTTAATAAGTTGCATAATGAAAATCTTTATTTAGATAAAGAAAATAAAGAGTTACTAATTCAATTGTTAAATGCTGCACTTCGTAATTCCAAAAACAGTCTAAAAAACGAATGGTGTAAATTACAAGGGTTAGAACTCGAAAAATTTACTATTAAAAAAATGAAAAATCTTTGTCAAACAAAGTCTGGTGTAAATCAATTGCCTTCTAGTACAGGTTTATTAGATACATATTCTAAATGTTTAAATTTATATAATGAAACAACTAATATCAAAAAATTGTTAAATGAAGAAAATAAGTGCATTAAATCTAAACTAGGTGATTTAAAAGAAAAAGGTCCTATTTATAATGAAAAATTGATTTTCATAAATCCAAAAATTGCAAAAAATGTTTCTTTAAAAAAAGGAGCTAATTATACAATTACAGATTTAAGAACTGCATATGATTATATTGAAAAAATACAGGCAAAGTCATTTGAACAAAATAAAGGATCCAATATTTCAGCATTAAATAATCTTTTACAAAACAAAGGTATAACTTCTTTACGCGATTTCATAGGAGTAAAAAATAGAATAGTCAATCAAAATAATGAAGAATATAATCCTTCAAATGGGGAACAATCAATGTTACTTTTGGCCAACGCATTGGTTGACGATTCAAAAAATGTATTTATATTAGATGAGCCAGAAATGAGTGTGGGACATAAATATATTAATGATATTATCCTTCCACGACTAATTGAACTTTCAAAGCTTAATAAAACAATTATTATTTCAACTCATGATGCAAATATAGGTGTTAGAACTTTACCGTTGCTATCAGTTTATAGAGAGTATCTCGGAAATGATAAATACGCAACATATATTGGAAATCCATTTACAAATGTATTAGTCAATTACAAAGATGATAACGATACATGTATTTGGTCGGAAAAAAGCATGAGCACACTTGAAGGTGGTGAAGGAGCTTTTATTGAGAGAGGTGAAATTTATGGAAAGTAAAGTTGTGCAACTTAAGGAAGAAAACGGGAAAGATGTATTGGAATTCAATATTAATTCGGATTTAACAAAGCAAATTGATCTAAATAATAAAGATCAAACAGGTTTGCGAGAGTTATTTTATGATGTTATTAACCAAGCGTTTGAAGAAGAATTTCAGTTTATATTGAATGTTAATCCAAATTATAAAAAAACTCTATATATAGAAATTTCTGAAGAATATATTAAACAACTTAATTCTGAGTTAAAAAAAATTATTCAAGATATTCCTGAAGAATTAAAGAAAAATCAGTAAAATAGATTAGTTATTGTGAGATGATAATTTGAAACGATTCAATGAAGGAGATACTGTTTACTTTATTGCTTCTTCAATCTTTGTAAGAAAAGCTAAGGTTGTACGGAATACTGGTGGATTTTGTACTATTATCTTTGATGGTAATCATCAACATGGCACTCTACTGCCATATAAAAAATCAAATATTATGTTCGTTTAGGAGAAAAAGAAAAAATGGAAAAAATAACTTTATATCACGGTACTCCTGCCAAAATCGTGGTTCCGACATATGGCATGGGCGAGGAAAAACACGACTACGGACGAGGTTTTTATCTTACCGAAAGCATTGACCTTGCAAAAGAATGGGCAGTATGCCGTCCAAATGAGTCAAATGGATATGTTCATCGGTATGAACTTGATACAGATGGTCTTAAAATTTTAGATTTTCAAGAAAAAGGTGTCCTTGCGTGGCTTGCAGAACTGATGAAGCACAGAGATGCAGCTGACTCAAAGCGTTACCGTATGCTTGCAAAGAAATTTATTGCAAAATACGGTGTAGATACCGACAAGTACGATGTTATAAAAGGTTGGAGAGCAAACGCCTCATATTTCTATATCGCAAAGGAATTTGTAAGAGACAATATTGATATGGATATTCTTGAAGAATTACTGTCTCTTGGCGGCTTAGGTATTCAGTATTGTATAAAGTCCGAGCTTGCTTATTCCAAACTGCACGAAGTGACAAATAGCTTGCAAACTGTTGAGTACACAGAGTTTAACGAAAAGTACAATCAGCGAGATATTACCGCAAGGCAGAAAATGCGTCAACTTGTTGATTCCGACGCCAATCGTGTAACAAAGGTGTTCAGTACACTGTTTGAGGAGTGATGATTATGAGAGCCTATTCACAGGATTATTTGAATGATGTAGTGGAAAATCAGGGTAAGCTCTTTGACTTTGTTGCTCAAACTTATCCCGATAAAGATACCGAGGATTTTATCAAAACCTATATGACAAGCAAAACAAGAAAAAGTATTGACGAGGCAAAAGCCTATGTCAACACAATGGATGCCAAAGAATTGTGGGAATACTTTACCGAAACCGAAAAGTATTCCTTGAAGTCCGGCAAAGCTCTTGACGGCTTTATGCCTGACTGGATTGGCGAGTTTTATGCTTACTATCAATGGTATTACGATATTCCGAGTTCCGAGGTACTTAAAAAAGTGCCACTTGATTTCATAAAAAAAGCATACCATGGTTTGCACGACTTGGAACTTGATTTGGCGGTGCAAAAAGTTGGTGAAGTGTAATGGATATTATTTGTTTTCACAATCCCGATGAAGATAACGGCTATTTGAGTAATTGGTATCCGTCACCTTTTACGGTGGACGGTGTAGCGTTTTCTTCGATGGAACAATTTATGATGTACCGCAAAGCAATCTGTTTTGGAGATGAAGCGGTAGCAGCTCAAATCTTATCAACAAGTGATGTTGCCGAAATCAAATTACTTGGTAGGCAGGTATCAAACTACGATGAAAATATGTGGAACGGCATTCGTCAAATTGTAGTTTACGAGGGGCTTTTGGCAAAGTTTTCACAAAACGAGGAGCTAAAAGGAAAACTCAAAGCAACCGGAAATGCTGTTTTGGCAGAGTGTGCCGTAAAAGACCGTATTTGGGGTATCGGTTTGTCAATGAAAGACCCCAATAGACTAAATAAAGATAAATGGAACGGCCAAAATCTACTTGGATATACTCTTATGATGGTGCGCGAACGCTTGTAATAGGATTATCAACCTGATTGGGTAAAATAATTAAAAAGAGAATTTATTCTATTGGAGATGATAATTTGAAACGATTTATTGAAGGAGATACTGTTTACTTTATTGCTTCTTCTTTCTTTGTAAGGAAAGCTAAGATTGTACGGAATGCTGGTGGATTTTGTACCATTATCTTTGATGGTAATGGGAATTGTGGTGCTTCTGGTACTCGTGTTCGTGAATCTAAATTGTATCTTACAGAAGAGGAAGCTAATGAAGTTGTTAAACAGCATAAAGAAGTAAATAAGCGAAGATGATGGTATTTGTCATACAATCTATAAGCTTTCAGTTCGGTTCTTTTAACTTTCCTACCGTTGTGTGTACTAGGGACTTTTCGTGAACTCGAATGCACTATTGTATAACTCTTGCTAAAATTAAAACCTAATGTTGCTTGAGTTTTTCCTTTTACATTCCATGTAACATTTGAACTTGCTGAAAAAGAAGTTGCTTCCATTTGACTTAAAGAAATAGTTACACAAGATTCTTCCGACAACAATTCATTGGGTGTTATTCCTAACATGTCCGTTATCTTTTCTAATGCAAATGAGTGTTGTGATGAACACAAGTCACTTCAAGGCTCTTTCCAACAAATAAGAACATGTAATAGCGGAAATGAGGTATAGTTACTTGCAGGTAGAGAAGTATGTTTCGGATAAAATGACATCTTTATGTGAAAAGTGTGATATCAGTAAATATGTAACCGCTACATAATCTGTACCTACAAGAAAAACTCACACTCTGTCTTACGACGAAAGTGTGATTTAGAAGAATTATTCTGATTTGCTGTCTGTGTTATCGGCACTCGCTTGGCAGACTGTAACCAACTGTTGCAACTTCTCCCCAACTCCGTGCAATTCTCTGGTCTGGGCTTTCATTTCTTTCAAAAAATCATCTAAATCGCAGTTCACGGAAAAGAATGTTGCATAGGAGTCAAAATCAATGTTAAACGCTTCTTTGTATGTACGCTCACCATCTTGGTAGACCACTTGCCCCGAAAGAGGATATTTGTCTGTGTTTTCCCGGAATTTGTTTGAGCCGAAGTAGAGATCATAATGTTGCCCAATTCCAATAATACATTCTTTGCCGTTTGCTCGCTTTAACATTTCTCTAAATGAAGGCTCTTTGAGGTTATCTAAAAAAGTTTGGTCAAGTTGTATGCGTACATGATTTGCAAGACGTTTTCCATGATTTGAAAAACGTAGCCCGTAATACGCTTTTCGCTCATAAATAAGCTCAACGGTTATATATGGACGATTATCTTCTTCATATTGACGGCGCATCTCAGCAGCTTGATCTCTTGAAGCCTTGGTTGCCCCATAGTTATAGTAGCAAATAAGAATTGTAGCTAAAACATAGATTGCGGTTAACACAACCATTACCCAATCAGTCATTTATTTTCACCTCACTAATTGTTTTTTATCTACTTTATACCATACCGCAATTCAAATTGCCAAGCAATGAGAAAGGAATCCTTTTTATGTTAACTGAAGTGAAAAGTTAAATTCCACTTCAGTTATGGCAAAGTTGAATTTAGTTTCCACGAAGTTCCACTTATAAAAAGTTGATTTTACGCTTTCACAATGGCATGTTGTATTTGTCGATAGATGATGTATTCAGAAGGAAAAAAGTGTCTCCGTCATATTGGTAGAGATAAAAAATGCGCAAGAGAGGATGAGCATCCTGTGAAATCTTTCTGAACCATTTGATAAGTGAATATAGAAATCTGTCCGTCAGAGGATAGAAGGTATTCTGGAAAACAGAGAACTGATGATGAGAAAGAGAAGCAATAACAGAAACAAGTGAAACAGGAACTGGAGAACGGGGCAGCCAAAGATCAGGAAGAAGTGCATGTGTTCTGCCGCAGTGCGTGCAGAAGACGCGTTGTACTTTGATAATGATGAATTCAGGACAGTCAGGAACGCAGATCCTTCTTTGATAGTGACCGTAGAAGATAAGAGAGCATGATCTGCAGAAAGGACACGGGCAGGAAGAGATACAGGAACAGATTCTTCTGATTTCAGAATCATACTGACTTTGAGAAATGATATTGCATTTTGATGATTTAAAAGATATCATGTAGTTGTTTGAAAGACAGCAGAAGACTGAGCGGCAACTCATATGGTCTTCTGTTTTCTTTTTATCCTTTCCGTAAAATGATGATTACTAATACAATCATAAAAAAAGATGCATAAAAATGCACCTCAAAATATTTGAACGTTGATTTTTCATCAAGACATCATGAACATCATGTTATTTTACAATATGTCAAAACCTCAACCAACTTTGGATATTCTTTTTTTGTAGCTGGGAGTAAAGGCTTTTAAAAGGTTATAGTGAGGAGGAAAAGGAAATGAAACCTGTGTTATTTGAGAAAATAACCTATGCAGTAGCTGAAATTGCAAAGATGTTAGGTATCAGTAAAGGAGCTGCTTAGATGATGAGTCTTCGTTTTTACTTTGGATTGGCAAATACAATACCTCCCATTCTTAATCTGTAGTAATCAAGAGTATAGGTGTTGGTTTGCCAGTCCTTTTTTGCATCTTCAAACGTATTGGTAATACCATCATAGTTACCATCTTGAATTGTAATGTTGTTGCCATCTACTTTTAATACTATACCGACATGGTTTTTACCAATACCAGAAAATACGGATCCTGCTTTGGGTGTAGTGGATCTTTCAAATTTATCTGGATGTGCTTTTAGTAGTTCATCTACACAAT
>ERZ773138.933-NODE-933-length-30987-cov-3.629639_pt1 | contig 30987 bp, 39 predicted proteins | sample MGYA00511114_ERZ773138 | MGnify/ENA primary metagenome ERZ773138 (study PRJEB29015, sample SAMEA2737805) | human gut metagenome | biome: human gut; feature: human-associated habitat; material: faeces | place: China | collected 2012 ...
CAAATCTGGATAAACTTTTTCAAATATTTTATGTTTTAATTTGAATACCTCTGTCTGCATTCCTTTAACATCTTCTACTATTGTTTTACCATTTTCTATATATTGAAAATCAGCTATATATTCGATTTTCCTAAAAGTTTTACCATTTTTCTTAAAACTATCTTGTAGTAAAAATCTTGGTTGTAATTGTAAATCACTTATTTTGCCTGCTTTTAATAATAGTTTTAGTTCTTTATATCTTCTACTTTCTTGAATGCTATCAAAGACATAATCATCTATTATTACTTTTTTATTTCTGTATTTGTTCACTTTTCTTTAGCTCCTTTTCTATGTAATTTTCACATCTCCAAATTCCTTTGAAGTTATCGTTTTCAAGTCTGTCACAGCCTATACATTTTACACATTTGCCGTTCTAACGGTGGATAATTATATTTCATAGGCTAGTCCTAAACATCAAACCAGCCAAAAATTGTTGGTGTACTTTGTCCAGCAACTGCTATTGCCCATTCGTTATTCCATTCTAAATCAATAATATATTTGCAAATATGTGCTAGTTTGTTTTTATTTCTTGTTTTAAATGCTATAAATAATATTTTGTTTTTTCTTCTATATTTTTTTATATATTTTTCTATTTCTTTAAGCGTTGTATCTCCATTTATAGATTGTTCCATATCTCCTAAAAATTCTTCAATTTCATCATACTGTTTCTTGTTTAAATTATGAATTTGTTTGTTTAGCTGATAAAAATATTCGTCCATAACTACCTCCTTAAATCATTGGTATGTGATTTTCATTTGCTGAAATCATTTTCTCAATTTCTGTTGTTAATCTATATACTGCAACCTCTTTGTTTGTAATGTCACATTTTTTTGTTTTGTCAGCTGTTACAAATCCTAAGCTTTCTAGTTCTGTAACTCTCGGTCTAGCATTATTCACATCTGCTGTATTTGTATAATGTCTTTTATATAATTCTTGTGCTATTTCTCTTGTTGTCATTTCTTTATTTTTTAGTATTTCTAATATTTGTTTATGTCTTATGCTTAAATGCTCTAACATATCTTGATAACTTTTGTGTCTTGTTTTAAATGTTATTGTATTCATTTGTTTATCACTCCTTTACTAATTCGCACCACTCTAAATTCTTGTATAAATAAGCATATGGATCATTTGTATAATAATCATTTGGATTTACTGCTATTCTTGCTCTTACATCTGCTATTTTTGGTGTGAATTTAACTTCTTTTATTGTTTTATTAACTGCTTTTTCAAACTCTCTAGCCTCTGTTGTCATAAATTCTTTAAACCACAACATCAATTCTTCTTTACTGAACTTTTTATTGTATGCTGTTTCTATTTTTTGTATATTTTTGTAAAACTCTTGTTTATTCATTTAACCACTCCTCTATTTCTTTACTTTCATTTTTCTTTTTGTGGTTTTCATCCTTTGCTTGTACTAATGTTCTTATTCCTGCTTTTTGCCAATTATTTAATATAGCTTTTATGTACTTAATTGTTCTTTTATTAGCTTCTACACTAATTTGCATTGCATAAATTATTAAGTCTGTTGGCATATCTTTAGAATAATCTTCTAAAACTTCTACCCCATAAGGAGTAATAAGTCCTATATTTTCATTGTAAAAATCAATAATTTTTTGTAAGCCGTCAACACAACTGTCGCTTACTTTGTCATTATCATTTACATTAACATTAGCATTTTCATTTACATTATCATTTACATTATCATTGCAATTGATTTCTTTTGTTTGCTTTTGCTTTTTTTGCTTACCACCTTTAGCACCTGCTTTAGCTCTTATCTCACTTATCTTATTGTATTTTTCTTTGTTTCTATCTAAATTTTGCTTAAAAGGAATTATCACTATATCTAATAATTTATCTAATTCTGGCATCTTTTCTGTTTCTACATATTTATATATTGCTTTTATTAATTTGCCTGCCTGCTCATCACTAAGTTTATCTATCACTTCTTTTTGTTCTGTATATAAAATAAAACTATCTTTCATTTTTATGTACCTCCTTATGACAAGTCTGGCATAACGTAATTCCATTATTAGTGTCAAATCTTTTCTCTTTATTAGTTGCAAAAGGTTTTATATGATGTACTACTAAATCTCTTGTGTTTCCACATTTTTGGCAAATGTAATCATCTCTTTTTAATACATTTTGTTTCCAGCTTTTATATTTTGCACTTCTTCTATCTTCAAAGTTCCAATAACTAGTGTTTGTCTTATCTAGTTTATTTTTTATTATTATAAATGCGGATTTTATAACTGGACTTATACTATCAGGCAATTTTCCATAAAGAGCATAATCTGTAATACAATCATAAAATTCCAATCTCTGTTTATCTTCTAAGTTTTCAATTGCTTCTTTATATTCTCTGTAAAATATAAAACTATCTCTTGCCATTTGCTCCTCCTTTTGTAAAATATAAGGAGTAAAACTTATGTCTTACCCCTTAGTTGTTTGCTTTTCCATATTTTTTAATAAATTCTTCTTTTGTTTTGTTGTAATATTTGCACCAAGCTTTTTGTGCTAATTTCTTTAATTGTCTGTTAAGCTTGTCTCCATTTTTGCCATGTACTCCATTCGTTCCACGATGGTCTTTTCTCATCAAAAATACTATCAAGCCATCATTTATACTCTTTTGTCTGTAAGCCTTTGAAAAATAAACCTCGTGTCTTTCACAATATATTTCTGTTCTTACCGTGCTATATAATTTGCTTTTGGGCATAATACAAAATTCTTCTTCACTCTTTTTTACATTTTTCTTTGAGTTTTTCTGTGTATTTTTTGGGCAAGGATTAAAACTATTACTTAAATCTGTTACTATCATTTCTTATCCCATTCTTTCAATAAACTATCTATTTCTGCTTGTGGTTTTGTTTCTATTCCATAAACTTTACAATCTTGTACTACTCCGTCTATAAGCCTTGCCATTTGCTTACTATTAAACGAACTTGATCCATAATAAGCATTAATAATTTTAAACTCTGTATCCCCTATGTATGTTGTATCTGCTATTTCACAAAACCAAGCTATCCCTTGTGCTGTCCACATTTTTTCAAATGTCTTAATATTTTCTGTTTCTATCTTAAATCTTCTAAATATTCCTAATTCTTTTACTCTTCTTTTGTATTCTTCTATTGTATCTATTTCTACTAAATCGCATAATTCTTGTAAAAGTTTCCAGAAATAATTATTTGCATTGGTTGTTCTTTTCTTTATGTATCTCTTTGCTTCTATTTTTAGTTTTAGGCCTTTTAGTTGTTCTATATCTGATAACTTGTCCTTTCCTTCAATTAAAAAGCTTATTTTGGGTTTTCCTGTCTTGTAATCTATATTTATTTCTTCTAATGTTCCTGTTGTTTGCATTTAATCACCTACTCAATAACTTTTGTTAAATCTGTTCCTAATTCTAAATAGTTATCAATTATTTGCCCTTTCAGTAATTCATCATCTCCAGCTTGCTTTAAAGCTTCTTGTCCAAACATATAATGACTAGACCTATATATAACTTCTTGATTTTCTGGAACTACTATTTTTATTTTAGAATTTTGATTATATAATTCATGCCATTTATGTGTTTTATTATTTATTTTGCTTAACTCGTATTCCAATCTTTTTAGTTGTTGCAAATTTAATTCTTCTAAACTACTCCATATTTCCTGATTTATTTTTAAAGATAAATCACTTACTACAATTCCTTGTTTTCTGCACAATTCGTTTATTGCTGTTTTAACTATCTTTGTTGCTTCATCGTAGCTTATGTACATATTGCTATATATTTCTTCCTTTCTATTTTTTTGTTTGAATTGTTCTACTTTTTGCATATCTTGTCCACTTGCTATTCCACCATCAATTCCAAATCCGCAAAATCCTAACGCTCTTCCTATTGCAGATGTTTCACAATTTTCCAACATTGAGATACTATTTACTAATCCTTTTTTTACTTCACTTGCAAAACCTGTTGCTAGCTCTTTCTCATTTTCATCAAATATAGTTGCTTTTATAGTTACATCATTATCCGTTTTATCTATAATCTCTGTTATAATCCTTCCATTTGGATTCAATTTTCTAAATGCTAGTATTCTTTCACTTACTTCTGCATACTTTTTTCCTTTTATATCTGTCTTTTTTATTTCTGTGTTTACTTTTTCAATATCTTCATATTTCATCAAAATCTACTCCTTTCGAATTGACGATTCATTTCTCTTTCTTCACGTTCATTTTCTTCTAGTATTTTTTCTTGCACTTCTTCTAATTCATCTTGTGCTCTGTATTTAATTTCATTTAAATCATCTATGTAATCTTGATCATCTATTTCATCTATTAATAAATTTATAGAACTAACTATTTCGTCTAGTTCGTCATATTTTCTTTGTAAATCCATTTTTCCTCCTTTACATATCTGCCTCTTTGTGATAAAATAGAAACAGATATGAGTTTATATATATTCTTATTTTTGAGTTATCTAAAGCTTTTGTCGGTGCTAGATAGCTCGTTTATTTTGTCTAAACAATTTTCTACTAAAGCATTTATAATAATGTTTCTATGTTTATTTTTATCTTCTTCTGATACACCCAAGTTGTTTACATCTTGTAAATTTAGTAAATCTCTTATTGTATTATTTAAAAAGTTAATTGACTCTTGTTTACAAAATTTAGTTCTTTGTAATTCTTGATTTAAGTTTTGATTTATTTTGCTTACTGCTAAGCTTTCTTTTTTTAGTTCATTGTTTTTTATTATTAAATCAATTTGTTTAAACATCTCTCTTCACTCCTTTCCTTGTAAAATTTGGTAAAATAATGTATACTCTCACTAGAAAGTGAGGTAATTATTATGAAATTAAATCATGAATGTGTTAGAGATTTATTACTATATCTTGAGGACAATCTATCTTACAATAAAAGCATAAGTATAAATAGCCTAACTCTAAAAAGTTATTCTCAAGAAGAATTAATTTACTGTGCCGAAAAATTAATTGAAGCTAATTATTTAATTTGTACCAAAGCTGATGGTTATCAACCACCACTTATTGTTGCTAGAAGTATAACTTATAGTGGACACCAGTTCTTGGACAACATAAGAGACAATACAGTTTGGAAGGAAACTCAAAATATATTATCTAAAGTAACTTCTACCTCACTTAGTTTTGCTGGCAACATAGCATCTCAAGTTCTTTCTAATATAATCTCTAAGCAAATGGGATTAAATTAACTTATCAACATGCCCTAATGCTGACTCGCACTCAGCATTAGTTATTTTTTTAATTTCTTCAATGTCTCTTTTTAATAATTCTTCATGATACATTTCTGGCATTAGTCTAATGCTTAAAATTCTATGTAATAAACTTGGCAATTCTTTATGTATTAGTTCTTTCTTTTCATTTTCTTGTTTTTCTTCAAAGTTGTTCATCTTTCCCTCCTAATAAATCGTACTTAAGCAAAATATTGTTCCTGCTTGTACTATTTTTTGTATTAATAAAGTAGTTGTTACTATAAATGCTATTGCATATCCTACTTTATTTTTATCTAGTTTTCTTTTCATTTGTTCACCTTCCTTTCTAAACTTGTTTTGCTGTATTTAATATTGTTTCAAGTATTGTTTTTAATCTTGTGTTTTCATCTTTTACTTTTTGATGAACTTCTATTGGAACAGAGTCTTCATAAATTGGAATTTTGTAATATCCTTTTTCTGTCATCTTACAAGGTATTTCCCCAATTCTACATTGTCTTTTTACCTCTTCTACTCCCATTCCACTTTGTCTGCTATATTCCTCTGCAGAAACATATTTTGGTATTGACATTTTATTTCACCTCCTTTTATGTTTAAAATTACTGAACTTTAAAGTTGAAAAAAATTGAACTTGGTTTTTTTAATATTTTACAAATACTATTAATGTGTGATACTTTTGCTTCCACTATTCCATTTTCAATATTATAGTATGTAGCTGGGCTTTTAAATCCCATCATTCTTGACATATCTCTATAAGAGAATCCTTTTTTTTCTCTAGCATTTTTTAACTCTTCTGTATTTACATATTTGCTATATCTATTTCCCATTTCGCACCTCCTGTTCAGTTTTGTTGTACTTATTATATACAGTTACTTTGAACTTGTCAACACTTTTTTATAAAAAAGTTTTATGAAACTGTACATTGCTTATAACTGTAAGAAAAAAACTTTCAAAGTGTTTACTTTAATTGAACAACATGATATAATGTTTATAGTTTTTGAACGAGGTGTATTAACATGAATGAAATCAATATAAAAAAAGAAATTGGTGCTAGAATGCGACAATTAAGACTAGAAATAGGATTAACTCAAGAAGAACTTGCGAACAAATTAGTTTCTGTAAAAGGAAAAAGTAGCATTGCAAATTATGAAAATGGTTCTAATTTGCCTAGTGATGAAGTTAAATTTAAAATGTGCGAATTGTTTAATTGTAGTCTAGATTATTTGATGTGCAAATCTGATATTAGAAACCCTCAAAAATTACAGCTAGATGACATGGATATAGCTTTTGCTAGTGGTATTAAAGGTTTAAACAAAGAAAATCAAGAAACGTTAAAAAATATTATGGATGGATTGTTAGCAAAGCAAGAATTAGAAGATAAAGATAAAAAGGAATAAAAATGGAAACATCTGCTTTATATGATAAAATGAAAGAAAAAAACATTAACTATGTAAATGCTAAATTACTTTTTACTAGAGGTGCAATAGCACATTGTAATAATTTAACTGCAATTGTCGTAGATGATAAACAAGTAAAAAGTCAAGTTAGTGAAAACACTGTCTTGATTCAAGAATTAGGACACTATATGGCAGGTGCGTACTATCATATGAACAGTCAATATGAATTAATAGACAAAATGGAACATAAAGCAGACAAAAAGGCTTGGCAAGAATTTTTGCCATACAAAAAAATTATAGAATTGATGAAAAATGGATTAACAACAGCCACACAACTCGCAGAACATTTTAATGTAGAAACACCTTATATGGCTAGATGTTTAAATTATTACTATAATAATTCACATGGATTTACAGATGACAAAGTATCAGTGTAGATACTTTTATTTTTTAGGAGGTAAAAATGGCAAGTAAAACAAATGTAGTTATAAACGGAAAAACATATTATAGGGTTAGAAAAACAATAGGCTATAAAGATGATGGCTCTCCTGTGTTAAAATCTTTTTATGGAAAAAATAAATCAGAAGCAGAAGAAAAAGCAGAACAATATCTAAATGATTTAAAAAATGGATTAATTGTAAGTGCGGAAAATTATACTATCTCTCAACTAATGCATATTTGGTTATTCGATTTTCTAAATAATTCTACTAAACTAAAACCTTCTACTTTTCAAAGATACGAAGGTGTTTATAGAAACTATGTAAAAAAATCTTCAATTGCAGGAACAAAAATATCTAAAATAAATCCTGTACAAATTCAAAAATATTATAATGAATTGTCAAAGACTAAAACATATTCACAAATAAATACATTAAATACAATTTTAAAGGTATTTTTTAACTGGTGTAGTGTAAACGGCTATATTATTAAAAATCCTTGCTTAAGTTTGAATTTGAAAGGAAATAAGTCAGATATTATTAATAATAAAAGGAAAGAAGTAGAAATATTAAATAAAAAGGAAATTGAAACTATAAAAAAACATATCAAAAATACGGATTTTGAATTGTTATTTTTATTAGATTTAGGGACTGGATTAAGACAAGGAGAATTATTAGCTTTAGATTGGAAACATATTGACTTAAAGAAAAAAGAAATTAAAATTGAACAATCTGCAAAAGAAGTATATATATATGATGATTCGGAACATAAACATATAGAAACTGTTATTCAAACTCCTAAAACACAAAACTCATTTAGAACTATTCCGCTTCCTTCTTCTTTAATTGATAAACTAAATGAAGTGGATAATAAAAAAGGATATTTATTTTTAGATGGCGAAGGGCAGTTACTAAAAGGAAAAAATGTTTCTACTAAATGGACTAAAACACTAAAGGAATGTAATATTTCTCATAAAAAATTTCATTCTATTAGACATACTTATGGATCTATGTTATTACAAAAAGGAGTAGATATAGAAACTGTTGCTGAATTAATGGGGCACACTGCAATTTCAATTACACAAATATATATGCACTCCGAAACAAAAATAAAGTCAAAATCTGTCAACAAATTAAATTCTATTCTAAACTAAGTGGTTAATTAGTGGTTAATTCAAAAAACTAGGTGTCTCAAATCTCTTGAAACGCCTAGTTTTTAGCTGTTTTTGTAATTTATGGTAGCGAAGATGTGATTCGAACACATGACCCTTCGGGTATGAACCGAATGCTCTAGCCAACTGAGCTACTTCGCCGTAATCATTAACGTTACTTATTATAACTGTAGTTTTGCCATTTGTCAAGATAAAAATACAAGAAATTTAAATTTCTTGTATTTCTTGTATTTCTTGTATTTACTCACCAATTTCTTTACCGTTCATTATTTTTTTCTTCATATCCTTTAGTAGTACTCAAATTTTGTATATCAACTTCTTCAGGGTTTATTACTTTCTCTTTCTGTTCTTTTCTTTTATTTTTACTTTTATTTCTATCTTTATGCTCTAACATCTTTTCTAGATTTGCTATTTCTTTTAAATTTATAATATCTGCATTTTCTTTTTTCCATTCTTCGTATCCACTATCTTGTTCATTTTCTGTATCTTCATCTCTAAAAAAACCTAATATTGTTGCATACCAATTAGTATTTTTTTCTCTTATCTTTGTCATATCTATCCTTAAAGTTTCCTTTAAGTTCTCTCCTCTCTTATACATATTAAACAAATTCATTTTTATTTTAACATAATAATACTAAAAAATCAAGTAGTTTTACAGTTTTTGTAAGCTCTACTTGATTTTTATAAATGTTCATTTGCAAAATTTATATAATTAATTTGTATTTTCGACATTTTTCTACATTTTATAGGACATTTTTGACCTGTCCCCTATGTCTCATTTTACGTATTCATTTAGTGGTTTAACTCTATAATATAAGTCTCCCATTTCTTCTGTTGGTACATATCCTGGTTTTGAGTTTATTACATCTGGTATTCTATTTACTATACTCGCACATGTAAGCTCTACTGTAGCTGGTTTATTTATTACTAATGTTGTTTCTGGTTCTCCTATAATTGTCCATTCGTTTTTGTCAAAGTCGTCTTTTGAATATACTTTTCCTATACATTCACTTTCAATTGTTATTCCTTCTTCTGTTTCTGTTGTAACAACAGCACTCATTCCTGTTGCATCTCCTGCTTTTACTGTCATTCCTAATGTACTTGAATATATATCTTCTGAATGTGTTTGTGGTACTGTTTTTTGAGTTTGTGATTTTACAGTTAATCCTAGTTTATCACATAACCATCCATTTACATTCCACATATAAGATGGTAGGTATTCTCCTTTGTCTATCATTGATTTTCTTTCTTCATCTGAAATTCTATCTACAGATGCTACTTGGCTATCAAATTCTTCTAGTGTTAATCCTGCTCCATGTGCTTTTGCTAATGCTATTCCATAATCTTCTACATTATAACTTGAGCTTCCTTTTATCTTTTTAATTGTTTGTGTTGAACCCGCTATACTTGAAATTAATTGTCCCCAATATATATCTTGATAACCGCTTCCTGTAATTGTACATCCTGTCTTTTTAGCCATTTCATCTATTTTTGTTGTTACTCCTGGATTTGAGTTCATTGGGTAAAATGCTTCTTCACAAGTTGTTATTGCATTTATTCCTAATTTTGCACATAACATTAAAGCATCCTCTACATCTTTTATTAAACTCATTGTTGTTACAATAACTATGTCAGGCTTAGTCTCTGTTAACATTTTTTCCGCTTCTTCTAGTGAAACAACTTTTACTCCTTTATTTTCTGTTCCTATAATTTCTCCAATGTCTTTTCCTATGACTGCTGGATTTACATCAACAGCTCCAACTATTTCAGCACCTTTTTCATATACATATCTCATTGTGTACACACTCATCTTTCCTGTTCCATATTGAGCTACTTTGATTTTTCTATCCATAAAAATCACTCCTTTCAATTTATATAAATTATATACTAATTTACCTTTTTTATACAAGCAATTTAATGTAAATTTTTTGTGAATTTAATTTAGATTATTATTCATAAATTCTGTTATAATTTTTGCACATCTATTCGCTGCCATTTCTAAATTTTCATCAAATACTGATGCGTTTTCTCCATTTGGAGCATCTGAAATACATCTTACAACTACAAATGGTTTTTTATTTAAATATGCAACCTGTGCTATTGCAGCACATTCCATATCAACTACATCTGCATCAAATTTAGTATGTATTTTTTCTTTCATAATTTCGTCTGTACAAAAAATATCTCCAGTTACTACTATTCCTAATTTAACTTTATATTTTCCATTATTTTTTGCGACATCTTCTAACGTTTTAATTAATTTTTTATCACATTCTACTTTTTCTCCAACACCTGTTATATATCCTTTGTTATGTCCAAATGCTGTAATATCAAAATCGTGTTGAACTACATACTTTCCTATTACTATATCTCCTATATTTAAATCATTAGCAATACTTCCAGATGCTCCCATATTTATAATATATTCTATATCAAAATTGTCTATCATTGCTTGTGTTGTTCTTGCTGCATTTACCTTTCCTACTCCACTTTTTACTATAACACATTCTTTTTCTCCTATTTTTCCCTCAAAAAATTTTAGTCCTTTTTCTTCATGAACTTTTATCTCTTTTATTTTATTCTCTATTGCTTGAAACTCTTCTTCCATAGCAATAACAATTCCTATTTTTTTCATATAATCACCTCATTATTTGCATTATATCTTATAACATATTTTTATTCAAGTTATTTATTTTTTTAGATAAATACTTGCCACATTTTATTTTTTGGGGTAATATAATAAAGTAAATTGAAAAAGTGCAAAATAAAATGAAAGGAGTTATTTTATTTATTAAGCGCCTGGACATTTTAAAAAATGTTGACGAGGACTAAAGTTATCGAATTTTTCGGCGGATACTTTAGTGGCTTTAGCTTAAAGTCATAACATTAACTAAAAAGCAATAGTAATATTGTAACAAAAATTAATGTAATTAAGCTTTTATTGCATCATTTCAATTCCAAAATTAATATTTATAAGGAGGATTTACTATGTGTGGAATTGTAGGTTACATAGGAACAAAAAAAGCAAGTCCTATTTTAATTAATGGACTTTTAAGATTGGAATACAGAGGATATGACTCAGCTGGTATTTCAACAATTGAAAAAGATGGTCTTTCAATAATGAAAGATAAAGGAAGAGTTAAAAATTTAAATAATTTACCAGGAATTGATGATTTAGAAGGAACAATTGGCATTGCTCATACAAGATGGGCAACTCATGGAAAACCATCTAAAGAAAATTCTCATCCTCATATGGATAATTCAAAAACATTTAGTGTTGTTCATAACGGAATTATTGAAAACTATAATGAATTAAGAAAATTTTTAATTAATAATGGTTATACATTTTATTCTCAGACAGATACTGAAATTATACCTAATTTAATACATTATTATTATTCTAAAGACGACAATAATGATTCTTTTAGATTCTTAAGAGCTGTAAAAAATGCATGTTCTGACTTAAAAGGAAGTTTCGCCTTAGAAATTATTTGTAAAAACGATCCTAATAATATGATAGTAGTAAGAAAAGACAGCCCTCTTGTAATAGGTAAAGGAAATGGAGAAAATTACATTTCTTCTGATATACCTGCTATTCTTTCTTTTACAAGAGAATTTTATCTATTAGAAGATTTAGAATTTGTTGTTTTATCAAGAGACGATGCTAAATTCTATGATAAAAATTTAAATCCAATTGATAAAAAAATTCAAACGATCGAATGGAATGCTTCTAGTGCAGAAAAAGATGGATTCGAAGATTATATGTTAAAAGAAATTTACGAACAACCAACTGCAATTAGAGAAACAATAGGTGCCAAATTAGGTGAAGGTTCAAAATGTGAATTTGATGAATTAAAATTCACAAAAGAATATTTAAAAAGTCTTAATAAAATTTATCTTGTTGCTTGCGGTACTGCTATGCATGCAGGTTTAGCAGCTAAAAATATGTTAGAACGTATCTGTAAAATACCAACAGAAGTTGATATTGCTTCTGAATTTAGATATAGAGACCCTATCGTTGATGAAAAAACTTTATGTATTTTTATTTCTCAATCAGGTGAAACAGCTGATACAATAGCTGCTTTAAAGCTTTCAAAAGAAAAAGGAGCAAAAACATTAGCAATTAGTAACGTTATTGGTAGCTCTATTACTAGAGAAGCTGATTACTCTATTTATACACATGCTGGCCCAGAAATTGCTGTTGCCTCTACAAAAGCTTATACTTCTCAAGTAGTATTATTAGCTATTTTAGCTATTTATTTTGCTGAAACACTAGAACTAACTGATAAAAATATTTTAGAACTAAAAAACAACATTTTAGAATTGCCTTCAAAAATTGAAGAAACTTTAAAATGTGCTGAGCAAATAAAAGAATTTGGACATAGAATTTACCAAGAAAAAGATGTCTTCTTCTTAGGAAGAGGTATTGATGAAACAGTTGCAAAAGAATCAGCTTTAAAACTAAAAGAAATTTCTTATATTCATGCAGATAGTTACCCTGCTGGTGAATTAAAACATGGTCCAATTGCATTAATTGAAAATGATATTACTGTTATAAGTATTATGACAGATAAAAATTTAGTTGAAAAAACTGTAAGTAATATTCAAGAAGTAATTACTAGAGGTGCAAAAACTTTAGTTGTTACTAATCAAAATATTGATGATAAAATGTTTGATACAGTTATTCATATTCCGGAAACTAATACTTTTATCTCTCCTATTTTATCTGTAATACCTTTACAATTACTAGCTTATTACATTTCAAAAGAAAAGGGATTAGATGTTGATAAACCAAGAAACTTAGCAAAATCAGTTACAGTTGAATAATAAATTAAAAAAACCTTAGATATTTTTAAAGCATCTAAGGTTTTTTTGCATTAATTTATAGTAAATTATTAAACAATATCAACCAATTAATAACTTAACAATTATTAAACAAATTGCTCCTGGTAATCCTAATAACCCAATTATAACACTTGTAAAAAAATTTAAACCAATATGGAATCCAAAATTAGCTCCTACTAAATTAATAATATAAATACTAATTCCTCCAAGAATAGAATTTAAAATTAATTTTAATATTTTCTTTAAAGGTACTATAAATAATTTTCCAAATAAAAAAATAAAACATATACATGCTAAATATGTAATTAAATTATTGTCCATATACTTCACTCCAAACTAAAAACATAGAATAAAGACTAACATTAATATCTTTTAAACATTTTTAAGTCAATTTCTTTATTTCTACATGATTTTTATGTTATAAAATTTTCTTATTACCATGTGTATGTTATTGTTTGGACAAATATTACTTTAACCTGCTTCTTCACTCTCTAAGAAAGTGAATTTTTTATCATTTACCATATCTACTTGAATTCCATTTGTTTTAGCAAGTTTAATTAAATAGTCTAATTTCGCTTGATTTGCTTTAATTTGATAAGTATAATAATCAACAAGATCTCCTTGCGCATATTCAAAATTTTTGTTATCTCTTTTTAATTTTTCTCTTGTATCAATAATTGTTTTAATTAATTCTATTTCTTTTTGTATTTCTGTTTTTTCTATTATTTTATACTCTTTTATATATTCTTCCATATATCTTCCTCTCTTATCCATTTATATTATTTTTAGTATATTCATAAATTACCTTTTTATTCAAAAAACTCGTTACAGTTCAATACAAAATGATTGTGATGTACAGGTTTTGGCTCATACTATAACAATTAAATTTTATTTAATGACGTCTGATTAGAATGAAAAATAGAAAATTTTTTACAAAACTGTAACAAAAATTCCCATTATTTTAGTCAAACTACTTGTTTTTTTGCCGAATTTATAGGATAATATATATGTATGTTTTATTAGAATGAAAGGATTTTTAAAATGAAATATATTGATAAATTTTTAAAATTATTAAATACAGATAGAAATACATTTGCTACTTATACACTAACATTAATTACAGTATATTTAGCGGTAGATAGAATTGTAGAAATGTTATTAATGATATTTACTGGAGTTTCTTATTCTTATTGGGGGCCAATACAATATACATTTGCATTAGCTTGTCCAGTATTTGCTTATTTATTCTCTGGTGCTTCAAAATTTGCAACTTCAAAATCAAAAAAGGTAACATTATTTTATATATATATAATTGGACTTTATATCATAGCATTATCAATGTTTACACAATGGCTAAATCAAGGTGCATGGCTATTACTTTTATCTGTTCCTAATTATACAGAACTTATTACTGATTTTTCTGATTTAGTAACACCTGCTATGGTTAGTATTTCTTTATACTTACCTCTTGCTACAATATTTCCTTTATTTAAATGGTTATTCTTTGGTATTAATGATAGTAAAGATCAACTACGTTCTATTTGGGATTATGGTGGAATTAACTTATCTAACAAAAAAGAAGGTACCGGTCCTTATACTGCTGAAGTATATTTATGCTATGATGTAGAAACAGGAAAAGCTGTTACAATTCCAGAATCTTCAAGATATCAATCTTTATTTGTTTGTGGTGGCTCTGGATCTGGAAAAACTTCTCAAGTATATGAACCATTAATGGCCAGAGATTTAGAAAGAAAATACTTTTATAAAGAAGTTTCAAAGGAAATGGGATTTACTGCTTTAAGAACTAATATTGCAGTTTTAAATGCTCCATACGATAATGATTATTTAAATCAGAACTTTAATTTAAATATGTTATCACCTATAGAAAATAAAGAAACAATTTATAAAACTTATATGAAAAAAATGATATTAAGTAGCATGGGAAATGAAATTACTTATAAAAATCTAGGACTTACTCTTATAGCTCCTGATTATGAAGTTGTTGGTCATATGATTGATGTATGTAAAAATTTTGGACTTTCTTATAACATTATAGATCCAAATAATCAAAATTCAATTGGATTAAATCCTTTTGTATATGATGATTCTTCAAAAATAGCAATTACTATTTCTTCTGTGTTAAAAGCTATGTATAATACTTCTCACAGTGATGTTGATGAAGCTTATAAAGAAGATATTGTAATGCAAGCAATTGAAAATTTAGTAATTTTATTAAAAGAAATGTATCCTAGAATGAACGAAGGCAAACTACCAAACCTAGAGGATATGCTAAAAATGTTTACTAATTTTGAGTTAATAGAAAAAATGTGTGAAATATTAGCACATAATGAAGATTTAAAATCAAAATACAGTATACAATTAGCCTATTTTAAAAAGAATTTTTATGCAAACAGTATAGGAAAATCAAATATAGAAAAATATCTTTATACAATCATTAGTCAATTAGATAATTTATTAAGAATCCCTGGTATAAAAAGTATTTTATGTAATAGACACAATAATTTGGACTTTGACAAAATGCTTGCTAATGCTGATGTAACATTCTTATGTACTAGACGTGGTGATTTAGGAGCTGCAGGTCATAAAGCTTTTGGCTTATTTTTCTTGATGGCAATGCAAAACGCTGTTTTAAGGAGACCTGGTGTTGAAAGTTCTAGAATTCCTCATTTCTTGTATATAGATGAATTTGCTGATTTTATTTGTAAAGATACAGAAGCAATGTTTACAATGTATAGAAAATACAAAGTTGGTACAATCATTTCTACTCAATCTTTACAACAATTAGAAACTCCACATTTAAGAGAGAATTACAAAAGCACAATTCTTTCAAACTGTGCTAATAAAATATTTACTGGTAATGGTGAATTTAGTGAATTGCAATGGTGGTCAAACGAATTTGGAACAAAAAGAGAATGGACATATAGCAATAGTATGGATATGGGAAAAATGAAATATGATGATAAATATGGAAGTGTAAAATGGGACTTTGTTAAATACTTTAAAGAAGGCAAACTTCAAACTATGAGTGCAAAGGATTGTGCTTATAAAATTAAATCTGCTGGTGGAAAACCTATGGTTGGTCAAGGTAGATTTGGATATCTAGAATCAAAATATAAAGAACCACATAAAATTAAAACTTATGATTTTGGTAAATATTCTGATGGAGTTACAACAGCTACTGAAGATAATAACAATTCTCCCAAAAAATTTGATTTTAAGCATATAGACTTTAAAGATGAAAAAAACGAAATAGATCCTGTTCAAACAGATACTACAGATTCTAAATATTTATTTGATAATGAAGATGCTATTGTGGTTAATTTTAAAAAGAAAAAGATGTAAAATTATAAAAAAACAAATTAGTAGGAAACTTTTTAAGTATCTCCTACTAATTTGTTTTTTAAAATGTTATTCCTATCAACTGAATAATTATTCCTGAAATAACTCCAATACTATATAATAATGCAATAATTTTTAAATTCGATTTCATATTTTTATTAGCCTTAAATAACACAGCAAGTCCAACTCCAGCCCCCACTAATAAGCCTGAAATCATAGTAGCTGCACTAATTACATTTTGTAAATATAGTTGTGTTAAAATAACAGATGCTGCACAATTAGGTATTAAACCTATAACCCCTGCAACTATGGGGCCTAATATAGGATTATATTGTAAAAATCCTGCTATTGTTTCTTCTCCTATTAAATGTATTGCTATATTAATGATTATTGTAATTATTAATATAAATAAAAATATATTTAATGTATGTTTTAATGCTGATTTTATAATTCCATGTTCACAATGACAATGTTCTTCTTCACATATTTCTATTATTCTTTCTTCTTCTTTTCTCTTTCTTAAAACAAAATCTATTAAAAATCCAGCTATCATTCCAATTACTAACTTCATTCCTAATATTTTAAAAATAGTACTAACTGGTACCGCTTCTGAAATAAAAATTGGTAACATTTCGTCTGAAGTAGATAAATATACTGAAATTAACGTCCCCAATGTTATTACTCTAGCTGCATATAAATTAGTTGCTGAAACTGAAAAACCACACTGAGGAAATATTCCTAATATGCTTCCAATAGCTGGTCCAAATTTTCCTGATTTTTTTATTACCTCTTTTGATTTTTTACTTGTCTTATGTTCAATATACTCCATTACTAAATATGTAATAAATAAAAAAGGTAATAACTTAAAACTATCAATTAGAGCCTCTTCTATAACTTCTAACATTTCTATTCTCCTTTTCTTTCGTTTTCATATCATAGCATAATTTTAATCAAAAGTAAAGAGCTATTAACTATTCTGTTCAATGTCAATAACTCTTTATTAAAATACTATCTTCTTCTATAACATCCACAAACATTTCCTGTTCTACCATTATTGTTAGAATTAGGTATTACATTTATTCTTGCAGATAACCCATTATTAAGCGCAGTATCACTATCTTGATTGCAACCGCAACTAGATATTGTAAGTAGATTACCATCTTCAATATTTCCACAATTACTATTTATAGAAAGCAATTCATTTGAATTATTATTATTATTACATCTACAAGAATTTCTAGCTTCTCTTAAATGCCTTATCAACCTGCAACTAATGCATACTAGCACAGCAGTAATGAAACTAATAATTGTATATACAATAGTAGCTATTAAAAAATTTAAGTTGTTAATTACAAATGTAACAATTAAAAAAATAGCAAAAATAATTGCAGAAACTAAAGGTGGACATTTTAAGATTTTTTGCAATGCTATTGAAACAATAATTGTAGCTATTGGCAAAGCAAAAAATATAAGTAAATCAACATTCATATTTATCTCTCCTTTATTTTTTACTATATTTTATGCTTTACAACTTTATTTGGTTAATATCACTATTTAGAATATTCTACTTTAACTAAATATAAACCTTGTGGTGGTAATGTTTTTCCAGCATTCTCCCTTTTTTTCGATTTTATTATTTTTATAATATCCTCTGGATTTATCTTTCCTAACCCTACATCTACTAATGTTCCAGCAATAATTCTTACCATATTATACAAAAAACCATTTCCAGTTAATTCTATCCATATTCTATCATCAGGCATTTCTTTTACTTCAGCTTTATATATTGTTCTAATACTACTTTTACTACTTGTACCACTAGCTTTAAAAGCTTTAAAATCATGTTCTCCTTGAAAGTATTCTATTGCCTCCTTCATTTTCTCTATATCCAATTTAATAGGAATATGTGTTTCTAAATTTCTATAAATAGCTGTACCATACTTAGAATTATTAATGATATATCTATATGTCTTTTTTTTGCAAGAAAGTCTACTATGAAATTCTTCATCTACTTCCTCTGCTGAATAAATTCTAATTGACTTTTTTAAATTACTATTAATGGCAATCGGAAATTTATCAATAGGCAATTGAGAATTAGTCTTAAAATTAGCTACTTGTCCTAAAGCATGTACTCCTCTATCAGTTCTTCCTGACGCCATTAAATCAACTTTTTCTCCTGTTACAGTTTCTATTGCCTTTTCAATATTTCCTTGTATATTTAATTTATCTGGTTGTTTTTGCCATCCATTAAAATCTTTCCCATCATATTCAATTGTTAATTTGATATTTCTCATTTTATTGTCCTTTCCTATTTTCAAAAATCCCCTATAATATAAGCAAAAGTCGCTATTTGCGACTTTTATTTTTCCTCTTCTTTCTCTTCTTTCTCTTCTTTTTTCTTTTTCATTTTCCATTTTTCTTTTAATTCTTTTACTTTACTTTTTCTCTCTTTCTTTTCTACAGAAAATCTCTTAGTTACAATATTACTAATTAATATCTTCTTTAATACATCTTCCCTAACATCTGCAATTAATGTTCCATCTTTTGCAACTGATATTTTACCAGTTTCTTCTGATACAACAACAACAATACTGTCTGATTCTTTTGAAATTCCAATTGCTGCTCTATGCCTTGTTCCTAATTCTTTTGCTATGTCTTTATCATCTGCTAAAGGCAAAACGCAAGCTGCAGCAGCTATTTTATTTCCAGAAATTACTACTGCTCCATCATGTAACGGTGTCTTAGGTTCAAAAATATTTACTAGTAGTTGTGGAGAAACCTCTGCATTCATAGGTATTCCTGTTGCTATAATATCTTGTATTTTTATATCTCTTTCTAAAACTATTAGCGCTCCGGTTTTTGCTTTTGAAAGCTCTGTAGCTGCAATTACCACTTTATATATATCTTCTTTTGTTTTTGTTGACAAATCTTTATCTATACCAAAAAACTGTGTTAACTTGTTTGTTCCTAATTGTTCTAAAGCTCTTCTTAGTTCCGGTTGAAAAATAACTATAATTGCAATTACTCCTAAATTCATAATTCCAGTTAATATCCAATTTAGAATTTTTAAATTGAATAATCCACTCATCCATGTTGCTATAATCAAAAGTGCTATTCCTTTAATTAATTGCCAAGCTCTAGATCCTCTAACAATTTTAAAAAAGCAATACATTAAAAATATTACTATTGTTATATCTATTATTAAAGTTACTAATTCAAATGGATTTGTTTGTAATGATTTTATATATTCTACTATATTATCTTTATAAAAATTTTCCCAATTCATTCCTAAATTAATTACCATTTATTTCTCCTATTATTTACTATATTAAAGCTGCAACAATTGTAAATACTGTTCCTATTACCATTAATAAAGCTAAAAATCCAGCCATTACTTTTACAAATATTTGACCTTTATCATATCTATGTTTTTTTTCTAATTTTTCTTCTTTGTTTCTCTTCATCTTTCCTCATCCTTTCTTATCTCTTTCCAATATATTATAGCATATTATAGTTTTTTTTCAATTATTTTTAATTATTTTCCATAACTTTCTAATAATATAGTTGTATATATTGTTACTAAAATTGTTAAAATCTATCTCATTAAGTATGGTATAATCTATTTAATATTTCATCCTATTCATTACGTTCAATAAGAAAATTTTATATAAAAATGTGCCACTTTCACTCAAGTTAAAATGTATATGATTTTATAATTTTTTGAATATGATTGGAACAATATTAGAATTTCTTAAATAAAATTTTTAGTAAATGTTCTTCTGTGAATTGGACAAAGTCCATATTCCTTTATCGCTTCTATATGTCTTGCAGTCCCATATCCTTTATGAGCTGAAAAACCATAACATGGATATATTTCATCCCATTGTCTCATAATTCTATCCCTTGTCACCTTTGCTAAAATAGAAGCTGCTGCAATATTATAACATTTAGCATCTCCCTTTATTATTGGCTCATATGGAATTCCTCTTGTATCAATATGATTTAATGCATCTATAATAATTAAATCTGGTTTTAAATCTAATCCATCTACAACTTGTGTTACACCTGCTTTAGTAGCATTTAAAATATTTATCTCATCAATTACATCATGTCCTATAATAGCTACTGAATAACTAAGTGCTTCTTCTATAATTAAATCATATAACTTTTCTCTCTTTTTTTCAGAAACCTTTTTAGAATCATTTACTCCTTCAATCATAGAATCAGGTGGCATAATTACACCTGCTACCACAACTGGTCCAGCTAATGGTCCTCTTCCAGCTTCATCAATACCACAAATATTTTTAAATCCCTTGCCATATAAATCTTTTTCTATTTCCTTTAGTTTTGTTAATCTTTCTATTTCTTTTTCTTTCATTTTCTTTTACCTTTATTTTTCAATTTGTTCTATATCTGTTAAAGAATATTTTCCTTCATATCCCTTTGTATTATATATTTCTACTTTTGCATTTTGTATATCATATTTTACAATATATAATTCATCTGTATCACTTAATTTTATATTTGAAAGTCCCATATCATTTAAATTATCTTCTGTTAATTTATAATAATAATTATAGTCTTTTAGTTCAATATTTATATTATCTGCTTCAGTTATCTCTATTCCCTTTAATTCTTTTTTAGCTTCATTAATCCTAGTTGTTTTTTCAGTGTCACCTAAATTATCTGTTTTTCCTAACTTAAAATTAGCATTTTCTACACATTCTTTTGCTTTTGTTTCAATTAGTAACATATTTGTTTTTAATTCTTCTAATTTAGCCCTTTTTATAATATCAGTTCCACTATACACTGATATTCCAGCAATAATTAATAAAACTATAATTGTTATAACTAAACTTGCTAATGTTATTCCTCTATTTTTATTTTTTTTCATATCTACCATCCTTTATTTTTTATTAGTATTATTATATATTTTTCCTCTATTTTTTTCAATAGAATTTTTTAATAAATTAATTCATATTTTTGCATTTTTTTCACAAAAGCTTCACAAATCTATTGTATTATATAAAAACAATAGGATACTATATTAGTAAATATAATTTTTCAGGAGGTAAAAAAATGGAAACTAATAATGAAAATCAACAAAATCAAGAAAAAGGAAAGGATTTTAAAACAGTTCAAAATTCAAATTCATATAAAGTAACATATGAAACAGAAAAAAAAGGCAAAAGTAAAGTTAGTTTTGGAAGAAACTTTTTATTACCTTTTGTTAGCGGAGTTTTAGGCTGTACAGTTGTAATTGGAGCTTGTTTTGGAATACCCTCTATAAGGAATAAATTACTAGATACTTCTTCTAATACTTCAAACTCTTCTAATTTATCTTCTCAAGGATATGTTAGCCAAACTTCATTATCAAATTACTCAGATACTTCTATTTACGCTGCTAATAAAATATTGCCTTCAATCGTTGGAATTAAAGTTGAATATAATGTAAATTCTTTAATTTCTATGTTTGGTAAACAAACTCAAACTTCTACAGCAACTGCAAGTGGTTCTGGAATTATTATTAGTGAAGATGGATATATTTTAACTAATAATCATATTGTTGCAACCTCTTCTTCTGAATCTTATTATGAAGTTTCAGAAGCTACAAAAGTAACAGTTACATTGTTTAATGATGACACAGAATATGAAGCAAAAATCGTTGGAAAAGATGAACAAACTGATTTAGCAGTAATAAAAATTGAAAAAACTGGATTATCAAAGGCCGAATTTGCTGACTCTGACAATATAAAAGTTGGTGAATTTGCAATGGCTGTTGGAAACCCTCTTGGTATGCAAAGTAGCATTACCTGTGGTGTTGTTAGTGCTGTTAATAGAGAAGTAACTGATTCAGAAGGAAAACAATTTACTTTAATTCAAACAGATGCTGCTATTAACTCTGGTAATAGTGGTGGTGCTTTAGTAAATAGTGAAGGAAAAGTAATTGGTATCAATACTTTAAAACTTTCTGGAACAGGAATTGAAGGAATGGGATTTGCTATTCCAATTAATTCTACAACAGATATAACATCACAATTAATTCAATATAGTAAAGTAAAAAGACCTTATATTGGTATCTCTGGTATGGATTTAAATGAACAAACAGCAAAAGCTAATAACTTAGTTGTTGGTGTCTATGTAAAATCTATTGAAGATTTCTCTGCTGGAGAAAAAGCTGGTATAAAAATCGGAGATGTAATTATTGAAGCAGATGGACAAAAAATAACAAAAATGGATGAATTAAATAAAATAAAAAATTCTCATAAAATTGGTGATGAAATGAAAATAAAAGTAAATCGCAATGGTCAAGAAAAAGATTTAACTATAACTTTAGGTGAACAACCTTAACCAAATAAAAACTTAGCAAAAAATAATGCTAAGTTTTTTGTTTTTTCACTTTTAGTTCACACAATGGACAAAAAACATTGTTAAAATACAAACATAATCAGTACAGATACTGATTTAAAATAAAAAACATCCCCTTTTATTTTCAAAAGAAAAAGAGCATATATAAATATATGTTCTTTTTCTTTTAGATTATATAACAATTAAATCAATTTCACTTGTAAAATTATCATTTCCATAAGCATAAATTATATATAATGTATCATTTGTTAAATAAAATTCTTTTGAATTTTCTATCTTATACATATCATTTGAAACATCTCTACTATATACATTATATCCTAATTTTTCTAAATCTTCTACTTTCTTTTGTTCTGTCTTAATTGAATCTGTAATTTTGCTTTGCAATTCTGATTTATCTATATTTTTTATTTTTAGAACCTCTTCTAAATTAATTTCCTTATTGTTTCTCAAATCATAATTATAAGTCTGTATTATTATTCTTTGTGCACTTACGCCTTCTTTTAAATTTGATCTTATCATTAAAGATAAAATGTCATCTTGTACATTTGCTACATATTCCACTGTATAAATAATATTTTTATTCTCACTTTGTAAAACATTTCTAGCCTTATTTACAAAAATATCTTCAATTTCTTTATTATATTCATCCACAATTTCACTTTTTATATTAATATGTGGAATATGTATTTCTAAATCATAATTATTAGTATTAGACTCCTTTTTTTCATATTGTGTATAAACTAATTTTTGATTTTTATCAGATTTTTTATTGTCATTATCTCCATTATCTTCTTCAATATTATTAATAAATACTTTATTAAAATCTGATTTCAATTCTTCTATTTCTTCTTCTGTTTTATTTCCAAATTGTTTTTTTTCTGATATACCTAATAATTCACTAAAACTGATTCTTGCATAAAACTGAACATAGAAAGCTGTAACAAGACATATAATACATACAATTATTATAGAAGTATATATAATTATTTGTTTCTTTTTTAATTTATTTTTCTCTGGTAATGTTACATTCATCTTTTGACCTCTTATTTATAAATTTCACAATTTTATTATATCATTGATATTTTTATTTATCAATATTTTTTTATTTAAGTTTCGTATTGATTTATTTTTTTAAAAAGGATATGATATAAGTATATAAAATAAAAGGAGGATTTTTTATGAGAAAAAAACTAAAAATTGCTATAATATCTATTCTAATAATTATATTTTTCATTATTGCCTTTTTACTGTTTTCTAATGATAATACAGAATTAAAAACAATAAAATCTGATAAAGAATTATCAAAAATATATGATAGTGATGATCCAACTATAAAAGATCTGTTTATAAACATTGTTACTATGCCTTTTAGTCTTTTAGTTAATAGTCCTTACTATTATGGTTATACTAATACCAAAACTATAAATAGTGCAGAATTATCTATTGACTCTATAACTGCAGGTGATAGTTCAGCGTTTTCAGATAACTCTGAAAAAACATCTTCTTCCAAAGACTACTCAACTACTAACATTCAGGTTGAAAATGTTGATGAGGCTGATATTACCAAAACAGATGGTGACTATATTTATTCAATATCTAACAGTAATGTAATAATAACAAATGTAATAAACCCAGAAAATATTAAAATTGAAGCTACTATAAAATCAAATGATGGAAGTGTCCCAGAAGATTTAATTTTATATAAAAATGAGTTAGTAGTTATATCTACTAAAAATACTAGTTCGACTTCTTATTCATATTATTATAACTACAATAATAGTAGCAATACCATTGTAAAAATTTATAATATATCAACAAAGTCAAAACCTACTCTAGTTAAGAGTTATGAATTATATGAATCATATTATACCTCTAGATGCATAAATAATAAATTGTATGTTATTGCCTCAGGAAACTTGAGAGAGGAAAATGATAAAATTGTTAGAGCCTATAAAGAAGATAATAATGAGCAAGAAATATCTCTTAAAAACATTAAATATTTAAAAGATGTACAAACAACAAAACAAACTCTTATTTCAGTAGTTGACTTAGATGATGTAAAAGCAAATATAAATGTAAGCTCTTATTTAATTGATATTTCAAATGCTTACGTATCAGAAAATAGTATTTATTTATTAGATCAAAAATATGACTATACTGATAGTATTCCCCCTATAAGCAAATTATTTGGATTAAAAGGTATTTTAGGAGTATTAACTTATAATGATGATTATGATTATTCAAATGATTACTATACAGAAATATATAAATTTGATATTTCAGGAGATGGTAAAGTATCCTATAATACAAAAAATAAAATAATAGGAAAAACAATAAATCAATATTCTTTAGATGAACAAAATGGTCACTTAAGAATTGCTCTATATGATAATGATGGAGCCAAAATTGCAATATTTGATGAAAATTTAAAACAAATAGGAATTTCTAATCATGTTGCAAAAGGTGAAAAAATGTACTCTTCAAGATTCATGGGAAATAAAGCTTATTTAGTAACTTATAAAACAGTTGATCCTTTATTTGTAATTGATTTAAGTAATGAAACAAAACCAACAGTATTAGGAGAATTACATATACCAGGATATAGTACATATCTACATCCATACGATGAAAATCATTTAATAGGTATCGGAATGGAAACTGAAGAAATTGTCAATAAAAATTCAATTGGAAAAGTAACATCTACAACATCAAAAATAACAGGAATGAAAATGGCATTGTTTGATGTATCTGATGTTAATAATCCTACACAATTATCTCAAACTATAATAGGAGATAGCAGAACGACATCAGCAATTTTAACTAATCCAAAAGCGTTACTATTCTCTAAAGAAAAACAATTATTAGCAATACCTGTTAATAATTATAGTGAAGATTTTGAAATAGACTCTTCAATTGATTCTTATTCTTCTATTGTCGATTCATATACAAATTATAATAAATCTTATGTTTCAGAAGGCTACTTTGTATATAAAATAAATATAAATGATGGATTCAATTTAAAAGGAGTTATAACTCATGAAACTTCACAAAAAAATAAAAATAAATCGTCATATAGTTATAACTACAATAATTCTAAATTATTGAGAGGATTGTACATAGATAATAATTTATATACTATATCTGAAACAGCAATAAAAGTAAATAATCTTGATACTTTAGAACTAATTGATGAATTAAAAATAAAATAAAAAGTGGAGGTTATTGTTATGGAAGAAAATAATACAAATAAATCTGTTATGCATATAGTATCACTCGTTTTAGGTATAATATCTATTGTCACTGCTTTATTTTGGTATATTACATTACCAACAGGAATTGTTGCTATTGTATTTGGAGTAAAATCTTCAAGAAGGACAGGCAGTAAAATAGGAAAAGCTGGAATGATAACAGGTATTATCGGATTAGCATTATTTGCATTTATGTATATAGGAATGATTTTACTATTAGTTTTAGCAAATATGTATTAAAAATAATTTAAATAATAGCAGGGAAATTCCCTGCTATTATTATTCGAAAAATTATTGACTATTCCCTATTTTTGCGATATTATAATATAAATTAATTTTAATAGAAATGAGGAATTTAAAGTATGTTATGTTCAGAATGTAATAAAAATCCAGCAATACTTTTTTATAAAAAAATAGAAAATGGAAAGGAAAGTCTTGAAGGCTATTGTTATGATTGTGCAAAGAAAAAAGGAATAAATCCAACAGAAGTATTACATGATCAAAACAATATCCTTTCTAATGATAAAATTAACATTAATGATATGACTAAACAATTTGAAACAATATTTAAAGATTTAGCAGAAAACATAAATTTAGAAGACATTGAAAACTTAGACGGTGCAATTACATTTGAAAGTCAAGAACAAAATCCAGATAGTGATGAACCTTCAAAAATTTCTGGAGCGGCAATACCATTAGGCTCTATCTTCTCTAACATGTTTTCAAACAAAGCTTCAAAAAGTAATTCTGATGAATCTGAAGAACTAAATGATGGCAGAAGAAAAGTAAAAGTTGAAAAAAAGAAAAATAAAAAACAGAACAAGAAAAAGAAATTCTTAGATACCTTTGGTACTAATCTTACAGATAAAGCTAAAAATAATGAATTAGACATTGTAATTGGAAGAGAAAAAGAAATACAAAGAATTGTTCAAATTTTAAATAGACGTTCCAAAAACAATCCATGCTTAATCGGTGAACCTGGCGTTGGTAAAACTGCAATAGCTCAAGGATTAGCAATAAAAATAGCAAATCAAAATGTACCAGCAAAACTTTTAAATAAAGAAGTTTATTTATTAGACATGACTGCTGTAATTGCAGGTACTCAATTTAGAGGACAATTTGAATCTAGAATGAAAGGCATTATTGATGAATGTAAAGAATATGGAAATATTATCTTGGTTATAGATGAAATCCATAATATTATCGGTGCTGGTGATGGTGAACACTCTATGAATGCTGCAAATATATTAAAACCTGCATTATCAAATGGAGAAATTCAATTAATTGGTACAACAACATTAAAAGAATATAGAAAATATATTGAAAAAGATTCTGCTCTAGAAAGAAGATTTCAACAAGTTTTAGTAGAAGAGCCAAACATAGAAGATTCTATTGTTATATTAGAAGGAATTAAAAAATATTATGAAGAATATGGACTTCATTTTATGCATGCAAGCGATGAATGGTATATTACCGCTGGACGTGATTTCCCGGAAGAAGAGCGGTATGACGGATATATCCAGTTGGAAAATGGTGTCGGTATGATGCGGCTTTTCATTACAGAATTCACGGAAGCGCTTGAGCAGGTGAAAAGCAATCCTGGATATCTCAAAATGCGTGAAGAAGTGAAGCGCACGGTCACAATCGCGACCGGAAAATTGACTTACGCAACCATTTGTTCATTTGCAGAGCGTATGATGGAGGCATTTCCGGGACTTCAGATCCATGTATTTGCCATAAGGAATGATTTCTTTGGTGAGACAATTACCGTATCCGGACTGATTACCGGACAGGATCTGACTGCTCAGATAAAAGAGTACCAGGAGAATAGTAGGAAACATTTTGTGGAAAAAATCTCTGATGCGAAGAAATTTGTGGATAACATAGGAAGTGCTGATAAAAATGTGCATGGATTAGGAGAAGATCTCATTATTCCATGTAACATGCTTCGTACCGGAGAAAGGGTATTTTTGGATGACTGGACTGTGGAAGACGTGGAACAGAAGCTCGGAATGCGGCTTATTCCAATAGAATCTGGTGGAGGAGATTTTGTCGAGGCAATTCTGAATCCGGAATATAGTATGGAGCGTACCAATGATAATTTTGTCTATGTAAAGGCGTATGACAGATAATGTAATTGAAAAATAAGTATGACTAAAAAATAACATTAAAAAAAGTAATGAGCCAGAGGGTGTCCAAATAGAAGCGTTGCATTATATAATATATGAGTTGAAAAAATGATTCAGGGGGAAAAGAATGAATACAAAAGAAGCAAAACAGTCTGTTCAGATGGACAAAGCATTGTTTGATTTTTACGGGAAGCCTTCCATTGGACAATCACTGCCACTTGCGATACAGCACGTACTGGCTATGATCGTCGGCTGCGTAACGCCTTCTATTATCGTGGCAGGCGTAGCAGGTCTTTCACAGGAAGATTCTGTGATTCTTATTCAGGCAGCGCTTGTGATGTCTGCATTGACGACATTGATTCAGTTATTTCCGTTTATTAAGACAAAATGGTTCACTATCGGAGCAGGACTTCCGGTCATGATGGGAATCAGTTTCGCATATGTGCCAAGTATGCAGGCAATTGCTGCGGATTTTGATATTGCAACGATTCTTGGAGCGCAGATTGTTGGTGGTATCATTGCACTTTTAGTGGGATTAAATATTAAGAGGATCCGCAAGTTCTTCCCGCCGCTTATTACCGGTACGGTAGTGTTTTCTATTGGATTATCTTTATATCCGACCGCGATTAATTATATGGCCGGAGGAGCCAGCAGTGAAAATTACGGTTCATGGAAGAACTGGCTCGTAGCAATTATTACATTGATTATTGTAACGACACTTAATCATTTTGGAAAAGGTATCTGGAAACTGGCATCTATCTTAATTGGAATTATTGGTGGATATATTGTAGCACTTTGTTTTGGAATGGTAGATTTTTCTTCCGTTGCACAAGCGGCAATCTTCCAGCTTCCGAAGCCGATGCATTTTGGAATTAAGTTTGAGCCTTCATCTTGCGTAGCACTTGGTATTTTGTTTGCTATTAACTCTGTGCAGGCAATTGGAGATTTCTCTGCAACTACAACAGGTTCTATGGATCGTATGCCGACAGATACGGAATTATCCGGTGGTATTGTAGGCTATGGAATCAGCAATATTTTTTGCGCATTTTTCGGTGGACTTCCGACAGCAACTTACAGCCAGAATGTAGGTATTGTATCTACAACAAAAGTTATCAGCCGCAGAGTGCTTGGAATTGCTGCTGCAATTCTGATGGCGGCCGGATTGATTCCGAAATTTTCATCAATACTGACTACGATTCCTTATTGCGTGCTGGGAGGAGCAACAATTTCTGTATTTGCATCAATTGCAATGACAGGTATGAAGCTGATTACAACAGAGCCGATGGATTTCCGCAATACAACAGTTGTTGGACTTGCAGTTGCAGTCGGCATGGGTGTGACTCAGGCAAGTGCATCATTGGCACAGTTCCCGGACTGGGTAACGACTATATTTGGAAAATCACCGGTAGTTCTTGCAACTATTGTAGCGATTGTGTTAAACTTAACTCTGCCAAAAGCAAAGAAGTAGATTTTGAGTTTGTTGGACGGGGGTTTTTAAAAGAGGGTAACCCTTTTTTGAAGACCCTCGTTTTGTAGTGTTTATTGATTTTAGGGAAAGTAACAGTTTGTTGGAGAATGTGAATATGGAAGAACAAAAAAGCGGACAAGAATCAGGAAAACAGGGGCAAAAGCCTCATAAGAGAAGAAAGCGTTATTCCGGGACGCATCCGAAAAAGTATGAAGAAAAATATAAGGAATTAAATCCTGAAAAATATGGAGATACGATTGAAAAGGTCATAGGAAAGGGCAGCACTCCGGCAGGTATGCATATTTCCATTTGTGTGCAGGAGATTCTGGATTTTCTGGACATCAAACCGGGACAGCATGGACTGGATGCAACACTTGGCTATGGCGGACACACAAGAAAGATGTTGGAAAAGCTGGAAGGACATGGTCACATTTATGGTCTTGACGTGGATCCGATTGAGTCCGAGAAGACAAAAAAGAGACTGCGTGATCTTGGATATGGAGAAGATATTTTGACTGTGAAATTATGCAATTTTGCAGACATTGACAAAGTGGCAGAAGAACATGGAAAGTTTGACTTTGTACTGGCAGATCTTGGTGTATCCTCTATGCAGATCGATAACCCGGAACGCGGTTTTACTTACAAATTTGATGGACCTTTGGATCTGCGCATGAACCCACAAAAAGGAGAAAGCGCGGCACAGCGTTTGAAAAGCATGGACGCAGAAGAAATAGAAGGAATGCTGGTGGAAAACTCTGATGAACCATACGCAGCAGAGATAACAGAAGTGCTGATGAATTGGAGAAAACACGGGAAATCTCCGGAAACTACAACAGAATTAAAAGAAGCAATCGAAGAAGCTCTGACATTTCTTCCGGAGAAAGAGAAAAAAGAGGCGGTCAAGAAATCATGTCAGAGAACATTCCAGGCACTTCGCATCGACGTGAACCAGGAATTTGAAGTGTTATATGCATTCTTAGATAAACTGCCACAAGTCATGAACCCAGGTGGAAGAATTGCAATCCTGACCTTTCATTCCGGGGAAGACAGACTTGTGAAACGAGCTTTTAAAGAAGGAAAAAAAGCAGGAATTTACAGTGAAATCTGTAAAGACGTGATTCGTCCATCAGCACAGGAATGCGCAAGAAATCCACGCGCAAAATGCACAAAAATGAGATGGGCAATTATTTAACAAAGGACGTAGTGAAATGTTAAAGTACTACGTCCCCATCATTGATTTGCGGTGTCGCTTTTGTGCATTGTGAATAAAAATGGGAAGGATTTTTTATGAAGTATTACCTTG
>ERZ773138.936-NODE-936-length-30906-cov-7.529805_pt1 | contig 30906 bp, 24 predicted proteins | sample MGYA00511114_ERZ773138 | MGnify/ENA primary metagenome ERZ773138 (study PRJEB29015, sample SAMEA2737805) | human gut metagenome | biome: human gut; feature: human-associated habitat; material: faeces | place: China | collected 2012 ...
GATATTATTTATCAACAAGTTATAAAATGTATGTTTTTTGAGTGACGAAGTCAGGCGGAGGACATGGCAATTGGGATGCGGAGAAACAAGAAGATAATACCTCTGGAGCAACTTAACAGAGCCACCTTACATTCCCCAACCAGTCTTTTTCTTGGTGCCATCCCAGTTGGTAAGTTCACCGTTGGAACCACCGCCACCTACACTAATGCCAGCCCTGCCGCCAGCAGAGAGGAGTAGATTCGCCATCAAATCTTTGGAAACCGTCATGACATCACAAAGTTGCCGAGTGCGAGATGCTGTAAGACCAGCTTTGAACTCGGACATACCAGTCCACGATACCTTCTCTAACAGATAGGCAGTAGCCATCCTACGTTGCTTTTCGTCAGTTGGGTCAAGACCATACTTGAATGCTTCAGCAATGATGCCCCACGCAACAGCGTTACCCTGCTTTGGCAGGAAGTCGTTTTCTTTGCCATCTGCATAATTTCTGATGGCTGCGACACCATCTTTAATCCATTTGTCAATCTGCTCCAAGAAGGCTTTTTTGTTCTGCTGAAAGTTCTCCCAGATTTCCTTGATTTCTGGGATGCTCAGCATTTCCCGGACTTGGTTCTCTGCATTCTCGGCCCGCTGATGCTCACTATACGCCTTGTTACTTGAACGGATAGCCTCTGACTCGGCTTTGCCAAGTCGTTCCTGTAGTTCCTTGATTTCTGCATCCTTCTTGTCCCGAAGTCGAGTAATGGCATTCTCGTCAATCGAGGCTATACGCTTCCTGAGGACATCGTTTTCTTCAGTCAATCGGGCATTTTCTTTTTGTAGCTGTTTGTTCTGCTCTATGATGGCTCTTACATTCTGCATGGCTTTATTGTAGAGTGCCTTCCCCAGTTTCAGTATATCCTGCTTCTGGAGTTCCTTGGCCTGCATGAGTGCAGTCTGCATTTCGGTAAGGATAACCTTTATCGCTTTCTGTCGTCCCTCTCTCCATTCTTTCTGCCCGAAGGCGGGGATTGGCTTTTCAAGTTCGGTTTTTATGGCATCCCAAGCATCCTTTACAAGTGGGTCTGTCTTTAAGGTCGGCACAATCAGGTCTTCCTCCTTGATGTCCAATGCTGCAGCATAGTCTTCCAACTGAGAGATATTGCCTTCCAGCCTTTCCTTATGCTGCTCCTTATGATGTATCTCACCCTCTAACTTGTCATTCTGTTCTTCCAGGCATTCCTTTTGCTTCTTCATGTCCAGCACCTCACCCGCCATCTTCTCCTTCTGACCTTCCAGACGTTCATTCTCCATCTTATTCCTGGCTATGGCATCCTTGGCCTGACGTTCAGCCTCCAACACAGCCTTGCTCTTGTGTACACGTGCACGCTGTTCCTCAACCGGTAGCATGGCTATGTCATCGCCACGCTCCAGACCGTACTTGTGCCCCACCTCGTTGTAGTAGTCAGTGTGCATCTGGTAGTAGGTTTTTCCTACGGCATATTTGTCCTCGCCCCATACACGGGCATACGATACACATTCCTTTTCCCTCCGTTCGACTTCTGTTCTTACGAAGTCGCCACGGATTTCTTCAGGCAGCTTCTTCCACTCCTTATGGGAAAGTAACTTGGACTTGTCATCCTTATGTACATGCTTGACAGATGCACGACCTCTGGCTTTTGTCTTGGCAACAGGGATGGTCTGAATCTGGATGTGAGGTGTTGTCTCGTCCAGATGAACGTCGAAGCCGATGATGTTCTCAGCTCCCCAACGGTCACATGCCCAATGGTAGGTGTCCATTGCCCAGTCTTTAATACCTTGTTTCAGCACGATATGGGCATTGCTCTTTTGTTGGGTGAAGTCCACATCTTGGTCACCGAAGGCGAGTCGTGTCAGTACCCGATGGTCGCCACTAACGATAATGCCGACGGTGCAGTTCGGACTGTTGTCAGAATTTCCAAGAGGATTATCTTTGTCCTTGTATGGTTTGAAGCCAAGCTCGTCAAGACGTTTCTGTAAACGCTCATGAAGTGGCACGGGATTGGAACCAAGAGAAACAATTTCTCCTTTGCCGTTAATCTCAAAGTTGAGATGCTTGCGTGAGAAGTCGTAATGGTTGTTTGTATTCTGGTTCTTCAGACGATAGGTGTTTTCGTCCCATCCGCGACGTTCAGGCTCATAGCCTTCCGCTGCTGAAAAGAACTTGGCTGGTGCGCCAACATGGATGGCGGCACGGGGAATGTTGTTTCTGGCTTTACTCATTTTTCTCTATTGTTTTGAAGTTAATGTATAAATGTTCATCGGGTCTCGGGTGTAATCTGAGTGGAGGGTTGCGGGAGAGAGCCACTCCCTCACAGATGCGCTTAGCTTCTGGTTCTTGCCATGGGCGGCGACACTGCTTTATAGCGTTGGTCCAACCACTCGGAGAGCATAATGGGACTTTTTAAGGGAGCGTGGCGAATCTAAAAGTCCATATTATGTTATGGGATTATTCGGTAATCCCTCTCGACGCAGCATTTACTCAGGTGCAGGAGGTATCTCGGCTTCTATGCCGCAGTTGCCCTTTCCGTATTCGACATAGCGGTGAAGCTTGTCACAAAAGGTGCCGTTGATACCCTCATGTGAGAGCTTGCACTTGTGGCATTCTGGATTCCTTCCATGCCACCGCTTCTCCTGTGTCAACAGAATTGATAGCATGACAGCATCCGCTTTCGGTTCTTTCGAAGCTGGCTTCGTTTTTGGCGTTTCATCCTTGACATTATTGCTGATGGGTGAAAAGCCCACCACTTCCAAGTCAAATGCTTTGACGAGCAATGCGAGGTTAGGATTGGCATCCTCCATCCGTATCAGAGCAGCTTCTGCCTCGGTCGGTCGCAAGGGTTGCTGGCTGAGAACCATCTGGGCAATGGTGTGGCAATCGCCTTGTGCTTTCACCATCACATCAGAGATATGAAACTGAAGATTGGGAACCGCTTGCAGTGTTTCTTGCCATTTGCTGTAGTCACCCTTGTCAGGGAATACAACCACAGATTTCCCTGCAAGTGGAAGCAAATCGGTGGGTGTCGCTTGCTCTTTTCCAGTTGCGAGCCAAACGAAGGGTGTGGGGAAGCAACTCATAACGACAGCAGTAATTTCATTCGTCACCAACGCAACCGTCTGACTGGGGAAGCTATCGAGCAAATGCTCGCCAAACAAACAAGTCGGTCGCCCGTCTTGATAGTACCAACTATCATCATAGACCTTGCCTGTTTCGCTATCCATTGTCAAGATACGACCATTGGTAATCTTGTACTCCGAATTGATGTGCCAGAATATCGGTTCTCCTTGCTCCGTTACACCAATGGGATATCGCTTCATCAGATCTGCCAGTCGGTCTCGGCTAAACCAGATGAAGCCGCAGAGGTATTCAAAGAATGAGCTGTTGAAATTCGTAATCTCTGCTTTCATATTCTGTCCTCCTTCCAGTTGATTCCATACTGATTACAGATATGGAAGAATGTACCGATGTTAATACTGCTGACGTTGCGTAGGAGGTTGTCAAACTTCTTGTCTGTTTCACCTGCTTTGTACTTCGCATTTTGCGAGCTGACCAGATGAAACAATCTCCGTCCACGTTCACCGAGTGATGCCAAGGCTGCACCAACATGGAACCAATCATCGTAGGTCGCCGTGATGTCAATACCACGATCTGCAATGATACGGCAACATTTCTCTACATCTTCCTTGTCATCACCACCACTATAGGGAATATGGATTGTCGGTTTTGGCTCCACCCATACCTTATTATATAATGTGGCAGCCTCATTGACATACGGCTCAGGGTCGTAAGAGATGGTACGCATCCGGCTTACGTCCTTACATGATTTGTCAACAACCAATCCACTATTGGCAAAGTCGCGTTGTAAAGCCTCGAAATGAGCGCGATGTTTTTCAGGATAGGCAATGTGGAAGATGGCAAACCAACCTTCGCCACGAACACTATGAGCAGCATATAGAACCTGGGGAATGTTGTGCCACTCATGTATGAGATTATCAAACCAGGTCACACCCATATTGTCCTTCTTGTCGATGTCGATACAAAGAAGGTTCGAGTGGGCCACAAGGTTTTCAGCCTTACGTGTAGGAGCAAATGTGCCTGAGATGGTAGCCAGAGGCAGCAATTTCTTCAGGCTCTTTTGCTGTTCTTCATTCGTAATGGAACGGATATACTCAATCTGTTCCTTGTACTTGTCGCAGAAGAGAAAGTCGCGCAGGGAGATTTCCGTGCCGACATTGTCTTCCACGTTGCTATAATAGCTAATCTTGGTATCAAATAAATTTTTCATAGTCACTCAAATTTTAAGTTTGTTGTTGTAGTTGTAGCTGGGCAGAAAACCTTGATTTATAAGGCATTGATGTTACAACTTGGGTACAACCATGAGGATGTGAGTCCATGATGGAGAGGTGTGTACCTTGGTTGTAGGGTGGTTGTATGCTTATGCCCTTTATCCATAGGCTATTACTGACATCTACAACTACAACCATCATTGTTCCTTTAGTATTTTATTGACATACTGCTGAGAAACGCCGAGAACTTCAGCAAGGGCATTCTGCGACTTGATTGTGAACTGCCTGTTGACAGCCCGAAGCAAGTCAGCGTTGGTCATTGGTCGTTGTGTGGCTGCTGAGCCTCGTAACAAAGGATATATGCGCTCGACATGGATGCGGGTAAAGTAGTCAGCCATACGGATGGCATGTTCCATTCCTTCAGCCGTGATAACTGACTCGTTCCAATGGTTGGACAGCAGATGGATCATGATAGCCAGGCGCAGCGTATGGATGTTCATCTTCTGTATCATGCCACCGATGTAGCAATCCTCTTCAGCATCGGCCCTCATGTCATTGTCATCGGCATAGTTGGAGTAAAGGCGGTTTGCCTCATAGGACAACTGGAGGGTTAACGGCTGCATGTTGAACAGTCTGCCAATGGTGCCACTCCAGTTCTCGCGCATCTCTGGTGTCATGAACTTGCGGTCGCATCGCTCTATAAACGTACCCTTGTCAGGGTAGACGAAAAGGAAGCGTTGCGTGAAGCCGGAATCCATCAAGGCATCAGTTCCGAAGGTCTTGCCAAGAAGTTCAGGCTGTATGCCACCGTTGATGCACATGGCAGGATCGTCAATCAGTTTGGTCTCTTCCGACTTTCGGTTGATGGCAAAGCCGACGTTTGACCAGATGGAAAGCAACTGCGACAACTCAGCACCAACACCATTACCGCCTTTGGAATAACGGCCCAAGGAATCAATGAACGACTTCAACTCATCGGCCACAACCCCAATCATATCACCCTGAGCAAGCAGGGCATTACGGGATTCAGGTGAACTATCACCGACTATCCGTTGATGGAATATAGGTTGCTCTCCGCTGTAGCTTTTGTCTTCGTGCTTGCGTTGGTCATAAGCGGCTTTTTCTTCCATGTACTTGGCAAAGTTGGCTTTGTCGTGCTCGCGCAACGGACGGGTGACTTCTTTGAGAGGCCCAGTCTTGTTACGGCAGGGTTTACCCACCATACAGAAAAAGTCGCATGGGTAATTCGTATAAGGGTTGGTAACGAGCTGTGCTTTTTTTCCAGCCGCGATGCCAGCTGTGAAGAGACTGTTAACCACAACGTACTCTAGCGGACAGCCGTAGGATTCTGAAACAGTACGGATATATTCCTGCACAGGTTCGGAAAACCACTCAATAGGCAGCACTGGCTCTGCGAAGGTCGATGCTTTTAGGTGCGACGTTTCCTTGGGTTGATCAGGAGGAGTCGGCAAAGACTCCGGAAGTTCAAGAGTTGGTGCTTGTACGGCAGAGAGATTGGGTGGAACCTTGTTAACAGGCTCCACCTTCTCAGCCTCAGAGTTGATGATGGAAAGGAAGTCTGACTGTCCGTTTCTATCAAATGGCATGATGTGTTCTGACATTACTTACTTCCTTTCTTGTTGCACATACTTTTGTCTTGGGCCAGTTGCAGCGCATGGTCAGCATCTACAATGATTTTACGGCCAACCTGAGTGATGGCAGCATTAATCTTTCCGCTCTTCTTGATGCGGTTGGCTGTAGGTATTGAACATCCAAAAATCTTAGCGATACCTCGGATGCCATATTCGTACCTCTTCTTAGATGTCTCAGCGACAGGGGTTGGTACATAGTTCGCCCCTTGAAGAGATGAATTCTGTAAAAACAGGAACTCCTCACCAGTCATCTGCCATAACGGCTTCCTTAATAAATTTTCTAATTGCATAATCTTCTATTTTTTTGCAATTTTGGCTTCCAAGATGAGGTACGAGACTCATCTTTTCTTTGCCATTCATGGCGCAGCTCGTACTCTTGCGTCACGTTTTCTGGTGCAAAGTTAGCATGAATACATAAAAGAAAAATCACTAAATATCGATTGATACTCAGCGATTTATACGATTGTTTGGATAGCCGTTTGGATAGTTTGGAACTCCCTTTGGATAAAGATTTGGTTTGGGTTGTAATTTAGAGTAGTTATTAGGTACATAGGTCGGTATAGAGACAAAAAAACAGTGTATCCATATTGCCATGATACACCGTTTATGGGAAAAATACGACTGGGAGAATGATTACTATATGCCCGACGTCGCTTTTCTTATCTGAGTTTTTACTTCCTGTAGGATTGCTTCTTTCTGATCGCCCCATTGCTCATCTGGGTTATGAACTGTCTTGGAACCTTTATTGCTATACGATCTAAGTACTCGATAAACTGAAGCCGAAAACTTGTCAATGTTATCATTAGGGAAATAATCATTTCTAAAAGCCGCTGTCAGAATCTTATCAGATGTTTCGTCTTTAACAAGTCCTCTTATGGCAATCATACAATAACCAACAATGGTTCTCTCAGATTTCTTGCCTTTGTGCCGCGCTAATATATCTTCAATAGCAAGAATGACACGTTGATTCGAAGATGCAGGTTTCAGATTCTGGCTCAGTGTCAATCCTGTGGAGTTGTACATGAGGACTTTTTCTTCCATCGTATTTTCTGCTTGCGACTGAGTAGGGGATGTGCTATTTTCGCTATTGCCAGAAAGCCCTTGTTGCTCTTTAAGGTAAAAACGAACCCCTTCTATTCGTCCAACATTGATGATGTAGTTCTGGTTGAGTTCATTATTTGAAGATGATTGCATTTCATTTGTTTGTTCAAGATTATCAGCATAAAGGGCAAAATCCACCTTGGCTGATGGATGTTCCTTCTCATATTGTTCACAAAAGTTGTAGGCAGAGATAAATCCATTAGCGTACCATCGGCCTGTATGCGACAATTCCATCAATGGCATATTACTTTTCTGTTTAGTCATTGAATCATAGTAAGCCTGCAATTTATCTTTGGTTGACGTTGCAATTAACACAACGAGTTTTTTGTCCTGATAGGCTGAAATGAAATATTGATAGCCATCTATAGCTTGATGGCTAAAGTCCATAATTTTACCATTCCATAGAGTGTGCAACTTGGGAATAGTGTATTGAAAATACTTTTCTGGCTCTATAATCATATCAGTAGTTTACATTAAGTCAAACTTCGACATAGCGCTAGCCTTAGTTTCGTCGGCAACATCAATATAGGGTTTCATGGCCTTATAATCGCTGTGTCCAGTCCATTTCATGATAACAGTTGCAGGTATGCCCAGAAGGATGGCATTACATATAAAGGTTCTACGGGCCGCATGAGTGCCCATCACTTCATATTTCGGACGGATTTCGTCTATGCGCTCCTGTCCGCAATAATATGTAATATGTACTGGGGCATCAATGCCAGCCAGTTCGCATAACTCTTTCAGATAATCATTCATCTTCTGATTGCTGATAACAGGCAGAACCTTGTCGTCCTTAAACGGCACATCCTTGTATTTGTCAAGAATAGAACGACTGTGCTTGTTGAGCTCAATCTTCAAATGGTCGGTAGTCTTGATTGTGGTTATTTCAATGTGGTCGTCCTTGATATCACTTCTGCGGAGATTGTATACATCCGAATATCTCAGACCTGTAAAGCAGCAAAATGCAAACACATCACGTACTCGTTCAAGGTATTGCTTGCTGTCTGGAATCTGATAGTCACGCAATTGCTCTTGCTCTTTCCGAGTCAAAAAGATAATAGGCTTGTCTGGTTTCTTCAACTTTGGTTTGAATGTTTCGTATGCAGCATTTTGATGGAATCCTTTTTTCATGCTCCATCTCAAAAACCATTTCAGGAAGCCAATCTGTTTTAAAACTGTACTATTCCTCATTTCTAACTTGTTGCCAAGAAAATCCATATAGTCGTTCAGACCTTCCTCTGTGAAATCATCAAAGGATATGTTGGGGTTGAAATCCTGAAGATGGTTCCTTTGAGCCGCGAATTTCTCGAAAGTGGCTTTTGTCCAATTGCTAAGTTTGCCATTCTCCTCGGTAAATTCATCGTATATTTCCCAGAAGGTCTTTTGGTGAATGAGTTCTTCAATTTTTGGATCTTCCACTTTTGTTCTTGATGTATATACATCCTTCAGTTGCTCTGTGGTCGGCATCAACTCCTGCAGTTCGAATTCCTTGAATATATCCTGAATCAGAGTGTAACTTCGTGTCAATTCAGCATTTATTTCCGATGCAGAAACTTTCAACTTATTGGTGCAACCATTTTTTACTCTTTGTTTAGTGGCATCCCACTTAGCTGCATCAATACGATAGGGCATCGTAAACTCAATACGTTGTCCAGAATAATTAACCCTCATGCGGATAGGTACATTCTCAGTAATGGCCACACCGTTCTTCTTTCTCGCTTCAAGGGCAAAGATGATGTTTCTCTTAATATTCATATTGTTATGCTATTTTATGGTTGAAAGAATGGTAATAAGACTGTCTTCGATTGCCTCTGCCGAAGGAATCTCTTGATAGGCTAAGTCTGGTAATTCTCGTAAATAAAGGGATTGCAGATTATTCCACATTGTATGAAAATCCGTCAATAAAGGAGAATCCCCCATCGTCTTACCTTGCCATCCATCGGGCTTTTCAAATTCCTGCTGATCGTGGTCGAACAATGCCTTCAGGTCTGCTTTGAAATCTTCACTTTGTAAATAGGTGTGAGTCTCTGTGTCATGCAGAAGGAAATAGAGATCATAGAAGTGGCGAATCTTAGAAGACAGCTCTGGCATAGGATTGTTAGCAAGTGAACAACGGAGCAATGACACCAGTTTCTCTGTCAACGTGCGTCGTTTGTCAAGAACGGTGACTTCGAATGGCTGCATATCGTATTCCTTTATCAGACTTTCATTGCCACTTTTGATGATGAAGTCTGTTAGGAAACTGCTCAATGTGCATTTTTGCGATGGGTATGGATTGGCGAAAGAGTTTATCTCCACCAATATCTGACCAGCCTTTATCGCTCCAACCTGTTCAATTGCAACAGCTCGCGGATAAGCATAAAATGCTTTATGGTAGTGAGAGCCTTTACTGGTTACTCCAGGGATTACAATTTCTTCCAAGCCAGCAGTCATATTCTTTGCAGTACGGCGTATAAGGTTCTTTAGCTGATTACCGCTCAATGTCCATGCTTCGGCAATGGCAACATCGATATCTTCTGAGAAGCGTGCCCCGATGCCGTATGCCTTCGAAAGACTGGTGCCACCCTTGAAAACAGCCTTACCATCTTTGTCACCTTCTGCCATCAACTTCAGGGAACGGCAAATCCAGTAATCCTTCTCGATGAAGATGCTTTTGATGCCGAGTCCACCATCATTTTTCGGGCGTGAAGCCGCGTTGATGGCATCAGCAAACAATTGTTTGTTCTCGTGTAATCTCATAAGATATTCCAGTTTTTTTTGTTAGGTAATGCCTGCTCAGAAATGGGCAACTTATAATTAGTAGTGCCATTAAGACTATTCTTCAGAGATTCTGTATCAAGGTTGTTCTGTTCCATGATAGCTCCCAGAAGTGCTCTGACGTATGACGTGTAGTTCTCTGCCAGTTCCACCAACCTTTTTTGTTCCGCTTTGGAAAGAGCACAGATGATATTGTCCAGTTGGACCACTATACTATCAGGACTACTTGCTGGTATTTCCTTGATAAATTTCAAAGCATCAAGAATCCTCAGAAGAGGAATGTTTTCTTCTGTAATAGGGTTGCGCTGCTGCAAGAAAGAGATGTCATAATCCCCTCTGGTCAGAGGATTGCGATAGCGATTCGTACCTATCAAAATCGAAGAGGTGATTTGTGTAGTCAGTCCCATTGATGCGAACGCACTGTTTCCTGTGATATAACCGACCAACTTTCCATTCTTTTCCAATAAATCCTTCGTGATTTCTTCTGGAACAGGCTTCAAAGTTCCAAAGATTGTCTTTCGTGGCTTATAGTACTTCCCCTTGGATAGCCTTTGCAGTGTACCTTGATTGGTCAGTCTGTTTAGTGCCTTGACCAATGCTCCTTGATATTGCATGGGCACGTTGAAGTCGCCAATAGTGAGAATAATACCATCGGGAGTGTCAGCTATCTTTTTCTTTACTTCATTACCAATTACCATATTTATAGCTTTTGATGGTGCAAAGATAATAAAAGTCTTGTTATTGACGCAAAAAACAAGACTAAATATAATCGAATTAGCAATAATTTAACATTTGGAGTGCCGTTTTCTGTATTTTTTGTCCCAAAATTATAATAAATTTGGGACAGAACCAAGGGAAAATGCTTTCTACTTATTTTGATGAATGCCTTTGTAATCAACGAATCAGCGTTTGGGTGTGAACTCAAAATCTACACCCAATTTTACACCCAAAAATAGTGATATGTAAAGAAATTCTGTGATATTCTGATTATTGGCGAATTTTACAAATGACTGATATATAGCTATTTGAGTATTTTGTGATATTCTAAGGAATCATAAGTTTGGGAGCCTCTCTCTCCGCAACAGAGTCCTGTAAATCGCAAGATTTATGGGACTTTTTTTATAGTGACTTTCGAGTATCAGTCAAATAATTTCGATTATATAGAAGTAAGATTATTGTGTTCCAATAAACGTCATTAAAACGCCGTTATAACACCATTAAAACAGCGTTTAAACGCTGTTTTATGAGATAAAGGAGGAACTTATTATACGTGCCGTAAGGCTCGGAAGAGAGGGATAACTGTCGCCAATCTCTTTTCCTTGCTGCTGCCAAACATTTTGCTGATACCGACATGTTATGTTTTTTCAGGAAAAACCAAAGACAAGATTGCGCTTTGTATCTTTTTTCTGAATACAGACTTGGATTGGCATAATGTGAGTCCAAGTCTGTAAGTTGTTTCAGAGGGTGCATAGGACATGTCAGCAATCAATGAAGGATTGTCCGGAGTACTTAGGCTGATTGACATTGCCCGGATTCAGCTCGGTTACATTTCAAAAATTATTTTGTATAAAACTTCTGTTTGTCAAAATCAAAAACAGATACAGCGCCTTCGAAGAATTTCAGCCCGACACTTCCTTCTACCGTAAATTTAGGCAACGCAGATGTTATTGCAATAATCTGCTTTTCAAAACTCCGGTTACACAGACTGGACTTTTCCGTAATGATTGCTTCTGCAATAAGCACACCTTTTTTGTTGTATGCCTTCTTCAACTCAATGTCCGGATTATCATGAAGGAAGTCTTGCACAATCTGACTTTGCTTCATTAGGAAAACAAAAGACGCATTACCCAAGTCAAGTAAATAATTACCGGGTAGAGAATAGTTCTTACCGCCTTTCTCAAAGTCAAGATGTGTCTTAACTGCAGGCATTCCCATATAACTGTCGTAATTGATATTTGTGGCAGTATAATCACTTGATTCTGAATCGAATTGTTTTCTGCTCATTGACCGGAGTGCCTGTTTTTCCATATCCAGTTTAAGAATGCGGCTACCATCCTCTGTATTACATATATTCTGTATTGGAATTGCTATTCCGCTGTAGGTTTTATATTCTGACAGAATAAAAATCTCACCGCAGTATTCCATATTGTTCCCTAATTGTACCTTTCCTTTTGCCTTGTGGGTTATATTATATACTTTGCCACCAAGATTCATTTTTTCATTTTTCTGTGTTCTGACATAATCCAGATTGATGGCTTCTTTATTTTCAAACGCATAAAGAGAATCCATCACCATTACGAAAATGCCGGATTCCAACATCATTTTAGCCGGGACCTTATCGTTAATTTGAGTTTCAAAATAATAATGCCCATTCTCTTTTTTCAATGCAAAAGAGCTATCACTATTTGATTGAGCAAAAATAGTATTGCAACTAAGCAATATTATTGATAAAAACGAAATAAAGTTTTTCATACCCCTTGGCGGAATTAAATTGATAAAAGATTCATGTATAAAAAGTTGCGCATAATATTGATTGTTAGTATATAAAATTAATACTTCGGTAAATTTTTACCGAAAAATTAAAAGTTAAACAATAGAACTAGCAAAAGCTGGTTCGAAAACACTAAAGAGGTCATTGAAATGTTGTCAAAAACGAATGGTTAAGCATGAAGAAATGTACTGAAAAAAGAGTGCTAACCTGCTGATAATAAAGGTAGAAAGTATTGCATAATTCATTGATTTTTAGTAAATTAGAAGTCTCTCAACTCTTCTGATTATGACTAAAGAAACACTCCTTATGCAATACCAATCCGAGTGCCTATCGGCTCTCAAATCAGTCGTGAATATACACAAACCTTTTGAAAAAACGTTCATGGATGCAATGAAATTATTCATGGCCATCCCTGATCGTATAAACTTCCTCCAATTGGGTAGGTATGGACGTTTTTCGGAACAGACCTACCGTAACCTTTTTGAGCATGAAACTTTCGACTGGTTTGCGTTCAACGGCTCTATCATCAGCAAGCATCTCACAGGTAAAAGAAAAGCCATCGCCATCGATTCTTCCTATATCCCCAAATCAGGCAAGAAGACACCTTGGATAGGTTACTTCTGGTCTGGTTGTGCAGGAGAGTACAAGCGTGGATTGGAAATCATGGGCATCGGTGTCATAGACATCGACAACCATGAATGCATGACTTTAGGTTCCATTCAGACACCGGATTGTAAAACCTTGGATAATATGGACAAGAACCTCGTTGACAGGTACAGCAGCTATCTTATCAGTAGAAAAGACAAGATACAGAGCATATCAAGAACGGTGGTTGCAGACGCATTCTTTTCCAAGGAAACATTCATAACGCCTATGTGTGAGAACGATTTCCATGTCATCAGCCGCTTTCGGAATGACGTAATCCTGTACTATCCGACATTGGAACAGAAAACAGGAAAACGTGGCCATCCAAAGTGGTTTGACGGAAGAATCGACTTTGCCAATCTGGATCTGACCCGGTGCAAGGAATACGAGGTGAACAAAGGAAAGCTATACGGATTGAGGGTATATGCAAAAGCTCTCAAAAGGTATGTTTCCTTATCCGTCTGGTATCCGATGGACGGGAGGACAGACAAGTGGCAACTTTACTTCTCTACAGACGATTCGATGGATGGACGTGAGGTTCTGGATTATTACAGAACCAGGTTCCAGCTGGAATTTTGCTTTAGAGATGGCAAGCAGCATGCGGGAATCACCAACTGTCAGTCAACCGACTTCAGAAAGTTGGATTTTCACTTCAATGCGTCGCTTGCAGCTGTCAACTTGGCCAAAGCCGCATGTAAGAGGCTCGGAATAACCTATTCCATATCCTCCTGCAAGTCTTTCATACACAATGCTTATATGCTTGAACGATTTATTTGCGTGTTTGGGATTAACCCAGACCCGCAAGTTATTGACAAACTTTTCAAAGAACTCATTTTATTTACTGCCAGAGCCGCTTAGGCTTGGCTAATTTTTAACGAACTATTGATTTATAATAAAGCTTCTATCCTGATTTTATAGCAAAGCTTCTTTGATGATTTCTCCTACTGTTGGGTGAGGGAATACAAAATGAGTAATTTCTTCTGCCTTCATTCCCTTTTCAATAGCCATTCCTGCGATGACAATCAGTTCAGAAGCAGGATTGCCCAATAGATGCGCTCCGATAAGAGTTCCGTCTTCAGCCAAGATTAGTTTGCATACGCCGTTGCCCATTTCATTCTCTGCCACGAATCTGCCGGAGAATGCCATCGGTATTTTCTTGACTTGATAAGGGGTTCCGCTTGCTTGGAGTTCTTCTTCTGTCTTTCCGACACCGGCAATTTCAGGATTGGTATAAACAACACCCGGAATAGCTTTGTAACTCATCGGATGAGGTTGGCCTGCGATATGGTCAATGGCAACTTCCGCTTCACTAACTGCGGTGTGTGCTAAAAGGGAGAAAGCGGTAATATCACCACAAGCATAGACATTGGGTAAAGAGGTCTGCATGAACTCATTTACTTTCACACCATTGCGGAATGGTTCCACCTGAAGGTTTTCCAAGCCGAATCCTTTGGTGACAGGACGTCTGCCGACGCTCAATAATACTTTGTCGCCATGGAGGGTTGAAATTTCTCCATCTTTTTCGATAGTGATTTCTGTTCCGTGTACGCCAGTCACTTTATATCCCAAATAATACTTCACGCCACGTTTGCTATATTCCGCTTGAAGCATATCGGAAAGTTCGCGGTCCATCGGACCTAATATTTTGTCTAACATTTCCACTACTTGCACTTCAACACCCATGCTGTTGAAGAAAGAAGCAAATTCCATACCGATTACACCGCCACCGATGATAACCAAAGAGGTAGGTAATTCCTTATTCAACAAAGCTTCGCGGCTTGTCCAATATTCAGTTTCGCTTAACCCGGGAATTGGAGGAATAACTGTTTCAGAACCAGTGCAGATTAACAGGTTGGCAGCTTCATACGGAGTTTCTCCTACTGTGATGGTAATTGTCCCGTCTGCATCTCTTTTTTGGATAAAAGCTTCACCTGTCACCATTTCAACACCCGCTTCTTTCATCTTCATCCGGATGCCAGCAGTCAATTTCTTTACCACTTTATTCTTTCTGGCAATAATTTTCGGATAATCAAAAGATGCATTTTCTGCAGAAACCGCATACTTGGAAGCATGTTTAATGGAATCGTATGTCTTAGCCGAATAAAGTAATGTCTTTGTTGGCACACAACCTTCGTTCAAGCATACACCGCCTAATGCGTTTTTCTCGAATAAGATAGTAGATAAACCTTTCTTGGCCGCGCTTTCTGCAGCTGTATAACCAGCAGGTCCACCACCGATAATTGCTACGTCGTATTTCATGTTTTCAGATTTAATTGTTTGAGCGAGCAAATGTAATATCTTTTTGTAATTAAACCAATTATTTTATCACCATTATTTTAGTCACTACGCTTTCCTTCGCTTTCTCCGTTGCGGCTATGACTAAGTAAACGCCGGTAGCTACACGTTCCCCTTTGGCGTTTTTGCAATTCCAGCTGATTTGTCCGCCTGTCGATTTTGTTTGGTAGACCAAATTGCCGGATATATCCGTGATTTTCACATTCGAATGGCTCATCAATCCAGTGATGGTCACTTTGTCGTCGTAGTCGGGTCGAACAGGATTCGGATAAGCATGTATGTCGGAATAATCCTCGTTGCCTTCGGTTGCTTCTCCTTTGTATGACAGCAAGCCATATCCGTCAACAGCAAAGAACACTTCTCCTGTTTTAGGATGGACGGCAATACTGTTAACCGAGTTGATAGGCAAAGGGGAGTTGTCAGTCGTGAAGTTCTCTAAAACTTCCGTCCCGTCTGAATTGACCAAGAAAATGCCGGAACCTTCTGTGCCTATCCACTTTTGGTTGCTTCCATCAACGGCGATGGCGTTGACCCGCACTCCATTCAGCAAATAGTCCGATTCATCTCCCAATACAGGTCGGTTGAAACGTAGGTCTTCTATGTTGTTAGGGTTATAACATACCAACGGACCGATGTTCGTTCCTGCCCAAATATTCCCGTTCTTATCTTCTGTCAAGCTGAAAAAGCGGCTGGCTGCCAAGGATGCTCCTTGCGAATCATTGACGGAGGGATAATATTTGGCAACATCGTCTGTTGTATCGTCAATAGTCCCATTGTCATTGAATGCAAAAATGCCGGGGCGGTCCGTATGTTGGAAATTGACAAATTTGTATCCTTTCTGGGTAATCAGAATCTTATCCACAATAGGAGCGTTTGCTATTTCCGTTATAGGGTATGAATACCATTTTCCTTCAGCGGTCAGCACTTTTATGGTTCCGGGCACCTCGCAGTTGGTCACCCATAGATTGTTGTTCTTATCTAATGTGACACTGCCTATGCGCACATAACGATTGTTGTTGCTTATGGATGTTTCCAACCCGCTATTGCCCAAATTGTACCATTTTATTAATGTGTCATTCTTTAACTCCAAAATCCCTTCGCCATAATAAGCAACGTATATGTGATTAGGTTCTTTCGAATCAATCGCTATGTTCATGGCATCTTGTATGTAATAAGCATTCGCCTGTTTGGCAATTTTTTGCTCATCATAGTTAGTCCATTGACCATTAGCATATGTCATGATGGTGTTGCGTCTACCATATCGGTCTAACCATCGTCCGCCTCCAGTTACCCATAATTTACCATCATTGAACTTCAAATCCCAAGCATAATTGCGTTTGGGGGAATTGATGCTTATGCCTTCAACAGAAATAGCATATTGTCCGGACTGTTTTTGGATTCCCTTTAGTCCGTCAGTGCCGCAAGCCAACCAAAATGAGTCGGAGGATTTCAGGCAACTCGCATCCTTTAATGTCACTCCGTTCAAGGCAATGGTTTGTGTGTTCCCTAAATCAGTTGCTACATATAACTTGGAAGATGAGCAAGCCAACAACCTGTCGTTCTCTATTTTCATGCAGGACAAAGCCGTGTCATGAAACAGCCGTTTGGTTTGTTGTTTTGTCTGGTAATAAATGCCATCCTTGGCAATGAAGAAACAGAGCGCATTCTTGAATTCTCCTATTTTGCTTACATTCTCCATCTTGAACAGGTCTGTCTCAAGGTTGTAGTCGCTCCAATTGCCAATATCCAACAAATTACTATCAGTCTTTCCTCTTTTTATTCCCTTGTCGGTGAGTGCGTACAAGTATCCGTTTAAGATGCAAGTCGAACGGACTGCTCCGATTTTATAAGTGTCGGTAATCTCTTTCTTTTTGACATGGATGACTACAATACCTGACTCGGAGGAGAGGTAGGCGTAATCTTGGTAAAGATAGATATCGTTGAGGGTTTTGTTTTGGATAGATGTGCTGTTCTTGAGGAAAGGCAGGTTATACAACCCTTCGTCTCCCAATAAATCAATATTCCCATTCCGATAAGCAATGACCAAAGTGTGTGAAGAGGCGTGATAGCGGATAACTTTGATTTTGTTGTCGCTTAATCCGTTTTTGCGGGAATAAGTGATTACGTTCTGATCTTCTTTCCCATAGATATAAAGCGAACTGTCTGCCAAGGCAAACACATGGTTGTTTGTCTCTTCAACCTGTTCGGTGTTTTGGTATGCCTGATGTATTTCCCACTTTTCAAATTGTGCAAAAGCGGCAGGCATGCAGCTGATAAATAAAAATAATAATAGCAGACGTTTCATATACTTTAAGTCGTTATAGGTTCAGATTTGCCAAGAAATGGTCCAATTGTTCTACCGCTTTAGCCCGGTGGCTGATTTTGTTCTTTACAAAATCCCCCAATTCCGCAAAAGTTTGTTCATATCCTTCTGGGATAAATATGGGGTCATATCCGAATCCGTTTTCCCCTTTTTTCTCCGTGGTAATCGTTCCGTTTACGATTCCAGAGAAACAATATTGCTTATCTCCGATGATTAAGGCGATGACTGTGCGGAACCGAGCCTTCCGGTTTGTTTTCCCTTCCATTTCCTGCAATAGCTTTTGCATATTGGCTTCCGAGTCATGCCCGGGTCCGGCATAACGGGCAGAGTAAACGCCGGGAGCGTTGTCCAAGGCTTCCACTTCCAATCCTGTATCATCAGCAAAACAGTCCAATCCGAATTTGTCTTGGATGTATTGTGCTTTTTGCAGGGCATTGCCTTCCAAAGTATCCGCTGTTTCGGGTATCTCGTCATGGCAATGGATATCAGCCAAGCTGACAACTTCAATGTTGTGCTGTGCTGTGATTTTGCGTACTTCGTCTAATTTATGCTTGTTGTTTGTTGCAAAAACTAATTTCATTCTATGTCTGTTTAAGGATGTTTCTTTTGATTAAACGCAAATTTACGCTGTTTCTTATACATGTGGGCAAAATATCAACAGGAAATCTATTCTGTCCGTAAATCGGGCAGATATTTTGCTTTTTACTAATTCTGACACACCTTAAGGGTTTGAATCAAAGCTATCGTTTTGACATGTCCCATTTAAAGGTATGTCAGGATTAGTAACGTGGCAGTTTGCAATTATGGCATTTCGTCTATTTACTTCCAAAAGAGTTTATCAATGAAGTTGTATCGTTTCTCCATCTGCGCATCCGCTTTTACCACTGTGTTTACGTCGATTTGAAGAACTGGAGCGACTTCCTGTCCATTGATGACAGGCCATTCCACAAGTCCTAACCCGTTAGGATTTCCCGTCTTTACGAAGTTTGCATAGTATTGGCTGAAGATTTCAGAAATCATGTAATCTTCCGGTTGCCAATCGAAAACTCTATTTGTTGGCAATGTCCCCATTGCATATTCAATGTCAGCTGAATGAACGGCTCCTTTGGCTCTTGGAGCGGGAGTTGCCCCTTCTTTAGCATCTTGCACGCCTCCTGCCAGTCCGGCTACTTTGCCTTTGATTGCCATTGCGGGGCGTGGATGACAATAACGATAGCGGTAAACAGGCTGGCCGCTTGTCAATTTGTGCATATTTCCCCATTTCCATGTAGAGAAATCCAAAAATACATCCGATGCCAAGTCGATGCCCGGCCGTTCTTCCACGTCGCTGTCGCTTAGGATGCCATAAAGGCGAAAGGCTTCGTCTGTGTTTTCCCCGAAGAAGCGTTTGGCTCCGGCTTTGAGATTTTCAACCGTTGGCTCTTTTCCACCCAGCAAAGCGGAAGGACTCATCTCTAAATTGTTGCCACCGACAAGGAGAGGGACTTTGGTCTGTTTGCCTTTGGCAAATGTCTCAACCGGTTGCTCTACGAAGAAATATCCGTCAATATTAAAAATAGGTACCGATTCCCTTCCTGCGCGTTTCATCAACTCTTCAGCGGGAATGGCTCGTAAATCCTTTAACTCCTCGCATCCTATCTTTTTGGCAAGTTCCACACCTTTTTGTTCGCCCTCTTCCAATGTCGGGATTCCTTCAAATTCCAATACGGAGCCGCTGGATCCCATTGCTTGGGCAAATAAACCTTGGCAAAGCGGGGAAGCCATCAAAGAACAGACAGACATTGAGCCTGCTGATTCACCAACGATGGTGATGCGGTTCGGGTCTCCGCCAAAAGCGGCAATATTCTCTTTTACCCACTGGATAGCTGCCACTTGGTCCAATAAGCCGTAATTGCCGGAACCTTTGTAGCTTGTCTCTTTGGATAGTTGAGGATGCGTGAAAAATCCGAAGATGCCTTCACGGTAATTGGCAGTAATGGAGATGATTCCTTTTCTTGCCATCATATCTCCTGCGTATCGAGGTTCGCTGCCGCTACCTGCCATTAATCCACCACCATTGAAATAGATTAAGATCGGCAGGCGTTCATCCATTGTCTTGGATGGAGTCCAAATATTCAGGTAAAGGCAATCCTCGCTGTTCACTTCCGTTCCAAAATTCATGTCGCCATATATATCTTCTTGCATCGGATTGGGACCGAACTCGACAGCTTTGCGCACGCCTTCCCATTTCTCCACGGGCTGGGGGGCTTTCCAACGCAAATCGCCTACTGGAGGTGCTGCGAAAGGTACACCTTTGAACACCTTGATGCCGGACAAATTGACTCCTTCAAGAATACCTGACTTCGTTTTAACTTGAGGAGCAGAGTCGTTATTTAACTGTAAGGAAGCTGTTTTAGTTGTAGGCTGCTCTTCTTGTTGATTTGTGCATGCCAAACATCCACCTAAGAGGAAAGATGTAGCAATAACCATCATGTACTTTTTCATTGTTTATGTAAGCTTTATGTTTCTGAGTCCAAAAGTACAACAATTTAGGATGAAATGTTACTTATAAGCATTATATAATTTGGAATATTCGGGTAATGATTCTCTTTGAAAAGAGGTAATGCCGCTTTCTTTTATATAGCCGTGATTCTGTTCGAAGTTCCTAATTTTTCTTAAGACAGAGGGCATTCGTTTGTGTTTCAGAACATAATATATATATTTGAAATTGCTTACAAGCTTGTTAAACAAAACAGTTGGACAATGTCGAAGAAAGATAACAAAGAACAGGAAATCCTTTTAGCGGCAGAGAAGATGTTCGCAGAGAAAGGATTCAAGGGGGCAACCACCACGTTGATTGCGGCAGAAGCTGGAGTGACTCATGCGATGCTCCATTATTACTATAGGACGAAAGAACAGATTTTCCTGAAGGTGCTTGATTCCTATATGGAAGAGATGAGGCAGGATTTGAAGTCCATCATGGTACCAGAAATTTATGACACGGAACTGATAAGGAGAGTCACAGAGATATGCTTTGATTTCTTCAGCTCGCACAGCAGGCAGATCGGTCTGTTTTTGGAGATTTCAAGAGAAAGGCCGGATTTGCTGGAAGAGTATGTTTCGGAATTTGGACATTATATTGATATAGCGATGAAAGCACACCAAGAAAGGACTTACACTGCGGTCAAGGATGGAAAGATTAGCAATATATCATTTGTAGACTTGATTTTGGATATTGTCAGTGTCTGCGCCGCTCCTTTCTTCTTTGAGCCTTTAGTTGACAATGTGATAAGAATGGACGCTGGGCGGAAGAAGTTATTTTTGGAATCACGCAAACGTGAAGCGGTTGAATTAATAGTAAATAGGTTGTTGAAAAATAAATAATATCTTAAGTTATGGGAAGTAAACAGAAGTATTGGGGAAAAACTATTGCCACGGTCCTTGTGTTCTGGAGCGCAGTGGAGGTGTTTGTCCGAAACGGAATGTTTACAGAAATATGGATTGAACCTCTCCATTACGTTCCGCAGATGGTTAGTATATTAGTTGTATTTATCTTGGTCGGTTTGGGAATAATCTATAAATCCAAGGGGTAGAAAGCGACTCGTTGATGGTAAAGAAGAATTGGTTGATAGTGATTAATGGCCTCTTATGGATGGTCGCAGGAATGAATATTGCCAATATAGGTGTAAAATCTATATTGGCAATCGATTCACTCGTGTGGTTGCTTTGTGTGCCGGTTTTTGCCGTATTTGCGACAATGTTTTTCAGGATTATTTCTAAGAATTGCGAAAGGATACTATCTATGGAAGGAGAGAAAGCCAAGATATATAAGTTCCTTACGTTGAAAGGATATTTAATCATTGCGTTTATGATGACAATGGGTATAACCCTCCGCAGGTTGGGCACGATACCGGAACATTTCTTTGCTTTCTTCTATACAGGATTAGGTTCCGCTTTGTTTATCGCAGGACTATGGCCGATTATCAGTATGGTGCAAAAATGTATTTATGAAGAGTAGACGTAAGGAATTGTTATCTGCTTGTGTTTCTTACAAAATGCGAAATCTTTGCGAAGATAATTGGATATGCAATAAATATCAGTAACTTTAGACCTGTGAACATATAGATGTTTCAAAATAAATTAAATGCTAAATGATAAAAAGTTTACCTCTTTTTCTTCTCGGTCTGACAGCTATGGGTGTTCAGGCGATGACTGCGCAAAACGTGACATCGGCAAATATCACAGACCAATCTGCCGAGACAAAGGCTGGTGCGGTCTATGTGACACTGAATGGCTCTTTGACTTCTACCAACAACGGCGATTTCCGTCAGTTGCGTGACTTGTGTTTCCAGATGAAAAGTCTGGATCTTCATTCCGCCATTTGTGCAGATATTCCGAAGAATGCTTTGCACTCGCACCATAATCTTCAAACGCTCCGACTTCCATCAGGTGTAAAGACCATAGGTTCACAGGCTTTCTTTGCTTGTGACGGGCTTAATGGTACAATCCATATTCCACAAGGGACTAAAAGTATCGGGGCTTCGGCTTTTGCCATGTGTAAGAATATAAAGGAACTCTCCATCGTGAAGGACGGCTCGCTTGATCATATCGGTTCGTACGCTTTCAAGGGGTGCGAGAGCCTTGGCGGTACAGTTGTTCTTCCCGACAGTATGACCGTATTGCGTGACGGTGTTTTTGAAGGGTGCGTAAAACTCGAAGGTGTCAGTTTGCCGGACAATCTGCAATCCATTGGAGCTAACGCATTCAGTGGTTGCAAGATGCTCAACGGAAAGATAAACATGGGGCGCATGATTACTCATATTGGTGCGAGTGTCTTTGCGGACTGCTCTTCATTGCAGCAGATAACAATGCCTTCCGCCTTGCAGAGTTTGGGAGACGCCGCCTTTATGAACTGTTCAGCATTGGGCGGAACGGTGTCAATTCCAGGCAGCGTGCAGTATCTTGGCAAAGGGGCTTTTGCCGGTTGCTCCATGCTTGAGGCGGTTGAATTGCCGGACGGTCTTAAGAAACTTCAAGCCGCTACGTTCGCCCATTGTACAGGTTTGAAATCCATTACTCTTTACAGCCAAGTTCCACCAGAAGTTGATGCAACAGCTTTTATCGGGGTTGATTGCAACAAGGTCACCTTATATGTCCCAAAGGGTAGCATTAAAGCCTATCGCAAGGCGGCGGTCTGGAAGAACTTTGATTTGCGGGTGAACTCTGCTGTTACTAAATAGACAAACTATTGACCAATCATATACAATATTAAAATGAAGAAATTTATTCTATCTATAGCAATGCTTCTCGGACTGGTTGGCATGTACCAAATGGCAGCACAGAATCTTGTCCCTGTACCTCTGAAGATGCAGAATCTTACAACAGAACAGCCTTTGGTGTGGATGAACGTGGGTGCGGTAAGTTGCCCAGATGAGTTGGCGAACGAAAAAGAGCATTTGATGCGTATTTTGGATGAACGTGCAGGAGTCAAGGAACTTAATCTTTGCGGGACAGCCAAAATTACTTTGAGCATTGACGGGTCACTTAGCGATGACGAGGCATACACTTTGCACCTCAATGCCGATGGTTTGCAGATTGCAGGCAAAACGGCAGCAGGTGTGTTTTATGGTTTGATGACGATGGAGCAGCTCATGATTGACGAGAACGCTTCGGCTCGCTGCATTGAGACAGCCGCTATCGAGATAAGCGATGCTCCACGCACTCATGTACGTGAACTAATGGTGGATCCGTGCCGTATATTCGTACCCTATGAGCGACTCAAGGAGATGGTGCCCGAAATGGCACGCTATAAAATGAACAGTCTACATCTTCATCTTGTTGATGACCAAGCATGGCGCATAGAAATAAAGAAATACCCCAAACTGATCTCGGAATCAAGTTCCCGCATTGGCATGGATGACATGTTGATGCCTATTTCCGGTTATTACACGCAGGAACAGATGAGGGATTTCGTGCAATATTGCGCCAAGTATCATGTTATGGTTGTGCCGGAAATCGAAATGCCGGGCCACGAGGTGGCTGCTATCCACGCATATCCTGAACTTACTTGTGGAGGCGTTGAAGTGCCGATACGAACGACCTGTGGCGTTTCTGACAACCTGTTGTGTGCAGGCAATGAGTTTACATACACATTCTTAAAGGACGTGTTCGATGAAATTGCTGAGATATTTCCATGCAAATACATTCATTTGGGCGGAGACGAAGCCGGCAATCCTGCATTGAAATGTTGGTCAAGTTGCGAAAAGTGTCAAAAACTTCTATCCCGGATATTGGGCAAAGAGGAAGGTTCTGTCACTCCGTACGAAGAGATGCAGAATTGGCGCTTGCAGAAATACCTGTTTGACGAGATGATAAGTTACCTGCGCAGTAAACATAACAAGGTTCCGATGTTCTGGTATGAAACCGACTTCAAGGAAATCCAAGAAGGTTGTGTGACATTTGCATGGCGTCATGGCTTGACGCAAGCGGCGATTGATGCGGCAGTTCAGAATAATGCAAAAATCATGCTCTGTCCGGGGGAATATTGTTACTTCGATTACCCAATGGCATCGGGCGACATGCCGGAAAAGAACTGGGGAATGCCGACAGTTCCGTTCAAGACCGTCTATGAGTTCGACCCGGGATGGAACATGGATGCGGACTTTGAGACAAACAATCTCTTCGGAGTAGCAGGAACCCTGTGGAGCGAGTGCATCAATTCACCCGAGCGCATCTTCTATCAGGCATATCCGCGCACATTGATATTGTCCGAAGCAGGATGGAGCACAAAGGGAAACCGTTCATGGGACGATTTCCTTAAGCGTTCACGCCCCTTGATGCTCGACCTTCAGCGTCGCGGTATCACCTATTCTATGCCAACAGAATATATGGATTTGCAGTAATTTTCATCTAAACCCATTTCGATAGGGGGCACGACCTCTTTTCCAAAAGCATACTACCTTTTCCCAAAAAGCATACTACCTCTTTCCAAAAAGCATACTACCTTTTAGGAAAGAGGTCAAACCTATCGAAAAAACGCCTCCTGTTTAAACACCATTTAAACGGCATTAAAACACCATTTAAACGCTATTATAATAGCATGGAAATGCTCAGACACAGAAAACCCATTATAATAAGTATTATACAACGACAAATCTCAGTAGTTCGAGAAAGCGGAGGCAAAGAAGAAGGAAGGCTAAGCGAAGCGGAAGCCGGTGTGGAAGAAGCAAAGAAGGCAGAAAGGAAGAAAAGCCCGGCATTCGCTGGTGGCCGTAAAACGGAGAGAATGGAGAGAGCGTCCGGAGCGCCGTCGAAGTGAGCGGAGCGAACGGCTTTAGGCGCGCACAGCGAACGCAATGAACGGAGTAGGCCAGCAGCGTAAGCCTTGACCTTTTGGTTACTTTTGGGTCAAGCCAAAAGTAACGAACACCAACGGGCGGAATTGGCTGCCAAGCCAAAAGTAAGGGAATGTCCGCTCCCAATCAAACAGAAATAAGCAATAAGAACCGAATTATCCATTAAAACAAGACAAATGAAAGCAACCATCCCTTCTAGACGACCCAATCTTGACAAATAGAAACAAAAACATCCGATTTATCCATTTACCAAGAAAGAGCAGGAAGATTTTTAGTTAAAACAGGATGCAAGAGCAACGAAATGGCAGTTTTTTGCCTTCTAAGCCCTGTTTCTATAACCTTAAAATTGCAAATAATAGTTATTTCCAATGTGAAAAGTTTGGATATTCCAAAAGGGTCGGTAGGTTAACAATTTGCTTACGAAATGAAACTATAAACAACAAAATTCAATTTTTATTGAAAAAAACAGGCATAAATATTTGTAGAATGAAAAATCATATTTATTTTTGCGGTGTACAAAGTTTATGATATTGAAAAGTAAATTACCATATCGGTACTTAAAAGAAAGAAAAATTAAGGATTAAAGATGGGAAATTAAGTGTCATAAATTTTAGAGTTCGCTAAAAACTCTACAGTTGTTTTAAACAAATGGTGAAAAGGAAAATTACTAACATTATACTCCGCAGGTTGAAGGATATTGGACGCGGCAATAGTACTGACCCTACTGAAGTATAACTAATGAAAATAATAATGTCTATGGATAAGTTTGGCTTATTAATGGTCTGCGTGGCGTCCAGCATAGGTTTAGCTACCGCACAGACTAAGAAAGTGACGGGGCAGGTTATCTCTGCCGAGGACAATCAGCCGGTAATTGGTGCGGCTATTGTAGTTAAGGGTACAACAATCGGTACCATCACCGACTTCGATGGAAAATTCTCATTGGATGTTCCAAACGATGCCAAGAGTGTAATGGTATCTTACGTGGGATTGAAAGGTAGAGAAATTCCTATTACAGCTGTAATGAACATCAAATTGGAATCAGACTCCCACGCATTGGATGAAGTTGTCGTAACGGCAATGGGTATCTCCCGTGAAAAGAAGTCATTGGGTTATGCCATCCAGGAAGTAGGTTCTGAGGAATTGACGAAAGCAGGCCAAATCAACGTGACGGGTGCATTGTCCGGTAAAGTAGCCGGTGTGCAGGTCAACCAGTTCGGTGGTAGCGTCGGTGCTTCTTCCCGTATATCTGTCCGCGGTAACTCATCTTTGGCAGCTGACCAACAGCCTTTGATCGTGTTGGATGGTGTGCCTATTGCCAATGATACACAGCGTTCTGGTGATAACACCTATAACGGTGTGGACTACGGTTCAGGTTTGAATGATATCAACCCGGAAGACATCGAATCCATGACGGTATTGAAAGGAGGTTCTGCCGCACTTTATGGTATGCGTGCTGGTAACGGTGTTATCTTGATTACAACCAAATCGGGCAAGAAGGGCAGCGGAGTAAAGGTTTCCTACGATGGCAACTTTACAATCGACCGCATCTCTACCGTTCCTAAATTGCAGAACTCATACGGCCAAGGTAACAACGGTGACGAATGGCACTGGAAACACAACGCTCCGGATTTGAGCTACCAGGAATATGCTGAGAAGTATGGTTTCAACTGGGTAGACGGTACAAACGGTATCAATGACTTCTATGATGAATCTTGGGGACCTCGCTTGGATGCAGGCTTGAACTTGGTTCAATATGACAGCAACGGACAGAAGGCACCTTGGGTTTCCCGTCCAAACAACATCAAGGATTTCTTCCAGACAGGTTACTCCATGAACCATACCATCTCATTGTCAGCGAACTCAGAGAAGTCCTCTACTCGTGCTTCTATCTCTTATCGTGACCAGAAAGGTACGGTTCCTAATACAGACCAGAAGAGATATTCAGCCCAATTGAACTCCTTCTTCAAGTTGAACAACTATATCTCTTACGACATGAGCGCAAGCTACACAAGGACACAGAGCGATAACTTGGTAGCACAGGGTTACGGTGGAAACAACCCGATCAACTCTTTGTTCGCTTGGTCAGGCCGCCAGATCAACATGAAGACTTTGAAGGAGAATTGGGACCAGAAGGATGCGAATGGCAACTATACCTATTATAACTGGAATCCGAATTACCACATGAACCCGTATTTCAACGTGAATGAAAATACGAACAGTTACCAACGTGACCGTATCTTCGGAAAGACATCGTTGTATTACCAGCCGTTTGAATTCTTGAAGTTCGAAGGCCGTGCCGGTGTCGATTACTATAATTCACAGTCTTTTGAACGTCACTATATTGATAGGTCCGATTGGACAAAAGGTGGCTTCACTCAAATCAATACAAAGAACACCGAGTTGAACTTGGACTTCATCGCCAGCTTCAACAAGACATTCGGTGACTTCAACATCACTGCCATGGCTGGTGCCAACTACCGTGACCTATCTTGGGAAGATGCAAGAATCGGTGCAACGGCATTGACTATCCCGGGTGTATATACCATCGCCAATAAAGATGGTGCGGCATACAATTTAATGGATCACTCACACCGTCGTTCCAATTCCGTATATGGCAATGCTTCCATCGGTTGGAGAAACCAGTTATATGTGGACTTGAGTGCCCGTAACGACTGGGATTCAACTATCAAGGATGCCTTCTTCTATCCATCCGCAAGTGCCAGCTGGATTGTAACAGAGTCTTTTCCAGCGTTGAAAGGTGACGGTAGCTACCTCTCATTCTGGAAACTGCGTACAGGTTGGGCGGAAATCGGTAGTGCCACTTCTCCTTATCGTAACCGCGCATACTACTATGCTGCAACCGATGCTTTCAATGGCGTGGCACAGATTTATAAGAGTACGGTTTATCCTAACCCAGACTTGAAACCGGAAAGCATCAAGACTTGGGAATTGGGAACCGAGTTTGGTTTCTTGCATGATCGTTTGCACTTCGACTTGGCATATTACCACAAGACAACTACCGACCAGATCTTGAACGTTAGAATTCCTTATTCAAGTGGTTACAGCTCTTTGTTGATCAATGCCGGTAAGATTGAGAACAAAGGTATTGAATTGCAGGTAAGAGGTGACATCCTCGAAAGCAAAGATGGACTCAACTGGAGCTCTACATTGAACTTCTCTAAGGATAGAAGTAAAGTCGTTGAACTTTATCCAGGTTTGAAAGAGTATGGCATGGGTTGGACATGGGGTATCGCTACCCAGGCTATCGAAGGTGAAAAGTGGGGCGAATTGGTAGGTCCTGGTTTCGACCGAGTAGACGAAGCTGATGTGAAAAACGGTTTGGCTACAGCCGACCAAATCGGAGCTGTCAAGGTCAATTCCAATGGTTTGTTGAGAAGCAAGAGCGCACAGAGAATCGGTAACGTCACTCCGGACTTCATGATGAACTGGCGTCATGACTTCAACATCAAGAACTGGGGCTTCGGTTTCTTGTTGGATTTGAGAATCGGTGGTGATATCTGGTCACAGACAATGGCCCACTCCTATACAGCCGGTGTTGCTAACGTGACAGCAGACAACGGCATTCGTGAACGTGACATCGTAGGTGGTGTGGATGTGTTGAAGAATGAAAGAGTGGTTATGCAGGATGCGAGCGGCAAATGGGTAACCAACACCATCAAGACAGATGCTTATTCTTGGTTCAAGGCAGATGTAAGCGAGTATTATGTATTCGATGGTTCTTACTTGAAACTGCGTGAAGCCTATATCTCTTACAACTTCCCGAAAGAGTTGATTGCTAAGACACGTTACATCAGCAACGCTTCCGTATCCTTGATTGGTACGAACCTATGGTTGATGTGGGTACATAGTTCTAACACGATGCATTTGGATCCGGAAACAGGTGGTGTATCCAGCGATAGCCGTGGTATCGGTTTTGAACAGGCTGCTGTTCCTTCATCTCGTAGCTTCGGTTTGAAACTTAACTTGACATTTTAATCATTAAAATAGGTAGAAATCATGATGAATAACATATTAAAAAAATCGGCATTCGCCTCTTTACTGTTCACTTTAGTGCTTGGAGGCTGTACAAGTGATTTTGAAAATATCAACACCGACCCGGATGCGCTTCCTAAAGGTGAACCGAGCAATATCTTGGGTTATTCCATCCGTGGAAAAGCATCGAACGAGGGCGGTTATGACGCTACGGAAACATGGGCTGGTTACCAGGTGAAAATCCAGTATATGGATAACTATAACTACATCCCGACCAACAATACGTATGGCAACAAGTTCTATAACTGTTACAATGGTATCGAGTTGATGAACGACATCTTGGCCAACACGGAATCGTCTGCGTCTGAGTTGAAGAACATCCGTTGGGTTGCCCGCATCTGGAGCCAATATTTGTGGTTGACTACTACGGATGAGTTTGGTGACATTCCTTTCACAGAAGCCAACAAAGTGGCTGAAGGCATCATCAAACCGAAATATGACCGCCAGGCGGATATCTACCCGGCTATCTTGAGCGAGCTGAAAGCTGTCGCAGATGAAATGTCAGCAGGTTTAGGTAGCGACGCTTTAGGAAGTGGAGACTTCTTGTTCAATGGTAAAATAGCATTATGGCAGAAGTTCTGTAACTCTCTCCGTTTGCGCGCAGCGATGCGTATCGTAAACGTAGCTCCGGATTTGGCAAAGAGCACCATCGAAGAAATCGGCCAGAACTTGAGCAAATATCCAATCTTGGACAGCAGTGCAGACAATGCCTATTTCTACTGGCAAGGATCCAAACCGTACAACGAACCATGGTATGACAACGCATTGTCTCGTGACGACTACGGTATGAGTAACATATTCGTGGCGCACATGACAAAGATGGAAGACCCTCGTATCTCCTCAATCATGAAGCCTGCAGCTTCTGACGGCCAATACAGAGGATATGAGAACGGCGCATTGTCCGCACCTGCCAACCTGACAACCATCTCCCGTGTAGGATCCATGTACCGTAACGAAGCAGCCGGTTTCACACCGTTCTTGAAGTCATGTGAAAACTACTTCATCTTGGCAGAAGCCGCACAAAGAGGTTGGAACGTAGGAATCTCAGCCAAGGATGCATACGAAAAAGCTGTCCGCATCTCAATGGATGACAATGGTATCGAATCAGCCGAGGCCGACAAATACTTGGCAGGCAAAGGAAAATTCGACAATACATTAGAACGCATCTATATGGAAGAATGGGTAGCCCTGTTCAAGGAAGACAAAGAAGCATGGTCTTTGTACCGTCGTACAGGATATCCGAAAGAAATCCAGACTTCTGGAGAATATCCAGGCAAATTCAGTTTATTCGGCAATGAGCATACAGATGTTCCCTTCCGCATGCCTTACCCAAATAACGAGTATGTTTACAACAAAGAAAACATAGGAGCAGTGACTTCTGGTATTGTTGATAATACTTGGGGTGAGAAAATGTGGTGGGATACCAGAACCGGTGTGAAGTAAATTTTTCCATCAATTTTTAATGTGTTTTTTACTGACACTTAAGCGAGGGATGCATACAAACGTGAGTTTGCAGCGTCCCTTCTCGTTTTCTAATAGCTATAAAGAATACACAGAATTACAGTAGCCATATTTTTCATCTCAACTCATCCCGAAACAAAGCATACGACCCTTTTCCAAAAAGCATACTACCTTTTTCCAAAAAGCATACTACCTTTTTAAAAAGAGGTAAACCACGAAAAAACGAGCCCCTGTTAAAATACCATTTAAACGGCATTAAAACACCATTTAAACGCTATTATAATAGTATGGAAATAATGGCAGCCCCATTATAATAAGTATTTTTACTACGGCAAACCTCCAATAACACGAGAAAGCGGAGGCAAAGAAGAAGGAAGGCTAAGCGAAGCGGAAGCCGGTGTGGAAGAAGCAAAGAAGGCAGAAAGGAAGAAAAGCCCGGCATTCGCTGGTGGCCGTAAAACGGAGAGAATGGAGAGAGCGTCCGGAGCG
>ERZ773138.943-NODE-943-length-30811-cov-4.598615_pt1 | contig 30811 bp, 29 predicted proteins | sample MGYA00511114_ERZ773138 | MGnify/ENA primary metagenome ERZ773138 (study PRJEB29015, sample SAMEA2737805) | human gut metagenome | biome: human gut; feature: human-associated habitat; material: faeces | place: China | collected 2012 ...
AGTAAAATATGACAATTCCAGTTTGAATGGTTATCCTTTCAAACTGGAATTGTCATATTTTACTGATCAATACCACGATTCCGGCTACCACAAGTGCCACAAGCATGTATACCACTGTAGCCGCTCCTCGTTTTATCAGTACTGTCTTCCAGGACTTAACATAAGAAACATCTTCCATACCTTCTATATGCCAGATTTTGCTGTGCCCTACCCATAATCTGTCAATCACAATCCCATCAAACCAGTTCATAATTACAAGAAAAAGAAAGGATTGAAAATATGCTGTTTTAAAATCCGTAACATGATTCCAAATGGAAATAATCAGAATCAGAGCTACAAATATGATGACACAAAACGGAATCATAAACCACTTTGATTTTTTCATAACCGTTTCTTTATTGGCAATTCCGCGTTTTTCTGCTTCTTCTATATATTCTTTTGGATAAAAGTATAAGCAATTAAGCCCATCGTTCTTTACTGCACATTTTATCAGCATAACATACAATAAACAATACAATACGTTCTGTAACAACAATAACATGATTCATTCCTCCTACAAATCCCGATTGAGATTTCACCTGTTCTAAGAGATTTAATAACTGTTATATTTTGTTATCAAATTCTCCGCAAGTCCTTGAAAACACTGGATTTATCGCAGGTGAGCTTTCCATTATTGTTTCCCTTGTGTTATATCTTCCCATATAAGTTTACGAACTCTGATAAGGGAAAATACAAGGGCAAGAAAAATCTATAAAACAGTATAACACAAAATAAAACCGACATGGTGAACTGATTGAAATGCTTCTTAAAAACAAAACATATTACATTCAACAAATACAATATACATTCTACTCATACTTTTTTAAATACATATTCTTCTGTAAGCTCGTTATATATCGCATTTTCAAGTCTTGTTTTTAGCAATCTAATATTGTCATATCTGTTTGCATTTTCTTTAAACCATTCCAAAACGTCTGTATTATCAATAAAGTTTTTCTCTTCTTCATTTAACTTTTCCATAATTTCATCGTACCACTTTTCAATAATTATATTCTTTTGTTCAACTGTTAAATCTATATATTCTATACAACATCCTATTCTCGAATACATTGCTGGTCCTAAAACTTTTTTTATCTCATTTTCACTCATAAAATTACAAGTACATAAAAAAATTGCATTTTTTAAATCCACTTCATAGTTAGAATCAACATATTTTCCTTCATCGAACAACTCATAAAATGCATTATAAAAAATAGGATTAACCTTATCAAATTCATCAATTAGTACCACATTAGATTCTCTCCCCATCATATCTCGAGCAAAACTTCCTTTTGAATGTTCTGCACCAAATATGTAATTATATGCTTCATTTGACTGCATCATAGAAAATTGTATTCGTAACAATTCACCACCAAGAGATTTACTAATACTTTTGGCTGTTTCGGTCTTTCCCACTCCAGATGGACCATATAACATAAGCACAACTGGTTTGTCATTGCCTTTTGTCACCGTTCTATAAAGCCCGCTCATGATTTGTTTTTTACACTTTTCTTGTCCTAATATATCAATTCGTAAATTATTGTATATTGTTTTTAAATCTTTCCGGCAGATTTCCATATAATCAGACGAAAGATATTCAATATTATCCAAGTACGATTCTAATGATTTTCTAACTCTCTTAGGTGGATTCTGCACATATAACGTACCAACATCATGATTCAAAGCTATTATTCCTACAAAATTTGATAATACATGTTCTAAAACAGAGCCATAATCTTCAGCTCTTACAATGCAATTATCAACTTCTATTTTACGGGATAACGCATTTTCTCCCACTCCTGATTCATTTGGACGCAATCTTGCATTGTAATGTTGGATTAAGTCCATAAAAGGAATCGTATTATCCTCTTTGGGAATCCGCTCTTTAATTACTTTCTCAAAGTCTCTCTTTGATCCGTTAAAAATTACAATTTTTTTAATCATATACTTCAACCCCCGCTAAAAGAACGTCAAACACATCAAGTTCTTTTTTTATAGATTCATCCTCCTGTCTCTCTTCCTTTTTTTCATATTCAGGGTTATCTTTTTTTGAATACGAATCTTGTATTTCAAATTCATTGTCAAAATTTAATTTTTCAATGCTACTTTTTCCCACTTTGATTGCATATATACTTATATCCATTTTTTGTAAATCAGTAGCCTTATAGTTATTTTTGAAGGATTTAATATTAAATCGGAAAATAACTTGATTATCATTACTTGTTCCTACAAACTCATAATAGCCTTTTGCATTTTTTATTGTATTGTCCAATTTGTCAATGGCTATATTAAAATCTCCTGCCGGAATATCTATTCCACCTTTGAGCATTGATAAATAGGGCGAAATCAAAGCAATGTATGACATCGAGTCCTTCGGTGCTTTGATTTCATAGTTTGTAAATTTATGTATTGCCCTACTACTATTTTCTTCCTCGCTAGAAAATCCATCAATTAAATCAATAAAATCTGTCAAAATTGTATTTTTTAATATGTTCTTTACCATTTGATTAGTGTTAAAAGATGTTTCAAGTTCAGCATCAACCGAAACTTTTGTCTCAAAACCAACCAAAGCCTTTAATACTCCACCAATTCCACCACTTGCCTTTGCATTAATCTCTGCTTGTCCCTTTTTAGTAGTCTCATTTAAAAGTTCAGTTGTCTTTTCTAAGTTTCCACCTTCAACGATCTGAATATAGTCTGTCACTGATTCCTCATCAAAATAAACTATTTTGCATAATCTGCTTTTGCATTGTTCACTTTCTACTTTTGTCATTACATCATCTCCATTTTTGAAACTATCTCGGCAACATTATCAATTTAGTCGCCTATCTTCCGGCAACAAGATTCTATAATTACTATTGCAATAATGGCATAATCTCCAACAACTTCTGATAACTATCAACGTCATGATACCTCACCTTACTCGTTGACATTTCGTTAAACAGCTTCTTCGCACAGGATATCTTCGCCTGCTCAATCGGTCTAAGCTCAAGGCTTTCCATCGTTCCTTTTGTCTCTGCCACAAAGAAAATGTGCTTTACTGTCCCTTCATAGAATGCGATTGCCCAATCTGGAGAATAATTTCCAACCGGCGTAGGAATCTGAAATGTTCTCGGTAATTTAGCATATACACACACTTCTTCTGCAGCATCTAAATCCTCTGCGAAGGTTCGTTCAATGCTCTTTTCAGCAGAGCCATCGGTGAACACATAGTCCTGAATTGCCTTCTTTGCAAGAAAAGCTTTATCAAAGCTCTGTGTATTTTTTTCTGCCGTAAAGATTGTACTGTCATATTCTCCTTCGATTGTATCATAAGAAATATGATCTACAATCATGGTTGCCTTTTGTTCATTGATCAATCTCACAACCTTCTTGATAAATTCTTCCGGATTATTCTTAAACATATTCAATTTATCTAATTGAATCCTCTGTAGGATTGCTGATATCGTTCTGCGAGTCAGTGTGGTTCCTTCCGCAACTTTCCCTATCAAGTCATATTTAATATGACTTGATTCTCTATGACTCAGTCCATAGGTTCCAGAACTTTCACGCACAAAGGATTCACCACGCTCTATTTCATACTCATTCATTACGTTTTTCTGACTGCCTATCGTTCTTGTATATTGTAACTCCGATACAAATAGCTTATCATTGATATGAGCAATTGCTTTTTGAATCAATTCTTGACTGTCAAAATCTACTGTATAAGCATATTTATGATTGATTTCTTTCCAAAGAGCCTGAAATTCTTTCTTTGCATAGTTTTCATTTAATGGATTGTCTTTTACCTTAGTCTCATGTCCATTGCTAAACATATCTTCCAGAAGGCTGTCATCATATACTGACTGAATCAATCTATGTATCCCTTCTGCCATTGGTTTTAACTCCTCCGGCAAAGCGGCTGCCGTTTTGTTCTTTATCTCTTGCCGGTACTTATCCGTCACCTTCCGGCTCATATCAACATAGCCATTTGAAATGAGATAAAATTCAATGGTATTAGCCATATTATCATCAATAAGCGTAAGTTCTTCTCCTACCTTCACATATTTTCCTTTGAAGTATTCATTTGTCGCAACAGTTGGTCTATCATACAAAACTGTCTTAATATCCGATTGAAGATCGGAAACAAATGTCTTATAACTCTCGCTGGCAACGACCGTCAATGTATTGACATTATGTACATTCTCCCCTAGCGTCTGCACATCCATACGATTCCCCTTTTGATCAACACATAAGCGAAGTCCCCGCCCCACCTCCTGACGTTTTCCGGTATTGCTGTCAGAATGTTTTAATGTGCAAATTTGAAATACATTTGGATTGTCCCATCCCTCTCGAAGTGCCGAGTGAGAAAAGATAAATCTGGTCGGTTCCTCAAAAGACAACAGACGCTCCTTATTTTTCATGATCAGATCATATGCAGAAATATCATCCGAAAACTCACTGCCGCGTTTCCGTTTGCTGTCAATGCTATGCCCCTGCTTGTCAATACTGAAATATCCCCGATGTACTGCATGTACATCGCTGCAGGAATCTTTTAAATATTTCTGATATGGTGTATCGAGCAGTGTAATGTACTCATTTAAAACATCCTGATACTCCTGCTCGAAGATTACTCCGTATTCTCCAAGCAATTCTTCTCCATTTTCATCATATTGCCGATACTTTGCTACTTCATCAATAAAAAATAACGATAAACACTTAATTCCCATGTTGAATAATTTTTCTTCTTTTTCAAAATGCGAAATAATCGTTTCTCTTATTTGGATCCGGCGCATATCATTTTCTGATATATCACCCGTTACCTCGCCCGTTTGAAGCATCTCCCCATTAGTAAATGTCACTATCCCACGCATTGGATCAATCTCCGATATCGTATATCCCTGATACTGCTCCATTTTCTTTGATTCATAATACAGATCATCGCCAACACCCAGAATACGAGTTTCCCGGTTAATCGATTTGTTATATCCAATCTCCAATTCAATTTTCGCCATAGGTGGTTTCTTGGCAGATAATATGATCTGCTCCAAATACAGATAACCATCTGTCCCTCGGAAATTCTTTACCTCAAAGCCTTTCACCTCTATTTTTTTCACCAATTTCTGGTTAAATGCCTCTAATGCATCCAATACATAAATAAGATTATGCTGCGTTTTGTGCGTAGCAGAATAATTCAATGTAAATAAAGGATGAAAATTTTTCAAAGCTTTTTGAGTAACATCTCCTCCCATTTTCTGTGGTTCATCCAAAATAATGATCGGTCTATTCGCAGCAATGACATCAATCGGACGTCTAGAACCAAACTCATCACGTTTCGAATATATTACACGCGATTCCTTGCTGCGTCCTCCCTCTTTCAACGAAGCTGCAAAAGCCTGTGTATTGATAATCATTACATTGATTCCTGCGTTGCTTGAGAAATTGTCAAGCTGATTCAAACTGGAACTATCATAAACAAAAAAACGAGCCTTTTTCCCGTAATGTTCCATAAAATGATCCACTGTAATCTCAAACGATTTCTTTACACCTTCTCGAATCGCAATACTCGGAACAACAACAATGAATTTACTCCAGCCATAGTTTTTATTTAATTCAAACATTGTCTTAATATACACATATGTCTTACCGGTTCCGGTTTCCATCTCAATATCCAGACTACATCTGCCTAAATCTTTTACCAAAGACGCGGAACGTTTGATGTTGTTCTGCCTTTGTATTTCCTGAATATTATGCAACAACTGCTCATCTGAAATTTCCACCAATTCATTCTTATAACCAGTATCATCGGAAGGGTCATAAACTTCAATATTATTATCAGTAAAACCAAGCTGCATCTGCTTGTCCTTCGCACTCATTTCACCAAGATCACGAATGAATCTGGTGTGATCATGAAACCCCTGTCCTGCAAAGGCTTTAATAACAGCATCAATAGCATCAGTCTGATACTTTTGTATCTTAAAATTAAACTTCATCTTTATGACTCACCTCCTTTTCCAACATCATAAAACGATCAAAATCACTTTCATACAAGCGATCCTGAATTACCCGGTATTTTTCATATTCCGTCTCCGCATGAAGCTTTGCCTGCTCTGCACTAATCTTTCCCGGTCCAGTAAGCAGTTCATTCCCATTAAATTCCAAAAATCCATCCAAGCGTTTTGCCCAGTCCTCCATACTCATAGGAATCTTTCGCTCTGCCTGCAACTCTGCATAATCCAGATACAACGACACAATACGCTCCAGGTAATTCATTTCCTGCTCATTCAAATAATTCTTGGCTACTGTTACATCGGCTTTTAAGATTTTTCCATCTGGAGCATTCTCCCAGGTAGTAAGCCCCATATGCTCTTTTGTTGCGTCTGCACGCTCTACAATCAGTTCTGCTGCCGTATGACGATGAACTGCAAAATGCATTTTATTTTGTACGGTTTTAAAGAACAACCGCGTTGTTTTTGCATCTTTATCATAATCAAATGCGGTCGCATACAGATCCGTGACCTTCTGATAGAACTTGCGCTCCGACAATCGAATCTCCCTAATCTGCTGCAACTGCCGATCAAAGTATTCATCTGTGAACATGTGACCTTTTTTTAAACGCTCCGCATCCATCGTCCATCCCTGGATCGTGTAATCCTTGACAATCTGCCCTGCCCATTTACGGAACTGTACAGCACGCTGATTATTTACCTTAAACCCCACGGCAATGATCATCTGTAAATTATAATGTGTCAACTCACGATTGACCTTTCGTGTTCCCTCTTCCTGAACTATTCGGAATTTCCGAATAGTTGCCTCCTCTGTTAATTCTCTATCGGCATAAATCTTTTTGATGTGTTCATTAATCGTTGGCAGAGAAACATCATAAAGAACAGCCATCATTTTCTGCGTAAGCCAGATATTTTCATCCTCGTAACGCATCTCAAAGCTAACATCACTTTCACCGGTAGAAGCTACAAATGTCAGATATTCTGCCGCCGAGCTGCGAATCGCAACTTCTCTTTTTTTCTCATTAGCCATACTACAGTACTCTCCTCTCCGTACTAGGACTATAGGTAGCAAATATCTGTTCAAAATTTGTTGCCACGCTGTCACTCGCCATAGAACTGTCCCGCATCACAAAATAATACGGCTGCTGTTTTGCAATCTCTGTAATCACTTCATCCGTCATATTATCATCAAAGCACGCAATTAAGTAATTATCTTCCACATTAAATACTTTCTTACCTGCGATAGTGGTTTCCTCTATTTTGCCAGAAAGCAATACCCCCAAATCAAGCATTACCTGGAACAATAAATCTTCCGGTGTTCGATCCTCTTTGATATTGTCCTCCAAACTACTGAACAAAGATGGTTCATACTCCGATGATTGATAATATACATCTTTCATATTAGAGCTATCACATTTCAGCACACGGAAACCTCCATCAAATTCTGCCTCAGGATTTTCCTCCGTAATTTTCTTCGCAGCACGGCGAATACGCTCTTTACCGATTTCGCAAATATTCTTGTAACCTGCTTTATAGGCTGTTCCTTTTTTATCTGTATTTTCTGGCACTTGAACAAGAATTGATTTACAATTCTTATTCTTTTCTATGTTATATATCATAAGTGCATGTGCTGTCGTTGCAGATCCCGAAAAGAAATCCAACACAATAGAATTTTCATTCAAATTTGCTAAAGTAAGAAGTCTTAAAAGTAATCTTACTGGTTTAGGTCCATCAAATACTCCTGCATTCATTAAACTAGTTACTTCTTTTGCACCTTCCTGGCTGTGTCCTACATCCTTGTAAAACATAATAGAGGTTGGAGCCATTCCATCATATTTTAATTCTGTTAAAAATCTCTTTATGCATGGGACGCTATTTCCATCTGTTCCAAAATATATCCTATTATCCTGGAGTCTCTCCAAAAATGCATTTTTGGAGAGACTCCAGCAGCGTCCTGCTGGAGGCTCTATTGTTCGCCCCGAAGGGGCGGTAATAGGGTAATCACACGCTGCATTATATGTCTTCACTGACATATCACTCGGTTTCCATACTCCTCGTGGGTCATTGTCTGGATTTTGATAACGTGCATTTGCCTCTGCGGTTCGCGGTAACCGTCCTATCACAAAATCATTTATATTTTTTGCGTAAATTAAAATATAATCATGGCTATTTGATATATATTTTGCATCATTTTTGGGTGCGTATGCTCTTTCCCAAACTAATTGCGCAACAAAATTTTGAGAGCCAAATACCTCATCACAACATTTTTTTAAATTTTCTTGTTCATTATCGTCAATACTAATAAATATGACTCCGTCATCACTTAGCAAATCCTTTGCCAACTTCAACCTAGGATATAACATATTCAACCAATCCGTATGAAAACGCCCATTGCTATCCAAATTCTTCACAAGGCGATTTCCTTCTTCATCAAACTGACCGCTATTATCAAGGTATTCTTCTGTACTTTGATCAAAATCATCCTCGTATACAAAATCATTTCCTGTATTATAAGGAGGATCAATATAGATCATCTTTATTTTTCCAAGGTATGTCTCCTGAAGCAGTTTCAATACTTCCAGATTATCTCCCTCTATATAAAGATTCTCTGTATGATCAAAATCAACACTTTCCTCCCTGCAGGGACGAAGTGTCTTGTTAATCGGCGCATTTGCCAAAAGAACCGACTTCTTCTTATCCGGCCAGGTAAACTGATAGCGTTCCCCATTCCCCTCAACCACATTTGTGTTAATTTCCTGCATCAGCACATCTTTATCTATTGCACGAACCACTTCCCCAATTGTCGGATCAATGGTTTCTGTCACAGCATTTGGAAACAATTCTGCCAATTTTTTATAGTTCTCATCCGCCTTATTGACTGTCTGCATTCTCATTTTGTCCATTTATCTTTCCTCCATCCCAAAAATAATATATTGGATATTCTTTAAATATTTGTTGTTCCTCTTCTGACAACCTAGCAAAATGTCTTTCTGCTGCTTTCTGTTGTCCTAAAAGCAAATATGCTCCCACCAAACAATCTTCTCTCTCCTTATTGTTTTCAATCATTTCGTATAAAGCATCTCTCTCATCTGGATTAAAATCCCGATCTCTTTTAATCGTTTGCAACATATTCAACAATTTCACTTGACGATCAAGTTCATCCTCAGGTGCTTTCAAAAGCCATTCACTAAATTCAATGCATGTTTTCAATAATAATTTTTTTCTCTCCCCTTGTGCCTCATCGCATGCATTCAGCATCTCAAGGAAAAAACAGTTAGCTCTATCATAGGTTTCACAATGATGTGTTACATTTTGAAACGACGGAAGCAATCTATCAAAATCTATATTACTAACAGTTAACAACTCTTTTTTCTGCAAAATAGCATATTGTGATATAGGAAACATCTTCCCTTGATCTTCAAATGCAACCGGCAACTCCTTCTTGAAAAAATCATAAAAAATATAGCTTCCTTCCTCTTCACATTGTTGTAAACATACAGCAAACCGCAGTTTTCCAACCTTCAAAAAAACAAGCGGTGGCAAATCTTCTTTAAGCCCTTTTACCGGCTTTCCGTCCAAAAATGCCACTATAAGACGATTCAGATTTCTCCAATCTTCATCATTCATATCTTTGATATTAATGTCTTCCGGACATCTTAATATATCAAGCACTTCTACAATCCTATTTACAAATTCAAGGTCCTCTTTTTCTTTAGATATATCAAAATCTGTTAAATCTGTTCCGCTAGAATCTAATGGCAGCTTTTCATCACCGACTTTAAAATAGCCATATTCCAAATATGAAATCATAAAATCTAGGTCTTTCGCCAAAACACGGATATTGTCCGAATTTTTATAATTTATTTTACAACACTGCTTATTTTTATCAAACTCTACCGTAAAACTTTCTCCAAAGCACAAAACAATCTCCTTTGCACTTTTTGTGACGCTATACTTGGTATAAAACACTCTCCCCTCAATCGTTATCAATGCATCAATATTTTCTTTCGTATGAATCTCTTTAGGAATATCATAAAGCGGTTGAGGAATGGAACTTCCTTTAATTCTCGCATAAGCATACACCTCATTATTAATCAGTGCAATTTGCGGATCGTTTATTCCAACACCAGATACAGGAATAACTATATTCTCTAAAACCCCTTGTTCCTCTAATTCTTCTAAAGTAAACAATTTACCATCTTTAAAACTTGCCTGTTTCTGACAGTTCTGTAAACAGTTAAAAAATATAGTGCACTTTTTATTATTATCGCTCGGAAATTCCCTCAATTTTACAGATTTCCAGTCTTGTTGGTCAGCATCTTCCAAGAGCTGTCTTAATTTTATAGGCGTTAATTCTGCATAATAAATCTTTGTAACTAGATCTTCGCAGCCAATATATACAACAAATAAGATACATCCACCATCATTTAGATAATTTTTCAAATCCGCTGTTGACATTGAATATGAGATTATTTCTTTATCGTGATCATCACACATTTTCCCCTTGACCTGCACAGGCATTCTACCTTTGAAGTTGCTTTTCTTCTTAGATTTATTGCTATACATATATACAAAACCATCCCAAGAAGGTTCCTTGTCATTTTCAGCAATAAACTGATCAAGAAAATCCGTGGTAACTATGCTATTCTTCACTGCATTTACCGACAATGTTTCTATTGCTTTACTGTCCAGTTCCATCAATTTCCTCCATTTTCTTCCTATACATCCGCATTCTCTGTACCATCTCAAACTTCTTTTTCGGCTGTCGTTCTGTGCGTGCCTGCTTTTCCAACCTTGCAATCTCTTTTACTAGCTTTTGCTTTTGAGCCTCCGCTAGTATCTGCTCATCCAAGGTATTCCCTGCCTTTAGGGATAATCCGCCAATATCACAGATTAGATTTTCCCAAATCTTATCAAAGGATAACCCCTGTAATTCCACATGACACTGATCCGTTGGTTGCCAATCTGTCTGCAATAGATTGATGTGATATATCGCAAGCTTACTTTTCCCTTCATACTCAAGCACAAATAAGATATTTTGCGGTATCAATTTAGATAACGTTTCTATCGTTTTTACATCAAACTCTCCACGTTTGAGCATGACATGAAGTACAAATATACTGGACACCTGTTCTCCTGCCGGAACATGGATTTTGTCTGGTTTCATCTCGTTTACAATCGTAATTTTTGAAATATCTGAATCTATTTTTTCTTTTGCAGCAGTGTTTAAATGAAATTTCGCATAGACAGCTTTTTTCGGAAGCTGCTTACTCATTTCTGTACTTTTCGGCAAGCCAAGCATTCCCACTCCCCCTTATCGTATCACCAAGAAACAAATCAATTCAAAATCATCAAGTCCCCGGATTTCATTGTTCAGAAAACTTACCTGCCCTCCACCTAGAAATCCATCAATATCACTTTCATCCTTCACCTCGATGATAGACGCTATCGCCTCTCCGAGCAGCTTTGAATATTGATTCATATTTCTTCCATCACGCGTTTCCCGATTAAATGGCTGGTATAGTTCCGGTATTGGCTCTGTTTTTCCTTTACATAAAAAACGCATTTTATCCAACATATTTTTGGGTGACAAATGATCACAGATTACTTCTCCCGTCTCACTGATATAAACCATATAAAACGGATGAAGTCTGTTTTGGTTGTCGATGTTGACACTGTTGGATCGGTTCTTAAGAATATAGATCACACCTGGTGGTGTATCCTCCCCTGCCGGAGCAACCGCACTGAGCCCATATGGCGTTTTATCAATATCTGGATGTTGTTTGATATAATCCAGTAAATCCAAACGAAACTCGTTCAATCCCAGATCCATAATGGAGATACCTGTGGTCATATCCTCAATATCAACCACTTCATCCTGCAAACGCTTTAACTGTGCTTTTCTATACGCCAAATCTGTCTTTTCTTCATCGCTGAGCAGATTATCATCACCCGTAGCAGTCATATCCACAATTTTCATACGGGTTTCCACCTTTGCCTTTAAATTGATGTATTCATCCAAAGTAACATCCGGCCAAAAGTTTACAAGCTGAATCACTTTATTTCGGCTGCCAATACGATCAATTCGTCCAAATCGCTGAATAATACGCACCGGGTTCCAATGTATATCGTAATTGATGAGATAATCGCAGTCCTGCAGATTCTGACCTTCCGAAATACAATCTGTTGCGATCAGCACATCAATCTCCGTGTTGTCATTTGGCATAAGCAGCTCTTTGTCCTTTGAAACCGGCGAAAAACAGGTAAGAACCGTATTTAGATCTGCTTTGAGTTTCGGACAGGTTGTTTTTCCTTCCACAGATCCGGAAACCATTGCAGTATCCAGTCCAAATCGATCCTTTACATATTTGCTGACATGAGTATACAAATATTCTGCGGTATCCGCAAATGCCGTAAAAATAATAACCTTCCGATTTTCCTCATTGATCGGATATGTTATCTTTTTATCAATAACACTTAACAGCTCCTGCAGTTTCGAATCATGCTCTGGTGTAATATCGCCGACCATAAGTGTAAGTAATTCCAAGATATCTCTATCATTTTCAAGGGCACCTCTCCACGATATATAATCCATATCTGCGAGATCTATTTTTACTTTTCGTCCAAACGAAAACAAATCATCGTTATTCTGATCGTCATCGTCGTATTCCTCAACATCCGCAATGTCTGTTAGTTCAATGCTTTTGCTTGAATGTTTGTCAAATGTATTGATCACTTCAATGGTATCTTCAATCAGCTTTTTCATACGGGTAAGCGTAAGATTGAATGAATACACGGAGCTTTCCATTCGTTTCATCAAATTAATCGCTGTCAGCCTTCGTATGCCCTGCTCACGGTTTGCCTGTGTAAATCCGACATTTACTTTATTATCCTCATATAACTCGGCATACTTATCTAACTTACTGGCAAGAACAAAGTGTGTCGGCGTATAAATGGTCAAATTCAATAGCATAAGCTGCTCAAAGATCTGATTGTAGCTTATTGCTGATTCTAAATCCGTTAAATTCGGTCGCAACGGAATCGGATCAAGTCTCTTAGGAAATGTCCCAATATCTGCAGTATCGTAATACTTTTGAATATGTTTTCTTGACCGTGCAATCGTAACACTGTCCAACACCTCAAAAAAATCAAAGTCTAACATCTTCAAAAGATTATCTGTTGTCCGCTCTGACGGATCCCATTTACTCCAAGTGTTAAATGCTCTCTGTGCATTCTTAAAAATCTCATCCACTGACTTTGTTGTATTGAGTTTATCATCAATATATTCTGTATGTCCCTCGTACGCCAGTGCAAGCTGATTTTTCAAATCATTAAATCGATTATTTACCGGTGTCGCCGACAACATCAAAACCTTGGTTTTAACACCGGCACGAATTACTTTTTTTAACAACTGAACATAACGGTTTTCTTTCTCATCTTCTTCCGGATTTTCAATAATCTTTCCTCCATTTCGAAAGTTATGTGACTCATCAATCACCACAAGATCATAATTTCCCCAGTTAATTCTTCCAAGATCAAGGCCATTGGACATCCCATGTGTCCGATTCAGATCGGTATGATAGAGAACATCATACCGCAAGCGGTCCGAGGCAATCGGATTATTTACATAATTGTCTTTATATGTATTCCAATTGTTTGTCAGTTTCTTAGGACATAAAACCAAAACGGACTTATTTCTGTTTTCATAATATTTTATAACCGCAAGTGCCGTAAATGTTTTACCAAGGCCCACACTATCAGCCAATATACAACCATTGTATTTTTCTAATTTGTTAATAATAGCCAGTGCAGCATCCTTTTGGAAATTATAAAGCATATTCCAGATTTTGCTTTCCTTAAACCCGGTTGCTTCATTGGGAAGTACATCCTCTGAAACATCTTCAAGGAACTCATTGAAAATATTATACAATGTGACGAAATAAATAAAATCAGGGGAATTTTCTGTATAAGCCGCTGTAATGTTATCAATCACTTCATCCGTAACATCCTGTAGCAATTTACTCTCGTTCCAGATTTCATCAAATGCACTCAGCAGTGTTTTCGCCAGGGACTCATCCTTTACTATTGTTGTACTGATAGAATTTCCCTTTTCACACCCAAGCTCCACCGTAGTAAAACCATCTATTGGCGTATATCCCACTTGATCAACCACCATCTGTCCTTGTATCGTCTGATCACTGACAATAGACTTAAATGTCACCTTTTGTTTGATCCACTCCGCACATTCTTTAGCAATCGCCTTTTGTGTAAGCTCGTTGCGAAGCTTAACCTCAAACTCTGTGCCGTATAAACTGCGTTCCCGATTAAGACGTGGAATGTAAAATTCTCTTTTTTCTTTTTTCGCCTTTTCAGTCGTAAATGCAGGAGAATTGAAAATAAAACGCAATTCCTCTATATCACAAAGCTCTTTTTTCAGTTCTTGAAACGCATAAATAGAAAAGCAGGCTGCAGCAATCGACAGCTTACTTCCCTTTTTTATTTCAACAGCCAAATCTTCCTTAAGTGTTTTAGTTGTATTATTGATAAGTTCCATCACTTTCTTCTCCCCTTAATGCATAGTAGTGCTTTTCTACCATGACATAAAATAACTAGTACTGTCGTTTCTGTTTTTTTCTGTATTTTTCGTTAAGCTAATTCCACTCTACATGTTCTACATAAATCTATACATATAGGATACCATAAAGGTTTTACAAAAGAAAGTAAGAACTGATATCATACAACAGATTTTCATAATTTCATTTTCCTTATCTGTGACAACTCCTAGTATGGTGTTCTGTTCTTTCTGAAAACACTCCTTGTGGTTTCGCCAGATACGCATTTTGTGTCACAAAATGCCAGCAAAAGAATTTTTGCTGTCTGGTTAGGGGGTGGTCTCCGCTTCCGCTCCGATTTTCCCTAAAACCCCCATATCAATCACCGAAACCTCTTGTGATAGTGTAAAGTGATAGCAATTTCGCTCATTGCTAGTGGAAAATGCTATCCTTTTTCGTTTTTGATATAGGAATGTAATAGCATCAAATTTCGTCAAAAAAAATAATGATATAGAAAAGTGCTTGCAATTTTCCAAAATGCTCGTTCTTTTCTATATCATTTTTGCTTTTTGCTAGTGGAAAGTGCTGTCACACACTTCTGACGGATCCGTTTCATAAGAAGTCCTTTCTAAATCGCCGCATTTCTTGTGACTGTTTTTACGCTTCCCTTATCTCTCAGGTCGCACCCCTCATTGACTTCCATAAACTTCTCCAGAATATCCGTTTTGATCAGTACTTTTCTTCCCACCTTAAGCACCGGAAGTTTCTTCCACTCCACCAGCTTTCGCAGTGTGTTTCTGCCGATCCCTGTATAATCGGCTGCCTCCTCAATCCAAAAGTCCGTTGTCGCGCAGGCACACAAAGTCCCCGTCCGCGACGATCACATGGTCCACCAGCTGCACACCGATGTCCGCAAGCGCCCGCTTGATCTGCAGGGTCGTCTGGTTGTCCTCCTTGCTCGGCAGCGCCACGCCGCTCGGATGGTTGTGCGACAGCACCACCAGGCTCGCGTTGGCGTTGAGCGCGTTTTCCACCACCCGGCGCATATTGATCGTCACCTGATCCGGGCTGCCCTCCGCCAATCGGTAGCAGGCGAGCAGCTTGCCCTTCGCGTCCAGACATGCCTCGTAAAAGACCTCCCGCCGCTCGCCGAGGAACAGCTCGATGAAATACGCGCCGATGTTCTCGCGCGTGTTGAAAATGACCTCATGCCTTCCGCCGCTCGTGCGCACACGGCGGCAGAGCGGGAAGAGCAGCCGGATGAGCGTCGCGGCGTTCTCACCCACGCCCTCGACCTTCTGCAGCTCGTAGGCCGGCGCGGAAAACACGCCCTCGAGCGAGCCGAAGCGCTCGAGCAGACGGTGCGCAATGGGGTTCGTGTCCTGCCGCGGAATGGCGTAATAGAGCAGCAGCTCCAACGCCTCATGGTCGGCAAAGGCGTCCAGCCCATGCTCGCGGAACTGCTCCTTTTTTCTCTGTCGGTGCCCCTCGTGTACGCTCATGCGCTCACCCTCTCCGCGTCGTTTTTGAAGTATATTATTGTACCACATTCCGCCGCGTAGTACAAGCACTTTTTCAAACAGATGTTCGCTCTGCTCCGAAATTCGGCGGCACAAAAGGCGAACGCCCACGGGCGTCCGCCTTTTCCGTTCATTCCAGCTCCAGCATCACGGGGCAGTGGTCGCTGCCCATGATCTCGCTCCAGATCTCCGCCTTTTTGATGTGCCCGCGCAGCCGCTCGGATACAATGAAATAGTCGATCCTCCACCCCACGTTCCGCGCCCGCGACGCCGCGCGGTAGCTCCACCACGAATAGGCGTCGGCGCGGTCCGGCCAGAGCGCGCGGAACGAATCCACAAAGCCCGCCGCGAGCAGCTCAGTCATCTTCCCGCGCTCCTCGTCGGAAAAGCCGGGGTTGAATCGGTTTGTCTTGGGGTTCTTCAGGTCGATCTCCTCGTGCGCCACATTCAGGTCGCCGCAGTACACCACGGGCTTCGTCTGATCCAGCCCGCAGAGGTATTCCCGCAGGTCGTCCTCCCACCGCATCCGATAGGGGAGACGCCTCAGCTCATCCTGCGAGTTCGGCGTATAGCAGCACACAAGGTAGAAGTCCTCGTACTCCGCCGTGATGACGCGCCCCTCGTGCCGGTGCTCGTCGTCGCCGAAATCGTAGGTGACGTTCAGCGGCTCCTTTCTTGTGAGCACCGCCGTGCCGGAGTAGCCGGCCTTGTCCGCGCTGTTGAAATACATCCGGTAGCCCGGCAGCTCGAAGCTCACCTGATGCGGCTGCAGCTTCGTCTCCTGCAAGCAGATTACATCCGCGTCCGCGAGCGCCACAAAATCCAGAAAGCCTTTGTTCAGGCAGGCCCGCAGGCCGTTCACGTTCCACGATACCAGCTTCATGAGGATCATCCTCCCGTTTCATTTCTCCGCTCCATCATAGCAGAGCTTCGCCCCTGAAAAAAAGAAAGATGCCGTATGGCATCTTTCTTTTTCGCTGCTATTTACTGCTTTGTGCGGTCGTAGGAGACCACCACGCGGCGGTTCGGCTCCGTGCCGATGGAGAAGGTCGTGATGTACTGCGTGTCCTGCAGCGCCGTGTGGATCACATGGCGCTCGTAGGCGTTCATCGGCTCAAGCGTCACGTTGCGGCGGTACTTGACCACCTTGCCCGCGACCTTCTGCGCCAGACGCTCCAGACTCTCCTCGCGCTTTTCGCGGTAGTTCTCGGCGTCGATCTGCACGCGGGCGCGCTTGCTCTCGCCGCCGCGGTTGATGGAATAGTTCGTCAGCTGCTGAATGGCGTCGAGCGTTTCGCCGCGGCGGCCGATGAGCGCGCCGAGCTTTTCACCCTCTAAAATGACCTTGTAGCGGTTCTTCTCGACCTCATAGACCTTGACATCGGCCTTGGCGTCCATGTGCTCGAGCAGACCGGAGAGGAACGTGCGGATCTGCTCGCTCTTCTCGTCGCGGATCTCCTCGCCGAGCACGGCCGGCTCGCGCGGAGCCTTCTCGGCCTTCGGCTCGGCCCTGCGCTCGCCGCGCTTGGCCTCGCGCTCCTGCTTTTCCCTGGCGCGCACTTCCTTCTGCAGCACCTCGGCGCAGTAAACGGGTTTCTTCTCCGCCTTGGGTGCGGCGCTCTTGGGCTCGGGCTTGACCGGCTCCGGCTGACCGTCGTCATAGCTGACGCGGACCGTTGCGGGCGAGCCGCCGATGCCGAGGAAGCCGGACTTCGCGCGTTCGAGGATCTCGACGGAAACGTCGTCGCGCTCCAGACCGAGCTGCTCCAATGCGCGGCGGATGGCCTCGTCCTCGGTCTTGCCCGTCATATCAATAAACTTGATCATCTAAGACAAGCTCCTTTTCGTTATTCGCCGTAGTGGTCGGCGTTGAACGAACGGCCTCTCGCGTACGGACGGTCTCCGATGCGGCCGTTCTCGGTGGTGGCCTTCTTGGCCTTTTCGGCCTTGGCAGCCTTGGCGGCCTGCGCGGCCTTCTGCTTTTCCTTCAGGCTCTTCTTCTCGGCCTCGCGCTGCTGCTGGGCGACGCGGGCCTCTTCCATGCGGCGGAGACGGTCCTCCATGCGGGCCTTCTCACGCGCCTCGTCCTCCGCGGCCATGCTCTTCTTGAAATACTTGTTGAGCACCTTCTCCTGCACGAGCATCAGAACGCTGTTCGCGATCCAGTACACGCCGAGGGAGGCGGGCAGGGTAAAGCCGATCCAGAGGGACATGATGGGCATCATCCACATCATCATGCGGCTCGAGCGCGCGGTGGGGTCGTTGGGGTCCGCGGCCGAGGGATTGCCGGCCATGGAGACCTTGGACTGCCAGAAGCTCAGCGCGCCGGAAACGATGGGAATGAGCAGCACGCCGATAACAGCCCAGCCGCCGGTCCCGATCTGACCGATGACGTCACTGGGGATCATGGTAAGATCCATGCCGAGGAAGCTGAAGTCCATGTGGATCCAGCCCTCGGGCAGGGCGACGCCCAGCTCCTGCGCGGCCTTCACGAGCGTGATCTGGCCGTAGGGCTGCAGCTGCGTCAGACCGTCCTTCACGGTCACGGCGCCGTCGTTCGCCGTCATGGCAATGGCGGCGAGGTCAAAGCCCGCCGCGCTCACCGCGTCGATCACGCCCTGCATGGCCGTGGTCGTGAGCATCATGAAGCGCGTGATGGGCTGACGGATGATGGAATACAGGGCAATGAGGATGGGGAAGGGCAGGAAGCTCCACAGGCAGCCGCTCATGGGGTTGACGCCTTCCTCTGCGTAGAGTCTCTGCAGCTCCTCGTTCATCTTGACCTGATTGTTCTTATAGCGGGTCTGGATTTCTTTGATCATGGGCTGGAAGCGGCTCATGCGCATCATGCTCTTCTTCGATTTCATCTGGAAGGGCAGCATGATCAGCTTGATGACCACGGTAAAGAGCACCAGCGCCCAGCCGTAAGAGCTTGTCAGCTCATAGAGCGCGCGGAGCAGCCATGCGAAGGGGATACAGATATAGTATCCGATCGTTGCAAACATTTTTGTGTCCTCCGTGTTTTTTGGTGTTCCCCCTCAGGGAACGGGGTCGTAGATCTTTCCGCCCCGATAGAACGGATGGCACCGCATAATTCTTTTGAACGCCAGCCAGCCCCCCTTGAGCGCGCCGTACTTCTCGATGGCCTCGAGCGCGTACTGCGAGCAGGTGGGAATGAAGCGGCAGCAGGGGGGACGCAGGGGAGAGATGCTTTTCCGGTAAAAGCGCACGAGCGCGAGAAGAAATCGCTTCACGGCTTCTTCTCCCGCAGTCCGAGCTTTCCGCACACGCTGAGAAACGCGCGCTCGAGCTCGCGGTATTCCGCCCCCACCGCGCGCGTGCGCGCGACGAGGATCATATCATACCCCTGCGCGAGCCCGCTTTGGTTCAGCCGGAAAATTTCCCGCAGACGGCGGCGGACGCGGTTGCGCACCACGGCGTGTCCGAGCTTTGTGCTCACCGTTACGCCGAGGCGGTTACGCCCCCGCCGGTTCGGGCGGACGTAGACCACAAGGTACGGCGAAACGCCGGACCGCCCCTTGGCGTAGATCCGGCGGAACTCATAATTCTCCTTAACGGTCATCGTTCGCTTCATTGCTTCTCTCCTGCATCCGTCCTTTTCCGCCATTCCGGCGTTTTCGGACGATAGCCTCTAAGGGACGGCGATTTTTCCCATCGTCCGTCCCTCGGTCTATCTATATGCGATGCGCCTTTGGCTCCCTCAATGGGTCAGACGGGCGCGGCCTCTTGCGCGGCGGCGGGCCAGGACCTTGCGGCCGTTGGCGGTTGCCATTCTCTTGCGGAAGCCGTGTTCCTTAGAGCGCTGAAGCTTCTTGGGCTGATAGGTACGAGAAGTAGCCATTGCGTTACACCTCCTGAAAAAATTTGCCGGCGGCCATCGGCCGCTCTTACTCGACGGCGGCGGTCTCCCACCCCCGCAGTAGCCTTTTTCCTGCGCCGCATTCAACGCAACGCAGAGGATATTATATAAGATGCGGCCCACCCTGTCAAGCCACAAAATCTTGTGGTCTCCCGCTTTTCCGACCGCAAATCGCTTGTTTCACGGCTCATCTTACCTTATCTAAATATAAAATACGGTTGCTTTTTCCCTCCGTCTCTGGTATAATAAAGAGGTGATATTATGCGCTGCTCCACAGCGGGCCGCGCCTTCATTTCCGCCCACGAAAGGAGCGTTTTCTTTGAACTCTGTAGCTGACGTCTGGCAGGTCGTGCTCGAACGCCTGCGCGCCGGCGGTTTGGCCGAAACGGCCATCTCCACCTGGTTCGACGAGGTGGAGGCGGTTGCCATCCGCGATATGACCTTTTACCTCTGCTGTCCCAACGATTTCAAGCGCGGGACGATCGAATCCCTCTTCCTGCCGAACCTCAAGGCGGCATTGAAGGAGATCTTCTCCGCCGATTTCGACGTGAAGCTCCTCTCCGCCGCCGAGCGCAGCGCCCTCGGGCAGGAGAAGCCCAAAAAGCCGACCTCTCTTTTGGAGTCCGGCGAATTTACCTTCGATACCTTCGTCGTGGGCGACAGCAACAAGCTCGCCTACGCCGCGGCCCGCGCGGTCGCGGACGCGCCGGCGGAGCACTACAACCCACTTTTCATCTACGGTGACTCCGGCCTCGGCAAGACGCACCTGATTTACGCCATCGCGCACGAGATCCGCACCAAAACACCAAACGCCAAGATCGTCTACATCAAGGGCGACGATTTCACCAACGAGCTGGTCGAGGCCATCCGCACCGGCAAGAATGTCGAGTTCCGCAGTAAGTACCGCGACGCGGACCTCCTGCTGATGGACGATGTGCAGTTCATCGCCGGCCGCAAGCAGACGCAGGAGGAGTTCTTCCATACCTTCAATACCCTCTACGAGTCCAAGCGCCAGATCGTCCTCACCTCCGACCGCTCGCCCAAGGAGATGCAGCTGCTCGACGACCGTCTTCAGACCCGCTTCGAGTGGGGCCTGCTCGTCGACGTCCAGCCGCCCGATTTTGAAACGCGCCTTGCCATCGTCAAAAACAAGGCGGCCCAATGGGGCAGCGTCATCGACGACGACATTGCCAAGTACATTGCCGAGAACGTCTCCAGCAACGTCCGCCAGCTTGAGGGCGCGATGAATAAGATCCTCGCCTACCGCGACCTGATCGGCAAGGAGATGGACGAGGAGAGCGCCAACCGCGCCGTGCACGATATGCTTCGCAAATCCAACGAGTACATTCCCACCGCCGCCTCCATCATCGACGAGGTCTCGCGCTTTTTCGGCATCGACGAGGCGGTGGTCAAGGGTCCCTCCCGCAGCCGCGAGGCCGTCACCGCCCGTCAGGCCGCCATGTACCTCGTCCGCCGCATGACGAATCTCTCCACGCCCGACATCGGCCGCGAGTTCGGCGGACGCGATCACACCACCGTTCTCCATGCGCTCGAGCAGGTTGAAACGAAGCTTCAGAACGACCCGGGCTTCGCCCAGACCATCAAGGACATCACCATCAACATCAACTCCAAGAAGTGACGTTTTCCCCTGAGTTAACACGTTTCCGGCTGCGCCTTCTGTGGATAACCTCAGCTTTCCACAAAGACCGATTCTTTCCTTTTTCTTTCCCCATCGTTTTTCACAGCTGAATACCCTTATTTTTCTAAGCCTCTCTCCCCTTTTCCACATTTTTTCTCCCCTACTACGATAACGACGAAATAATCTATTCTTTTTTCAAGAAAGGGATCGCAATATGAAATTTTCCTGCGAAAAGCTCCTTCTTCAAAACGCCGTCAACACCACCTCCCGCGCGGTCGCCGCGAAAAGCTCCATTCCCGCGCTCGAGGGTCTCCTGCTCCAGTGCGGCGACGGCGTGCTGACCGTTTCCGGCTACAATATGCAGACCGGCATCCGCACCCGCTTTCCCGTTGAGGAGCAGGAGGACGGTGAGCTGGTCCTCTCCGCGCGCCTGTTCGGCGACATCATCCGCCGTATGCCCGACGATATGATCACCTTCTCGTCCGATGAAAAGCTCATGGTCCATCTTTCCTGCGGCGATGCTGACTTCGACATTCTCGCCCTCTCCGCCGCCGACTTTCCGGAGCTGCCGGAGGTCGAGGAGAAGTATTGCGTCTCCCTGCCGGAAAAGACGCTGCGCTCCATGATCCAGCAGACCTCCTTCGCCGTCTCCACGAACGAGGCCCGTCCCGTTCACATGGGTGAGCTCTTCGAGATCGGCGACAACGGTCTGACCGTCGTCGCGGTCGACGGCTTCCGTCTGGCGCTTCGCCGTGAACCGCTCGAGCGGATCGAGGGCGGCGCGTTCTCCTTCGTCGCGCCCGGCGCTGCGCTCAACGAGGTCGAGAAGATCTGCGAGGACATCGACGCTTTCGCGACCATCACCCTCGGCCAGCGCCACATTCTCTTTGAAATGGGCGAGACCGAGCTGATCTGCCGCCGCCTTGAGGGCGAATTTCTCGACTACAAAAACGCCATTCCGCGCCGCAACCCCATCTCCGTCACCGTGGATACCAAGGCGATGCTCGAGAGTCTTGACCGCGTGAGCGTCGTCATCTCCGAAAAGCTCAAGAGTCCCGTGCGCTGTATCTTCGAGCAGGACCGCGTGCTCCTCTCCGCCAAGACCGCCAACGGCGACGCCAAGGACGTCTGCCGCATCGACGGCGACGGGCAGGGCCTCGAGATCGGCTTCAACAACCGCTACCTCATGGATGCGCTTCGCTTCGCGCCCGCCGATGAGCTCAAGCTCGAGCTGAACACCGGCATTTCTCCCGCCATCCTCGTCCCGACCGACGGCGAAGAAAGCTTCCTTTATATGGTCCTTCCCGTCCGTCTCAAGGCACAATAAAAGAAAAGAGGTCCCCTTATGACCGTTCTTCCCATCACCACCGAGTATATCAAGCTGCAGGACCTGATGAAGCTCGCCGATCTCGTCTCCACCGGCGGCGAGGCCAAGCTGCGCATTCTGAATGAAGAGGTCACCGTCAACGGCGAGGTCTGCACCATGCGCGGCAAAAAGCTCCGCCCGGGCGACGTGGTTTCCTTCGCGGGCCGGGAGCTCACCGTCGAATATGCGACTTGACGCCATCACGCTGGAGCATTTCCGCAACTACGCGCACCAGGGCGTGACCTTCGATCCCTCGGTCAACGTCATCGTCGGCGAGAACGCGCAGGGCAAGACGAATCTGCTCGAGGCCGCCGTCTACCTCTCCTGTGCCAAGTCGCCCCGTGCCCGCACGGAGAAGGAGATGATCTCCTTTGAAGCCGACGCGGCAAGGCTCACCGGCAGCGTCTTTTCCCGCGGCCGCGACTTTACCGTGGAGATTGAGCTGTCCCGCGGCAAGCGCCGGAAAATGAGCGTCAATCAGGTCCCCTGCAAGCGCGCGGGCGACCTCTCGGGCGTGCTGAACACCGTCTATTTCTGCCCCGACGATCTCCTGCTCATCCGCGACGGCGCCGCGGCAAGACGGCGCTTCATGGATCTCTCGCTCTCCCAGCTCCGCCCGCGCTACGACGCGGCGCTGAGCGAGTATAACCGCCTCTACGACCACAAGACGCGCATCCTGCGCGACGCGGAGGAGCACCCCTCGCTGCTCGACGCGCTCCCCGATTTCAACCTTCGCATGGCGCAGTGCGGCGCGGTGCTTATCTATTATCGCGCCCGCTTCTGTAAGCTCCTCGCGGACTATGCCGCGAGCGCCCACCGCGAATGCTCCGGCGGGCGGGAGGAGCTGACGCTCGCGTACAGGACCGTCAGCACCGTCGCCGATCCGATGGCGTCGCAGGAGACAGTCTTTGAGCAGCTCATGGCGCACCAGCGCGACCATTACCATGCCGAGCTTGCCTCACGTCTTTGTCTCTCCGGACCCCATAAGGACGACATCGAGGTCTCCATCGGCGGCGCCGCCGCCCGCGCTTTTTCCTCGCAGGGACAGACCCGCACCGCGGCGCTCTCCCTCAAACTCGCCGAGCGCGACATTTTCCGCGAGCTGACGGGCTTTTCGCCCGTCCTCCTGCTCGACGATGTGCTCTCCGAGCTGGACCCCCGCCGGCAGGAATTTGTCCTCAACCGCATCTCCGGCGGTCAGGTCTTCATCACCTGCTGCGAGGAGGACCGGCTGGAAACGCTTCTCGGCGGCAAGGTCCTCCACGTTGAAAACGGAAAGGTGGTCTGAAATGTACCTGCACATCGGCCGCAATCAGATGCTTGCCGAGCGGCGCATCATCGGCATCTTCGATCTTGAGATCACCTCGCAGTCCAAAACGACCCGCGCCTTTCTGGACCGCGCGCAGCAGGAGGGCACGGTGCTCGAGGTCTGCGACGACCTCCCCAAATCCTTCCTCGTCTGCGATCACCCCTACCACCCCCAGATCGTCTATCTCTCCGAACTTTCGAGCCAAACACTGCAAAAAAGAATGGAGGAATCGACATGAAGACCCCGATCGCCCTGTCTATGCTGTTAAGTCCCTTTTCCCTTCCTCACGACGAACGGTGGGTGCTGCCCCTCGCGCTCGGCGCTCTACTTTGCGCCGCTCACAGGCATTGTGTTTCTGTGCGTGCTGAGTGAAGCGCTCGTGTATGGCGTGTACCTTCTTGCGAAGAAAAAAAGACAGGCCGCGATGTAAGCGGCCTTCCCATCCGAAAATACTATACAAGGTGCGAAGAAACGTGTCGGAAGCCGTTCCGGCCCGGTTCTTCGTACCCTGTACCGAAAGGAGAACCCCATGGCAGACAACGAACTTCTGCAGTCCACGGCGGTCGACGCCAACAACGATTACAACGCCTCGGAAATTCAGGTCCTTGAGGGACTGGAAGCGGTGCGCAAGCGCCCGGGCATGTACATCGGCTCGACCTCCACGAGCGGTCTGCACCACCTCGTCTATGAGATCGTCGATAACTCCATCGACGAAGCCCTCGCGGGCTACTGCACGGACATCACCGTGCAGATCAATCCCGACAACACCATCACCGTCATCGATAACGGCCGCGGCATCCCCGTGGACATTCAGGCGCAGACCGGACGTCCCGCGCTCGAGGTCGTCTTTACCGTCCTGCACGCGGGCGGCAAGTTCGGCGGCGGGGGCTATAAGGTCTCCGGCGGCCTGCACGGCGTCGGCGCGAGCGTCGTCAACGCGCTGTCCGAATGGCTGACCGTGCAGGTGTATAAGGACGGCAAGATCCACGAGATGAAATTCTCCCGCGGTCATATCACGCAGGAGATGACCATCGTCGGCACCACCGACCACACCGGCACCACCGTCACCTTCAAGCCCGACCCCGAAATGTTCGAGGATACGGTCTACTCCTACGATACCCTCCACACCCGTATGCGCGAGGAGGCGTTTTTGAACGCGGGCCTGCGCATCCGCACCATCGACCTGCGCGAGGGGCAGGAGCAGAGCGACGAGATGTGCTACGAGGGCGGCATCCGCGAGTTCGTCACCTTCCTCAATAAGTCCAAGGACGCGCTGCACTCCGGCGTTATTTACATGAGCGGCACCAGGGGCGATTCCTACGCCGAGGTCGCCCTGCAATATAACGACGGCTATCAGGAAAACATTCTCTCCTTTGCCAACAACGTCCACACGCCCGAGGGCGGTATGCACGAGACCGGCTTCAAGGCCGCGCTCACGCGTGTGCTCAACGCCTACGGTCTCAAGGTCGGCCTGATCAAGGAGGGCGACAAGGTCTCCGGCGAGGACTGCCGCGAGGGTCTTACCGCCGTCATCTCCGTCAAGCTCACCGACGCGCAGTTTGAGGGTCAGACCAAGGCCAAGCTCGGCAACGCCTCCATGCGCACCCTCGTGGACGCCATCGTCTCGGATAAGCTCATGCAGTTCCTTGACGAGAACCCCGTCGTCGCCCGCACCATTCTGGATAAGGCGATGATGGCCAACCGCGCGCGCGAGGCCGCGCGCAAGGCGCGCGAATCCATCCGCCGCAAGAGCGCCCTCGGCGGCGCGGCGATGCCGGATAAGCTGCGCGACTGCAACGAGAATAACCCCGAGCTGACCGAAATTTACATCGTCGAGGGCGACAGCGCGGGCGGCTCCGCCACGCAGGGCCGCGACTCCCGCTTCCAGGCGATCCTGCCGCTTTGGGGCAAAATGCTCAACGTCGAAAAGGTCCGCGCCGATAAGATTTACGGCAACGACAAGCTCCAGCCCGTCATCGTCGCGCTCGGCGCGGGACTGGGCGAGGATTTCGACGTCAACAAGCTCCGCTACCACAAGGTCATCATCATGGCGGATGCCGATGTGGACGGCTCCCACATCCGCACGCTTCTGCTGACCTTCTTCTTCCGCTATATGCGTCCCCTCATCGAAAACGGCTACGTCTACGCCGCCGTGCCGCCGCTGTTCAAGCTCGTGCGCGGCAAGACGACGCGTCTCGCCTTCTCGGAGGAGGAGCGCGACAAATACTCCGCCGAGCTGCGCGGCGACAATCCGAACGCCAAGGTCGATATCTCCCGCTTCAAGGGCCTTGGCGAGATGGACGCCCACGAGCTGTGGGAGACCACCATGGACCCCGAAAAGCGCACCCTGCGCCGCATCACGCTCGAGGACGCCATCCTCGCCGACGAGACCTTCACCGTCCTCATGGGCGAAAAGGTCGAGCCGCGCAAGGAGTTCATCGAGAAGAACGCGCAGTATGCCGTCAATCTTGACTTCTGAGAAAGGAGGACATCTTCAAAATGGCTCACAAAAACACAGACTACAAGCCCGAGGACATTCGCTTCCCCGAGCAGAAGATCGTCACGAGCGAGCTCGTGCATGAAATGACGTCCTCCTACATCGAGTACGCCATGTCCGTCATCGTCGGCCGCGCTCTGCCCGACGTGCGCGACGGTCTCAAGCCCGTCCACCGCCGCATCCTCTACGCCATGTATGAGGACGGTCTGACGAACGACAAGCCCTTCAAAAAATCCGCCACCTGCGTCGGCGACGTGCTCGGCCGCTACCATCCCCACGGCGACGCGTCGGTCTACGACGCCCTCGTCCGTCTCGCGCAGGACTTCTCCATGCGCTATATGCTCGTCGACGGCCACGGCAACTTCGGCTCGGTCGATGGCGACCCCCCGGCGGCCTACCGTTACACCGAGGCGCGTATGTCCAAGCTCGCCAACGAGATGCTGCGCGACATTGATAAGGACACCGTCGATTGGGATCCAAACTTCGACGAGTCCCGCAAGGAGCCGCGCGTGCTCCCCAGCCGCTTCCCGAACCTGCTCGTCAACGGCTCATCGGGCATCGCCGTCGGCATGGCGACCAATATCCCGCCCCACAACCTCACCGAGGTCATCAACGCCTGCATCTGCGTGCTCGACGATCCCGAGGCCACGCTCTCGGACCTCATGCAGCACGTCACCGGCCCCGACTTCCCGACGAAGGGCATCATCATGGGCCGCGCGGGCATCCGCGCCGCTTTTGCCACCGGACGCGGCAAGATCGTGCTCCGCGCCCGCACGGAGTTTGAGGACTTCGGCAAGGACCGCGTGCGCATCATCGTCACGGAGCTTCCCTATCAGGTCAACAAGCGTATGCTCATCAAGAGCATGGCCGATCAGGTCAACGAAAAGAAGCTGGAGGGCATCTCCGATATCCGCGACGAGACCGACCGCACCGGTATGCGCATCGTCATCGAGCTCAAGCGCGACGCGAACCCGCAGGTCGTTTTGAACCGCCTGTTCACGCAGACGCAGCTCCAGACCAGCTTTGCCATCAATATGCTCGCGCTGGTCAATAATCAGAAGCAGCCGAAGATCCTCTCCCTGCGCCACATTCTCGATGAATACCTCGCCTATCAGGAGCAGGTCATCACCCGCCGCACGCAGTACGACCTCAAGAAGGCGCGCGAGCGCGAGCACCTGCTGCAAGGACTCCTCATCGCGCAGGACAACATCGACGAGGTCATCCACATCATCCGCACCAGCTACGACGACGCCAAGGAAAAACTCATGGCGCGCTTTTCGCTCTCCGACATTCAGGCGCAGGCCATCCTCGATATGCGCCTGAAGGCCTTGCAGGGTCTCGACCGCGAGAAGCTCCAGAACGAGTATGACGAGCTGGAAAAGAAGATCGCCTACTTCGTTGAGCTTCTTTCCAACGAAACGATGCTCAAGGGCGTTCTCAAGGACGAGCTGATCGAAATTCGCGACAAGTACGGCGACGAGCGCAAGACCGAAATTCAGGACGTCGAGGACGAGATCGACATTGAGGATCTCATCGAGGAAGAGCAGTGCGTCTTCACCCTCACGCAGAACGGCTACATCAAGCGCACCGGCGTGAGCGAGTATGCCGCGCAGGGCAAGGGCGGCATGGGCAAGAAGGGCATCACCACCCGCGAGGAGGACACCGTCGTGGACGTGTTCACCGCCTCCACGCACGACTATATCCTCTTCTTCACCGACACCGGCAAGGTTTACCGCAAGAAGGGCTATCAGATCCCCGAGAGCGGTAAGGCCGCCAAGGGCACGAACATCGTCAACATCATCCAGGTCGAGACCGGAGAGCGCGTGCAGGCCATGCTCCACTTCCGCGAAAAGGGCGACGAAAAGCTCTACCTCACCATGGTCACGCGCAACGGCACGGTCAAGCGCCTGCCCGTTGAAACGCTCAAGAACCTGCGCAGCAACGGCATCCGCGCCTTGAGCCTTGACGAGGGCGACGAGCTGGTGGCGGTCCGCGAGACGGACGGCAGCCAGCGCATCCTCATCGCCACGCACGACGGCATGGCCTGCGTCTTTGACGAGACCGACGTCCGCGCCATGGGCCGCACCGCCGTCGGCGTGCGCGGCATCCGTCTGCGTGAGGGCGACTACGTCGTCGGCGCCGCCCGCGCACAGGCGGGCAAGCAGGTCCTTTCCATCACCGAGAACGGCTTCGGCAAGAAGACGCCGGTCGAGGAATACCGCATCACCAACCGCGGCGGCCTCGGCATCAAGAACTATTCTGTCACCGAAAAGACCGGCGGCGTCGTGGGTGTCAAGGTCGTGGACGGCAGCGAGGACCTGCTCCTCGTCACCCGCGCCGGCATTCTGATCCGAACCCCCGTCGCGGACATCCGCACCACGGGCCGCGCCACGCAGGGCGTCATCGTCATGCGCTTTAAGGAGGAGGGCGATCAGGTCATCTCCATGGCGCTCGCCGAGCATGAGGAAGCCCCCGCGCCGGAGACGGCAGAGGTCCCCACCCCTGTGGAAAACGCGGACGAATAAGCCACATGTAAAAGCAAAGTTGCGTCGGAATGCTCCGGCGCAACTTTATTGTTGTAGACTTTTTTCCAGTTTTATGCGATACTGTGGATAGAAAAGAACAAAACCCCGTCAGACGCAGAAAGGAGAAAACACCATGAAGTACCTTCTGATCGCCATCCTGCTTCTCGCCTTCGCCGCCTTCGGTAAGCTCATCGGCAGCGGCGTAGGCCCCGCGGAGGACGAGCGCCGCGCGAAGTGGCAGGGCAAGCGCAAGCTGGCGCTCGATGAAGACCCCGACATTCAGGGCAGTATGCACGCTGCGTCTGAGGAACCGACTGAGGAGGCATGAGATGAGAAGACGGCGCATCACCCGCCGCCCGACCAGGGGCGAGAGCATCTTCGGCGGCATCGTCTGCTTTGCGATGGGCTGCTTCGGCCTGTTTGCCCTTCCGTCGGGCTTCGACCCGGTCTTTGCAGGCTTCAAGGCCATCTGGTGCCTGCTGGCCTTCGGTATGGGCATTTATAATTTTCTTGTCGCCGCAGGCAAGGTCAGAATGGGCGGCTACGAGATCACGGACGACGAGCCGGACGACCGCCGCGCCGCCCCGCGCTCCGACGCGGAAGCGCGCCTGACCGAGCTGCGCAGCCTCTACGACCGCGGCCTCATCACCGAGGAGGAGTACGAGGCCAAGCGCCGTGACATTCTAAGCGACCTGTAAGGAGGAGAGCAGAATGGATTTTTTAATAATGATCGTTGCCGCTGTCATCGTCTTTGGCAAGCTCGCTGCAAAAAGTGAGGGGGAGGGCAATAAGAAGCGCACACAGAACGTCGGCCCCACCGCGGAGGAATGGGCGGAAAGGCTCCGCCAGTCTGCCGCCGGCGGTGAGGTGTCCGACAAGCTCAACAGCGCCGTCAATGCCCTCAAAAAGAGTCCGCGCCGCCCGAGCGGGCGCGATATCGAAGCGGAGCAGGCGCGCCGCAACGCCGCCGAACGCCATCACAGCGAGAAGCGCTGGGCGGAGGCCCGCCGCCAGCAGGCGGACTCCCTGCGCGTCCACGCTGCCGGCGTCGACAGCTGCGAGGGCCGTCTCGAGAGCCTGAAGGTCCTCTACGACGCCGGCATCCTCGACCGCGAGGAGTACACCCAGCGTGTCGCGCGCGTCAAATCCCGCCACACACTCCGTCAGTAACCCGAAAAGCAAACGACATTCGCCGCAGCAGCGGCTGAGCGGAAAGAGAAGCACACCAAATCGTTCAGAAGAAAAACACCGCCATACTGTTCCCAAAAAGTAGTTCAATACGGGCAGTTCGGGGGTCAAGGGGCGGATAGCCCCTTGCGTTCTCTTGGGGTCGCGCAGGGGTGATTCTCTTTCGCAAAGAGAACCACCCCTGCGAAATACGCCGTACACAGCGGCGAAACAGAGGTGTTCTATGAAAACCGTCACCATCTATACCGACGGCGGGGTTTGCCTCGCAAACCCGGTCAATGCCAACTCGCTCGCCCCTTGCGGGGCAAC
>ERZ773138.946-NODE-946-length-30779-cov-4.598457_pt1 | contig 30779 bp, 38 predicted proteins | sample MGYA00511114_ERZ773138 | MGnify/ENA primary metagenome ERZ773138 (study PRJEB29015, sample SAMEA2737805) | human gut metagenome | biome: human gut; feature: human-associated habitat; material: faeces | place: China | collected 2012 ...
ATCTTCCATTTCAAATGTAATCGTAGTGTTATTCTCAGAATACGACTCCAAATGCAAAATTCCCGTTTTATCTCCCAGCTTTTTTAAGATTGGTCTGATCTGAGCGATCTGTTCTGCGGATACCTGATTTCCAAGGCATGCTCTTATGTTTCCAAAATCCATATAGATCTGCTGATCCTTTACATATATCTTTTCCGGGTATATTCCATACCTCTGGCTTTCCCCACATGCTTCTACTATTTCGGAAAATTTCGTCTGATTTGTCGTTTTAATCTGGCTGTACAGTTTATTTTTCTTTATTTTTAATCCACTGACAACCGGTATCTTGCTGTCTTTCACTTCAGTTTCATTTACTACAAGCCCAGTTTGATCAAAATAACTGTATTTTTTCCCCGATTTCACACAGCCTACCATTGTCTTTTCTTTTACGGTAATTTTTAGTGTCCATGGATTTTTCATACTGACTTTCAATGTATCCAGACACTCCGGTTTCTTTTCTTGGCCCAACGAATACTTTGCCAGTACATACAGGGAATTCTTCGACAGTTTATCATTCTGTACACATTCAACTATTTCCTGACTGTCACAGTATTCATTACCGCTTACTTCCACTTCCTGAATATAGAATAGCAAAACAGTTCCAAGGATTATAATGGCAGCCGCCAATATCAAAACAATCAAGGCATATGCATGATGTTTTTTCTTTTTATCTTTTCTTTTCTTTTTTGTACCTTCTCTTTTCTGATTCTGGTTTCCCATATATCATTCATACTTCCTTTCATTCTTGTGTCTCATCCACATGTATATTATTTTACCAAAGATGACACATTCAGCACAAGCCCCATTTCAAAAAGCAGGAACATAACCGAAGTTCCTCCATAACTGATAAACGGAAGTGTTATTCCTGTATTCGGGATCGTATTCGTCACCACCGCAATGTTCAGGATTACCTGTATCATCATATGTGCCATTGCCCCGGATGCAATCAATGCACCCTCCAGATCCGGTGCATGTGAAGCTATCACAAAAAAACGCCAGATTAAGATTAAAAATAATAATAATACAAAAGATGCGCCTACCAGACCTAATTCCTCACATATGATAGAAAAAATCATATCATTCTGGGCTTCCGGCACAAATCCCAATTTCTGAATACTGCTTCCAAATCCTTTTCCAAACAATCCTCCCGAACCAATTGCATACAGACCTTGCAATGTCTGATAACCCTTTTCATAATTTTCCGGATGCCGCCATATCTGCAGACGTTCCAGACGATAACTTTCCATTGCAAGAAATATTCCCATAAATGCACAGCCAAGAAATATCATCCATGCAAACTGACCATATTTTGGGCTTGCAACAAATACCAATACTACGGCTATTCCAAGAATAATGATTGCTGTACTTAGATTACTTGCCCCTACCAGTCCTACAACCGGCAGAACACTTACAACTATTTTACAGACCGTTGTAAATTTCCCCATGCTTTTTACATTTCGCATAATCACGTACGTCAAAAACAATATAATCGCAACTTTTGCAAATTCCGACGGTTGAAAAGAAAACGGACCCAAAGATAACCATCTTTTGGATCCGTTATATTCATCACCAATCAGAAGAACCGCAATACCCAGCAGAACAGATACCAGATACCCCGGTACTGACCATTTTTTCCAGACATGATAATCCACTCTGGCGATGATCCACATACCTGCTATTCCAAGAAGCGTTGCAAATATCTGTTTTTTCAGATAGTAAAACGAATCCTGAAATTTAAGTTTCCCATTATATGCACTTGTGCTGTAAAGAATCACAAGCCCTGTTACAATAATAATCCCCAGTACGATAACCAGAGCATAATCATACGCTCTTTGTTTCGATCGTTCCAAGCCATCCACTCCTTATAAGGAATTTACAATTTCTTTGAACTTCTCTCCACGTACTTCATAACTTGGGAACATATCCCAGCTTGCACATGCAGGTGAAAGCAGAACTGCCTCTCCTGACTCTGCAATTTTTGCTGCAGTAAGAACTGCTTCCTCAAATGAATCTACAAACATATAGTCTTTAAATCCACATTTTTCTGCATCTGCTGCTATCTTCTCTTTTGTATCCCCAAGAAGGATCAGTTTTTTTACTTTACCGTCAAAACTGTTAATCCATTCTGTATACTCAGATCCTTTATCATATCCTCCACCGATCAATACTGTCGGGCGCTTCATTGCCTGAATTCCCTTGATCGCCGCATCCGGATTTGTTCCCTTTGAATCATTGTAATATGTAACACCTTTTTTCTCTGTTACATATTCAATACGATGCTCTACTCCTTTAAATGCCTTGACGCTTTCACGTATCACATCTACCGGCACTCCATAAACTGCTGCCATTGCACATGCTGCCATAACGTTCTCATGATTATGCGTTCCCAGGATCTGCAATTCATCCACATGACAGATTGTTTCTTTTACTCCGCCATAATTGTAAATAATATTGCCTTCCTCGAGATAGATTCCCTCTTCTAGTTTACGCTGACTGCTGAAATATAGAACATTTGCTTTGATTTCTTCTCCAAATTCTCTTGTAAGCCTGTCCTCATAATTTAAAATGCAATAATCATCTTCTGTCTGATTCTTTGCAATATTTTTCTTTGCATTGACATATGCTTCCATCGTATGATGGCGATTCAGATGATCCGGTGTGAAATTCAGGATTGCACTTACTCTCGGTCTGAAATCCACAATGCTCTCCAGCTGGAAACTGCTCATCTCGGCAACTGTGATTGTATTGTCTGTCATCTTCTCAACTGCTGTTGTATATGGTGTTCCAATATTTCCCACAACGAAGACATCTTCCTGATAGTTCTTCATAATCTCTCCCAGAAGTGTCGTTGTGGTTGTTTTACCATTTGTACCGGTAATTGCAAGGACATCACCTTTACCGAACTGATATGCAAGCTCGACTTCTCCAATTACCGTAATTCCCTGCTCACGCATTTTTTCAATCACAGGAAGATCCGTCGGCACACCCGGACTTAATACTGTCATATCAAGCTTTTCCAGAACTTCTTCCGGAAAATCTCCGATCACGATCTTGGCACTGCTGTCTTCTCCAAGTTGTTTTTTTATCTTTTCCTCTGTCAGTTTCTGGTTTCCATCGTACATTATTACTTCTGCACCATGTCTTTCAAGAATCTGTCCTGCTCCGATTCCACTGATTCCAAGACCAAACACAAGTACTTTCTTACCTTTTACTTCCATGATATCCTCCTACATAGCCATCAGAGCGATCAGACATAAGATTGCTGTAATAATAGAAAATACTGCAACAACTCTCGTCTCTGACCATCCGCACAGCTCAAAATGATGATGTATCGGCGCCATTTTGAATATTCTCTTACCGCCGGTCTTTTTAAAATATGTTACCTGGATCATAACCGATAATACTTCTATCAGATAGATAAATCCAACAATGATAATAAAGATTGGCATCTGAAGCATGTATGCCGCTGAAGCAACAAATCCTCCAAGTGCCAGCGAACCTGTATCTCCCATAAATACACTGGCTGGATATACATTAAACAGCAGGAACCCAAGAAGTGCTCCTACAACCGCACAGGTAATTGGCTCAATTCCACTTTTGGTACCGATCGCAACCACCGTGAAAAATGTTGCTACAAGTACGGTAACACTTGATGCCAGACCATCCAGACCATCTGTAAAGTTTACACCGTTAACAGTTCCAATTACAACAAAGAACATCAATGGAATCGCAACCCATCCGATATCCAGATATTTTCCACCTGTAAATGGAATCAGCATCGTAAGCGAAACTCCTGCAAATTTAACCATATAAAATGCAAAGATCGCAGTCACTACGATTTGAAGAGCCATCTTCTGCTTTGGATATAAGCCGTCAGAACGTTTCATCACAACTTTCAGATAATCATCCAAGAATCCGATCAGTCCAAAACCAAGTGTCAGAAACAGAATCGGAATAATCTTTGGATAACGACCAATATAAATAACTGAAGTAATCACAACAGCCAGCAGGATCATTACTCCTCCCATTGTCGGAGTTCCCGTCTTCTTAAGATGAGACTGTACACCGTCCTCTCTCTCCGTCTGGTCCATCTTCAGTCTTCTAAGTACTGGTATTACAAGAGGACCAAGAATCACACTTAATACAAATGAAATCAATACTGGAATAAACACTTTATAATCCATAATCCACCTCTTTAATTCTTTTGTTATTCAGTTAATCTCTAACTTTACCTAGTATACTGCATTTCCTACTGTTTTTCAATGCCAAGATACGGCAATATATTTTCAAAAATTTTTCCGATCACCGGTGCCGCAATGGTTCCTCCGTAATAGACTCCCTGTGGATTATATATTACACACATTCCAAGGATCTGCGGATCATCTGCCGGTGCAAATCCTACAAAAGATGATATATATTTGTTGGCACTTCTCGGAAGTGTCTGGGAAGTTGCCGTCTTTCCCCCGATCCTGTATCCTTCTACATATGCATTCTTTCCGGACCCTTCTGCCACTACACTCTCCAGAAGTTCCCGCATTGTCTGTGATGTTTTTTCAGACACAATATGCTTTTTTGCATTATATCGAAATGTTTTCACTTTTTTTCCTTCCGCACTCAATACTTCCATTCCAAAATGCGGAGTCACCCTTCTTCCTCCATTAACCAGTGCACTCACCGTCGTTGCAAGCTGGATCGGTGTAATCTGAAATGACTGTCCGAAACTGATCGTCGCAAGTTCAACCTGCCCTACATTTTCTTTTTTATGCATAATCGTTCCTGCTTCTCCCGGTATATCCACCCCGGTCAGGTCCATCAGCCCAAACTGTCTGAAATAATCAAAAAAACGATCCACTCCTATCCTTAATCCTACTTCAATAAATACCGGATTACATGAATTTTGTATCCCCTGTACAAAATTTTCCGCCCCATGTCCCCCAACTTTATGGCAGCGGATCCGCCTGTCTTCCACAACTTTATACCCCGGACAGCTAAACTGATCTGTAAGATGCACTGCTCCTTCTTCCAGTCCTGCCGATGCCGTAATAATTTTAAATGTACTTCCCGGTTCATAGGTATCATTAATACAGCCATTTCTCCACATCTGATTTAATGCATCCTGTCTCTGTTCATCCGTCAGGTTTTCACCTGTCTCTTCATTATTCAGCATAAACGGCTGATTCAGATCAAATTCCGGAACGTTCACCATTGCATAGATTTCTCCGTTCTGTGGATTCATAAGTATAATTCCCACTTTGTCAGCCTGCTTCTCCGTTCTCACTTTTTCAGCCATCTGTAGTGCATACTTCTGCATCGTATAATCCAGGCTGATCCTCAACGTATTTCCTGCTTCCGGTTCCAGTCTGTCCTCTGCCACACCATCCAGTTCAATCCCCCTGGCATCCGTTGTTGTCAGAATCTTTCCGTTTATCCCCTTCAGGTACTTTTCATATTTTACTTCCAGTCCTACAATTCCCTGATTATCCCCTCCTGTAAATCCCAGCACCTTAGATGCCAGCTCATTATACGGATAATAACGTTTAAAGTCCTCGTCTACCTTCACACCGGCCAGGCCAAGATTTCTGATTTTGTCTCCTGTTCTTTTATCTACATTGGACCGGATCCTTTCTATCGATGAAATCTTTTCTACTTTTTTTCTAACCTGGTCTGCATCCATTTCCAGAAACTCTGACAATTTTTCGATTACTTTTTCAGGATTTTCAATCTGGCTGTGGATCACAGAAATCGTACATACCGTCCGATTGGTTGCAAGTACGGTTCCATTTCTGTCAATGATCTCACCTCTTGCTGCCTTAATATCCCGTTCCCTTTCATGCAGATCTTCTGCTTTCTGCTGATAGTACTCTGCATCAAATACCATCAGATATACCAGTCTTCCGATCAGATACAGAATCAGGATAAACGCCGCCAGAAAAACAACCAGAATTTTCTTTTTATGAAACGTTTTATTTTTCATAACAAAAATCCCCATAAAAATTTTCATAATAATATATGAAAACTTTTATGGGGTTATGAACATATAACTTACTGTTGTGCTGTCTGAGTCGTCTGTGTATCTGTATTGGAAGCACTATCCGTTTTCTTCTCTATACCAAGATACGGGAAAATATCAGTCATGATCTGTGACGCAAGCTGTGTTGCATACCCACTGTTAGCCTGAACAGCCGAATTCGGCTCGTCAATAACTACATACACCATAACCTGCGGATTCTCCTGTGGTGCATATCCGATAAATGAAACCAGGTATTTTCCATTACCACGAGGAAGTTTTTCGGCCGTACCGGTCTTACCGCCAACTGCATATCCTTCTACTGCGGCACTTGCTCCGGTTCCTTCTTCTACTACACCCAGCATATAATCTTTGATAATATCACTTGTTTCTTTTGAAATCGTCTTCTTTACCAGTACTGGATCCTTATTTTCTGTAACGTTTCCATTATCATCCTGAATCTGTTTTACTACATGTGGTTCATAATAGTTACCACCATTGATCAGAGAAGAGAATGACGCCGCCATCTGAGTCATCGTGACATTAAAGTTCTGACCAAATGCGTTCGTCGCAAGACTGGCCGGATCCATCGTCGCCGGTGTATATAACAGCCCGCTGGTTTCTCCTTCTCCTGGCAGATCGATTCCTGTATATTCGCCAAATCCGAACAGCCTCTGATATCTGCAGAATTCCTCGGTTCCTATACTTGCACCAATCTGCATTAACGCCACATTACATGAATTTTCCAGAGCCTGCTTCAAAGTCTCCGGTCCATGTCCGGAACGGTTGCTGCAATGAATATCATGATCTCCGACGTGCATGACACCGCCACAGACATAATTTTCATTTCCTGTAAGAACCCCCGTCTCAAGTCCCGCGGAAATTGTAAATGGTTTGAATGTCGAACCCGGCTCATACGTATTGCTGACACAATAGTTATTCCAGAGATCATTCAGTGTATCCAGTTTTTCCTGATCCGTCATTTTCTTCAGCTGTTCTTCTGTATAATATTTTGTCAGATCTCTCGGATTGTTCAGATCGTAATTCGGATATGATGCTTCCGCCAGTATCTCACCATTCTGGGGATTCATAACGATCACACCGGTATTCTTACTTCCTTCACCCTGTGTTGCTTCATTTTTATGCTCTTCATTAAATTCAAGTATATGTTGTTCTACAATACTCTGAAGCTGAAGGTCGATCGTTGAGACAACCGTACTTCCATTATCTGGTTCTTTTACCGTTCTTTCATATCCCGAATCTTCATCCAGATATCCATACTCTCTTCCATCCGTACCATTTAAAATCGAATTATAAGAAGCCTCTATTCCGTTGCTTCCTACATTTCCATTTGTTGTAAATCCGATCACGTCACTTGCCAGTGTCTTATATGGATATTTTCTCGTATAATCTTCTTCCATCCAGACTCCCTGTACGTTAGGATTTTTATCAGTGTCAGATGTAATCTTCTCAAACTTCTGATATGCTTCGTAATTTACTCCCTTTTTCAGTACAAGATATCTGCTGTTCGGATTCTTTTTGATCTGCTTTCTTACATCTTTTTTCTTTAAATTAAAACATTTTGATAAGGCTTTTATCGTCGGATTGATATACTTTTTATTACTGGTAATTGTCTTGGCATCTACTACTACATTATATACTCTTTCGCTCGTTGCAAGTTTTGTGCCATTTCTGTCTACGATATCTCCACGCTTAAATGGAATCGTACGATTATTATACTGCTGCTGATCTAATACAACCTTCGTATATTTTTCGCCCTTCGAAGCATTAATATACGTAATCCACCCTATCAAGAAAACAAAAGCTAGTATAATCGCTCCAAAGAGCATTACTAGCTTTTTCTGCATAAGGCCTGAAATTTTTTTCTTAAAGAAATTTGTCTTCTTTCTTGCCATAATCCCACCTATTTCTTATTCTTGTCTGACTGAGCAAGCACACCATTTTCCGGGATATTCTCATACTGTTTCACATAATCAGACGCCGGATTATCATATTCCACGATCTGATCTGGTGTGGCATATGTCATTCCCAACTGATTAATTGCTTTTTCTCGGATCTCATCCAGATTTACGGAATCTACGACCGCATTATACTTTGTCGTATTCTCCTCTTTCAGATCTGCAAGCTCTTCCTGCAATGCAGTTACATTCTTTGAATGCTTTGTTAATTCAGACTGTAATCGTACATAATTAACGCACAATAGCAACACAATTGTTGCTGCAATTGTAAGGAACACTACGTACGCTGCATTCATATGAAGTGCACGATTTCTATTTTTCTGTACCTGTCTGCTTACTTTTTTTCTTCTTTTTACGGATGATCGGTTCTTTTTTGGTTCATATTCCGGTTTTGCAACTACATTGCCATACATATAAGCCTGTCCCGCTTTCGAACGCGCAGAACTATATCCGCCGGACTGGCGTCTATCGCTTGCATAACTTTCTCTTGCTGCCATTTACGCCACTCCTTTCTAATTGTTCATATATCCTGTCCTATCTCTAACGGCGCTCAAATATTCTGAGCTTTGCACTTTTAGAACGGCTGTTATATTCTAATTCTTCCTCACTTGGAAGAATCGGCTTTCTGGTAACAACACACCCTTTGGAAACTTTTCCACATACGCACACAGGAAAATCCGGAGGGCACGTACATGGATTTTCATTTTTCTTAAATGCACTCTTTACAATCCGGTCTTCCAGCGAATGGAATGTGATAATACACAACCTTCCACCAGGGTTCAATATTTCAATCATGTCATCCAGAGAATTTTTTAATACGTCCAATTCCCTGTTTAATTCAATTCGAATAGCCTGGAACGTCCTTTTTGCAGGATGCCCAGACTTTTTCTGATATTTCATTGGTATCGAGGCTCTGATAATCTCTGTCAACTGCCCCGTAGTCTCGATAGGATTTGTACCACGTGCTGCTACGATATGTTTGGCAATGTTCTTTGCAAACTTATCCTCCCCGTAGTCCCTGATCACACGGTATAAATCCATCTCAGAGTAGTCATTGACGATGTCTCTGGCTGTCATCTTCTGACGTCTGTCCATTCTCATATCCAGAGGTGCATCTTCACGATAAGAAAATCCTCGTTCTGCCGTATCTAACTGATAAGATGATACGCCCAGATCAAGAACAATTCCATCGACCTTGTCAATTCCCAGTTCATGAAGCTTTGACTTCATATCACAATAATTGCTTCGGATTATTGTGACTTTCTCCCCGAAGTCTTTTAATCGGACACTGGCAGCTTCTATTGCCGCCTCATCCTGGTCTATTCCTATAATACTCCCTTTTTCACCAAGGCGTCTGCATACTTCATATGCATGTCCGCCTCCACCAAGCGTTCCATCTACATAGATGCCGTCCGGCTTGATGTTTAATCCTTCAATTGTCTCATTCAGTAATACTGATTTGTGTTCGAATCCCATATCTTCTCCCTCTAGATACTGAATCCGCTTTCTTCCATATCAGATGCAATATCTTCAATGTTAAGTTCCACTTCAGCATTCTTTTCATCCCATCTTGCCTTATCCCAGATCTCAGCACGCTTCCCCATGCCTATGAATACAACTTCCTTATCCAGATGTGCAAATGTACGAAGTACAGAAGGGATTAGAGTTCTGCCTTGCTTATCAAGGTCACCGTCCGCTGCGCTTCCCTGAAAGAAATACGCAAACGCACGTGCTTTTTTATCAGTGGTGGTTGGTAATGCGTTAAGTTTTTCTTCAAAAGCGGTCCATTCTGCTTCCGGGTATACATACAGACAATTCTCCATTCCCTTCGTAATGACGAAATGCTCCCCTAAATCGTCACGAAACTTAGCCGGAATGATCAGACGCCCTTTGGCATCAATATTATGACTGTACTCTCCTTTCAACATAGGACTCTCCTTTTTCCAATGGTATAACACCGGGCTTTGCTTTCAGAGCTACGTTTTTAGCTTTCATCCTGCAGCATCCACTTTTCTACCACTTTGTTCCACTTTTCACCACTTTCTACCACTTGAACCCATTGTAAACTACTTTTTTGCTGTTTTCAACCCTTTTTAAGAAATTAAGATAATTTTAAGGCAAAAAAATAGTGAACAGAAAATGCTTCTGTTCACTTATTCTTTCTAGATTTATTTTATACTATTCAGCTGTTGTGTCACTATTTCCAGCTAATGACTGGCTCAAAGTTGTCATTGCCGAATAATCAACCGTTACCTTTTCCGTCGGCTTTTTCGACTCATATATATTATGTACAGAATAGCCTGCACATCCGATCAAAGCAACTGCTATTACACATACTGCACATCTTCTGATAATGTTCTGAACCTTTTCTTTCTTCATGTTCTTTTTACGGTTTTTCTTTTCATCTTTATATCTGTCTACTTTAGCCTGGCTCATAGTTTTTTGCTCCTTTTCCAATCAATGTATTCATTCTATCATATCTGATAAAATTATACAACTACAATCACTCCGCCATCAGCCGCATACATACTACTGATTCCTGCCGTATCCAGAATAATAACATCTTTAAACGATGCACGTTCAAGAAGCATATCTCTTACAGCCTTTGCTCTTTCCTCACAATTGCAATGTGAAATCGCTAAAATCTTTTCCTGTGTATTCTTCATATTGGCTGCTACTTCATCCACCATCTTAGCCAGTCCCTTTTTTATTCCTCTTGCCTGCGAAAGCTGCTGTATACTGCCTTCCGGAGTTGAACCCATAACCGGTTTAATATTAAGTGCCGTTGCGACAACAGCCTTTAGTCCTTTCAATCTTCCATTTTTCTTAAGCGTATCAAGTGTTTCCAGTACAAAATATGTGTGTTGCTCTTCAATATAAGATTCAACTGTTTCGATCACTTCCTGAAAACTCATGCCCTTTTCTTCACATTCTGCTATCTTCAGACCGATCAATGTCTCACCTACGGATGCCGATCTTGAATTAAACACGTAAATGTCTTTCTCTCCATACTCTTCTTCATACAGATTCTTTCCTAAAACAGCACTATTATATGATCCACTAAGTTCTGCCGACAATGTCACTGCATATACATGTTCCGCATCGCAATGATATTCTTCCATATATCTTTCCGGTGACGGACATGATGATTTCGGACATTCACCCGATGCTTTTACTCTTCTTAAAAAGTCCGCCTGGTCAAAACTCTCATCATCAACAATATGATGTCCATCTACATCGATCTGCAGAGACGCCGTCTCAAAATGGCCCGACTTCTTCATTTCTTCTGTTAATTCTCCACAACTATCTATGATAACTTTGTAACTCATGTTCTTCCTCCTAATGTGACCTTACATGAGTGTTTTATATAATTGATACAAAAACTCTTTTTCGGTCGCTTATTTCTATTAGAAGTAGTTTTAAATACTACATTATTCATCATAGCATATTTACACAAGAAAAGAAAGTCTTTTATTCCGCAATTTTTATCCTTGCTGAAACCCCCAGTGCCAGTCCCATCTCAGCCATCAAAAACAACACCGAAGTTCCTCCGTAACTGATAAACGGAAGTGTAATTCCCGTTGTCGGGATACAGTTAATTACTACCATTACATTTAATATTACCTGCAATGCAATATGTGCAAATATTCCGGTTACGATCAATGATCCGTAAAGATCCGGCGCATTCTGTGCAATAAACAAAAGTCTGTACAATAACATACCGAACAATATCAGAACCATAATTGCACCAAACACTCCAAGTTCCTCACATATAATAGAAAGGATCATATCATTCTGTACTTCCGGAATGATCATTTTCTGTGCACTGTTTCCTAGACCTTTACCAAAAAAGCCACCAGATCCTATCGCATACAATGCCTGCATGATCTGATATCCACCTTCCGACGCATATTTTTCCGGATTCAGCCATACAAGAATACGGCGCAGACGGAAGCTTCCGCTCGTTTCCATCATTGTTCCCAGAATTCTTGCACCGGCAATCGCAAGAACAATTCCCACACCTGCTATGCCGACAAATATCTTCGTCTTCGGATGTACTACAAATATCGTGATACAGGTTATTCCCATCACGATAATCGCTGTACTCAAATTGTCTGTGATCAGATAAACAACTGCCGCCGAAAATCCTCCCCATGCCAGTACTCTTATTACTCCCCTCCAGGGTTTAATCTCCTTACCCATCGTACAGATCAGTGCCGGAATAAATAATATAACAGCAATTTTGGCTATTTCTGCAGGTTGAAGCTGCTGTCCAAATGGAAGTTTGATCCACCTTTTTGCGCCATTTACTTCCTTTCCCAGTGGTGTCTTTACTAAAAACATCATAAAAATAGAAAAGAAATAAAATAACTTCGATTTATTTATGTACCAATGGTAGTCAATCTTACTTACCAGCCACATTCCTATAAAACCAACAATGCAAAATAATAATTGTCTTTTAAAATAAAACAGACTGTCCCCATTCTGTTTCATCATTGCGCTATAAGAACTTGTACTATATAGCATAACCAATCCAAAACATACAAGACAAATCAGTATTGCCAGCAGACTATAATCAAAGTAAACAATTCCACTCCTTTTCTTTTTCCTTGTCATTTCCACATTTTTGTGCTCTTTATTAACTTCTTTTACCATATTTCTACTCTCCAATCGTATCTATTATACTCAGATACGTTCTTAAAAACAACTGTCTGATTCACAACTTTCATTAATTTTCATACAATATTATTGCATAACATTAACGAAAGGAGTATTTTAAATGCCAAATTATCGTTATAATACACCTGATTATATGCGCCAGAACAATTCTAACGGATGTCATGTAGGCGGGAGCCGAACAATGCCGGCTTCTGTATCGCCATCCACTCCTTCCAGATCGTGCTGCAATATTCATGAACACGACAAATTAAGCGGGCTCCCAATTGCTATGGCCTATGTTCCGTGGCAGGAATGGCGTTCTCTTTATGAAGTCGAAAAAGGATTCCGATGTGGAACTATTTTTGCGGAATTAAATCTCCCATTCTGTTGGAAAGGTGGTGCGGCCAGATGAACGAAAACCGACCTTGTAAAAAAGAGCTCCTGGAATGGATAAATATTGTCAGTTTTGCTGTAGACGATGTAAAATTATTTCTCGACACTCACCCAAATTGTACCGAAGCACTGGAATTTTTTGATGAATTTAAAAAGCAACGCGTGCAGGCCTTAAAAGAATATGCCAAATATTACGGTCCTCTCACGCTTGATACGGCAACTACACAGATGGATTATTGGAAATGGATTAATGATCCGTGGCCATGGCAGGAAGGGGGATGCTAATTTATGTGGAATTATGAGAAACGATTACAATATCCTGTTAAGATTACTCAGACTAACCCGAAAATTGCCCAGATTATCCTTACTCAATTCGGTGGACCAGATGGAGAACTCGCTGCATCTATGAGATATCTGGCCCAGAGATATACTATGCCTTATAAGGAAGTTACCGGAATTCTTACGGATATAGGTATATCTGTATCGATATTGCGCCATTATTTTTCTATGAATGTAGTCTCCAGAATTTCTGTCTTATAAGAAGCCTTTTTCCCAGAGGTTTTTATTTTCAATCGGATTCCTACCGGAATTTCTTTCAGCCAGATATCTAATATATTTCCCTTATGTAAATCAATCCGTTCTAAAACCTCTTTGTAGATCAATTCATTATCCCCATGTATATCCATAATGTCATCCAATGCTTTGATGTATTGTTCCATAATATCTGTCTGGGAATTGTCGAGCTTTTCCCGGCATTTTGCATCTGCCAGTTCCTTATTCAAGTGCTCAAGTTTTTCATTATACCATTCTGTCTGACTTTGTAGATCTTCCTTTGATATAATACCTCCCAACATCAGATCAATTGCTTTTGTCTTCTTAAGTGCAATCTGATCAATTTGCTTTTCCAGTTTCTTAACGTCCAATGTCTGATCCTGTTTCTTCCTTATATAATTAATTTCTTCCAGTATCTCTTTCTTTAAACTCTCACGCTCGCTCTGTATCAATGAAATACAGTAGTTCATGCATGTTTTTAAAGATTCTTCATTCACAGATGTATTATCACATCCTATCTCTTTACCATCTGCATCCTGTTTCTTTCTGCCGTATTGAGCTGCTGCTATACATCTCCATGTTTTACTGGCACTTCCATCCTTCCGTTTCCTTATCCTACTTATATATCTCCTTCCGCACTCTGCACAAAATAATTTGCCACTGCACCAGTACCTGTTGCTGTATTTCGACTTTTGCTTTTCTGATGGCGACCGCCGTAACAACTCCTCTTGCGTACGTTCCCATAGATCCCGTGAAATAATTGGCTCATGGTGCTCTTTAATATAAACCATGTTCTCTTCCCCACGATTATATTTCTTTTTGTGCGTAAGATAATCCGGTGTAATCGTCTTCTTCTGCATCAGATCTCCGACGTATTTCTCATTTTTCAAGACTCTCAGAATTACCACATTGCTCCACAACGCAATCCTCTTCGGTCGCATTCCTTCTTCTTGCAATTCTCTTGCAATTACGTGTGTACCCTTTCCTTCATTTGTATACTTATGAAATATTGCCCGGACAATCTCTGCTTCTTCTTCATTTACATATAATTTTCCGTCCTTCACTGTATAGCCTAGCAAGTCTCTTCCGAAGACCACTCCTTTTTCCATCTGACGTCTCTGTCCCCACTTCACACGTTCCGACGTCTTTCTTGATTCTTCCTGTGCGATACTCGCCATGATCGTTAATCTGAATTCACCATCCGATTGTCTGGTGTCAATATTATCAAGCGTGAAGATTACTCCAACTCCAAATTTTTTCAGTTCTCTTGTATAGGATAGTGTATCAACGGTGTTCCTTGCAAATCGAGAAACTTCTTTCGTAATAATCAAATCTATTTCTCCTGATTCTGCTTCTGTTATCATTTCCATAAAACCTTTTCGCTTTTTGGTCTGTGTTCCGCTTATTCCTTCATCATAGAATACATTTACAAGTTGCCATCCTTCGTGTCTGGTAATATAACTTGCAAAGTAAGTACGTTGGTTATCAAGTGAATTTGCCTGATCGTCTTTGTCGGTTGATACTCTGGCATAAGCCGCAACTCTTAACTTCTGAGTCATTGTGTTTCACTCCCTTTGTCAAACAGGCAACGCTTGACAACGTTGCCTGCTCCTTTGCATTATTTATACTTTCGTTTTTAATAATTCGTTCAGCTCTTCTACTGAGAGCAGTTTTCTTTTATATAATTCTTTGTAAACCGCTGATTTATATATTTTTAAAAAATTTGTATTTTTCAAGTCTTGTTTTCTCCTTTCCTGTAGGTCTTTGTTCCCTTCAGCCATATTTTTTAACTATTAATTTTTTTACAGTATATGCCTTTTTTCCTATTTTATTTTTATCGGCAAGTGAACATATATTCTCACATTTAGCACCTTCTTTCATCTTCTACGATACATATAACCACATACTGGATTCGCTCTATCAAGAATTTCTGTCTTTCCTGTGTTTGCTCCCAAGCGGTTCACCCACCAGACAGCTCTCAAATATTCGAACCGACCTAGGAATTTATATTCTGTTACATCTTCCCCAGTCCGTTCTTGATAGCAATTAAGCTTCTCATCATTAAAGAATCCCACTTTATACCTTGTGTATAGCACAAAGTATATTCGCTTATCACACACCTGATATAGCCGATTAGGTTTGAAGTTGTTTATTTTTGGGATATACTTTTCCGTCTTTATAATTTCATTTAACTTCTGCTCCGCTTCTTCATAGTTATCAAATGTAAAAATCTTCGCTTTTGCATATTTTTCAGTCTTCTTCCGGGACAGGAAGATGCCTGCACAAAACCTCGTCCTAACAAGCCACACCATCGCTTTTCCTCCTAATAAACCACTTCGTCACATCACCTTTTTTTGCAGCTTTTCTTACATCTACAACGTAATTTATCTGCATCATCTTAAAAAATTCATTGATCGCACTCTTTCCTGCCACTCGTCCAGCCTTAAATTCATATTCATTGTTATGCATAAATTCAGTTATTTTTCTTCGAAATTCCGCCTGTAGATTTTTGTCTAGTTCTTCACCTTCTAACTGAATTAAATAATTTATTAATTCGTCTAAAATTATTTTTCGATTTTCTAATGTCAGATCATTTTCCCGGTCAAAAGATTCGTCTACTCCAAGCCATTGTAATTGCGTCTTTACAAATGCATATTTATCCGTCTGTAATTCCTCTTCCATCCTTTTCACAAATGCATTAAGCCGGCGAACTTTATATAATCCGGCATTGTTCAAAACCATACCCTCTTCTGCATCTTCTCCAACATCTTGTTTTTTCGATGAGTATATGAAAAATCTCCTGACACTATCATACATTTCCGAATCATCCAATACTTCCTGTACAAACGTTCTTCTCTGTATATTACTTTCCAATACTTTTAATATCTTTGCAAAATGCAAATTATCGTAGCCAATAAAAAACATTTTTGTTTTCTTTGGAATATAAATTGTTATTTTCTCACCTTCTTTCAGCCTTTTCCTTCCGACCATTTGTACAAACTCAACTTCTGAGATAGTATCTATTACTAGATTTTTCAAATTTTCGTCCTTAAAATTTACCCCATTGTCAAGCAATTTCGTCGTAATCAAGACCTCTGTGCTGAATTTCTCTGACGAAATAATTTCCGTTATGATTGATTTTTCTTTGTCGTCCGCTGATACTATCTCGTAAGATCTATTAATTCTATTCTTCCATTCTCCTACTTTTCCTTTATTACTGCTAAATATTATCCATTTCGTACTACTTTTATTTATTTTGTCAACAATTTGATTATAGTTATCAAAATATTTTATCTCAGCATTTCTTGTGTATTGTGGTACACCAATCAACCACAAATACGAATACAGACCAATATTAGATGTATATGTCTTCAATGGAACCGATGTAATATACGGTGTTACCTGCCGTTCACCTGTCTCTATAATTTTACTTCGCAAATAATTTTCTAATATGTACGACCGTACTTCCTGTATTGTTGCTGACATAAATATTTTTGTACAGCAACACCCTTTTATAAACTTTTCAATATAAATTACTTTCGCATTAAATGTAGAATCTTCTAGAATGTAATGAGCTTCATCAAAAATGACGTACATGTAACGTTTCACATCAAACCACGAATATAGATTTGTATTCTCCATTAATGCCTGAACTTTTTGATAACTCATCAGCGTGATTCCATCAAACTCTTCAACGTCCTTTAAGAATCGCATATCTGCATCAATCCCCTGTCGTCTTGCAACGATATTTTTAACTTGATCTCTCAAAATTGTACGATTGCTTAAAAATAGTACTTCTTTGCCAGCATTTTTTGCTTCTGGCACAAGCTGATTCAATACAAACGTAGTTTTTCCTGTACCTGTAGGTGCTGATATAAAAACCCACTCCCCGCTTTTCCAATTTCGATACTGATTCCCGATAATTTCTTCAAGATACATATTTTTTCTTCCTTTCAATGTTTGTTCTCACCGGTGTACCCATATCGTAATTGTTTTTCTTTTCATTTTCAGCGTTTATTTCTGGAAGATTTTTCCATTATTCTTACCAATTTTTTACTCCCTAATGATTTTAAATTTTGGAATGAATTTCTATTTACAGATTATTTTGTCTTTTTATTATTATTAAAATTTGGGGCATTTTCTCCATCTTTTCTAGTTCTTTTGATATAATATTAAAAAACATTTATTCATTGGAGGTATATAAGACATGGATGAACGAAGTAATGTAGATTATTTATCACTCTTTCCAACATCTTCTTCTGAGGAAATTTTATATATAAACACTAAGTATTTTTTGCAGGATAAATTTTTTATCGATTTTGATTCTATCATCGAAGACACACATCGTTCACTTTCTATAGAAGACAAGTATTTATTCGATTCACTTTATAAATATTTAGAACAATATGCTTATGGTTATTCTCTAGATATGTTTTCTGATACTACATATCCAGAATATACTCATACATATAAAGCATTATTTTCTAATCATTCATTATTAAAGAATTTAAATACACAAATTAAATTTTTTGCTATTATTATGGCTTATTACACCTTGTCCGCAACCACTAAGCTCAGTTGCATTCCTTTGTTGGACTGTGCAATTCAATATTCACATAAAAACTATGTAAAGCTGGACAACAATTTCCAAGCAACAACATTTAATTTTTCTGATTTTTGCAAAGCAGATAAAGAAACGGCACGTAAAATAAGAAATTCATACAATAAATTAAAAAAAGAAGTATCTCAGTTTTCATCTTCTGATACTTCTCTAACTCCTTACATTACTGAGTATACAGATATAGAAGAAGCGAAAGAACATGTAAAGCAACTACTTTCTCATCCTACTACCATTTCTGATCCTTATCTTGCCGGTTCAATTAATACATGCATAAATGCTAAACATACTAACATTGGAGAATTCCTTTCCGAATTTTCTTTTGATCTAATAGTAAACAGAATGCAACATGGATTTAATTTTACTAAACAATCCAAACACTTAAATGATTTACTTATGGATTCTTCAAAATCAAAAGCAGTTTTCCGTCGAGAAGTCCGACGCTTTGTTGATAATATGAATATTATTAATTACAATTTTATTTCATCCGATACCACACCCACAAAGCTTCTTTATAATATTAAACGCGAGGTATTATTCCACCGAAATATGTTAGGGTATTTAACGTCTGAAGATAACTCTTTGCGCTTATTGCCTTATTCTTCTGACTTACTTGCTTTTCCATCACTGCCAGATTTGAAACCTTTTATTACATTTCTTATCGAAAAAATAGAAGCTTCAGAGCCTGCAAACAATATTAGCTACATTATTTCTTATCTAAGCACTATTACCATTCCTGTATTTACATATTCTTTTTATATATCTTTAATTGAATACATGAAAAGATATAACAAATCACACAATGAAATGATATCGCTAATAGCAGATTATTTATCTGATATACAAATTGATGATCCACAACTCGAGTATCATTCTGAATTGATTACTGACGCAAAAGCTGACTCTCTTGGTTCCGCATTAGCATCACATACTTATCCGTTCGTACTACAAGAATATTTTGACAGGTCTTTTAATCTTAATATAGATACTAACTGGTCAACAATAGCGGATCTATATCATCTACAAGATTCACTAGCATCTATGTATTATCGAAATATCATCCAATAGATATTTTAAAAGGTACACCTTTAGACAGAAGTTGAAATATTTCATTTTCCTGTCTCTAAAGGTGTACTTTCACTTTTGGCATATATGCCACTACCCGTCGGACCTTTTGATACGCTTATCCTTCCCGTTCGTACTTCTTCACAACCCGGTAGAAGCTACTTGGCGACATCTCCAATCTTCGCATTGCTTCTTTCGCCGTAAACTTACTTTCTTTCCACTGCTCATACACCATCTGAAAATCATCCGGTACTTTTAACTTCGGTCTGCCCAGATGCTTACCTTTCCTCTGTGCGGCTTCTATTCCCTCCCGCTGTCTCTGGCGTATCGTATTCCGTTCATTCTCTGCTATGCTTGCCAGGACTTCAATTAATATATTTTCCACCATTTGAATTACCCATTCCTGCCCTTTCGGCACCTGTATCATTGACGTTGGCAAATCCAAGATCATCAGACGTATATCGTGTTCCTGAAACCATCGGATCTCATTTTTTAAATCATTTTTGTTTCTGCTCAATCTATCGAGTGAGCATATGTACAATACATCACCCGCACGCAATCCCAATTGACCTTTCAGAGCCTGATATCCCGGTCTTTCCAATGTTGCTCCAGATTGTTTATCTACGATGATCCGGTCTTTTTCGACATACTCCTGTAATCTTAATATCTGACGATCCAAATGTTGCTCCTTACTGCTTACCCTTGCATAGCCGTATGTCTTACTCACAATTCGTTTCCTCGCTATTCCAGATACTAATTTCTCCTGTTTTTCTTTTATAAATATAGATATTATCGGATAGTCTTTCTTCCTCATCCACATAATCCCGATTAACATCTTCAACAATTTTCTTTACAGAATCCATATCCAGTATATTATCTTCTTCGGCAAGTAATAACACCTCATTCACAGATGAAGGAAGTATCAACAAATCGGATTCTTTTTTATCTTCCATATCCTGTAACAAATCTATTCGTAACATTCCACTTGCCCCACAAAGTCTGGAACGGTTCAATAACACACACAATTCACTTTTTATTCGTAATCCCAACAACTGCTCCATTACATCTTCATAGGAAATAATTGCATAATCTGCCTTTGCAAAATTTTCGTAAGCCACACTTATCAACTCATCCTTGGTGATCTTCCATTGCTCCAGAAGTCCAGATGTAATTGTCATCTTAAAATCTTCATCCTCTCGCAGATTCACTGTAAAAACAACTGCCAAATCCAGTATCTTTTCATATACGATTTTCTCTTTCTTTAATCGTTCCTGATTCCATTCATAATTAATTACTTCTACATTTACCCCGGATTTCATAACTTCCCATGGTTCTATAACTTTATGAACATCCACTTTTCTTCGATCTCCCAGTATCTCTGTTGCTACTTCTACAGCTGTCTTCATCCCCTGTTGACGATAAAGATCATAGAACTCTCTTGTCCGAATCCTTGGTGTCAGATTCTTTCCTTCTTCTTTACACGTAAGCATCTCCACCTGTAAGTCATTATTCTTCAGGCAATTCTGTTCCTGAAGCTCAATACCTTCGCTCAGTGTATTCTTTAACTGCTCCCAGAAGTATTCTTTGAATCCTTCATAGCTCATGTTATTTTCCATCATTTTATCTTTCCTCCAACTTCATCTATTGTCTGTAATTCTTTATACAATTCCATTCCATCGTGAATCCCTACACCATATGCAAGCCTTGAGCATATATTATTCTCTGCACACACTGAATTAACGATTTCTTCAATATCTCTAAACGCATCCTCTGATACCTTACTCTTAACCTTATTTACAAGCTCATATGTCGCTTTCATTGCTTTTTCGTACTCTTTACTGCGTATGAGCATCTTCTCTGAAATTGTATAAAATCTCCACTCTTCGAAGATTCCGGTCAAAAACTCCAGTTTATATTTCTTTCTTCTTCTCATTTACGCACATTCCTCCTGATATACAGTATCGAAAATATTTTCGCCATTGATCTCACTCATGTCTGCTCCTATCTCATTCTTAATGGTTTCATCTGTAGATAATGCATTCCTGAATTCAGATTTCAGTGGCGCATACTTTAATGCTTTCTTAATGATCGTCTTCAACGCCATTGATTCGTAATCGGTTCTCCACGGACTAAACGAAGAATCAAAAGCTTTAGAATATTCTTTTGCAAAATCGTCCATAGCCGTTTTACTCATAACTTCGAATCCAAATCCTCCATTGGTCAGCTTAAATAATCCATAGAATAGTCTTATTTCTCCCCGTTCTCCTAATGTCGGTCTGTGATTCAGGCACGGGTTAAGTCCCAGTTCATACTCAAATTCATCATTCTCGTAGACGGTATGAGCCGTAATAATCTGCATATTTGGATTCCGATAACTCAGATCAATCAATCCTTTATACCCCAACTGGAACTGACACTCCATCTCGCCTTTATTATTGTATGGAATTAAAAATGCCTGTCCCAGTGGCGTATTTGGCTCTAAACCTAATTGCGCTGCATTCATCAACGCCGCTAAGAATGACATCGGTGTACATTCATTCAGCTTTGGTGTTGTGTTCAATGCAGATAATGCCATTCTGGTAAATCGTTCTGGTGTGATCACTTCCGGCAGTGCTTTCTTGATCTGTGGTTCCATTACTTTTATCATGTCAGCAATACTCATAGATTTTTTTAGTTTGGTTCCTGCCTTGGTACTTTCTACCTTTCTGGCTAATTCCTGTTTGATCTCGTCTGTTTTTCCTACTGTCATTTCAATTCTCCTTCTTTCACGTATTAAAAAAGAGATGAGCCGTTATAGACTCATCTCTCTTTCATTTCTTCTATCTGATTAATAATCCTCGTCCTCTACTTCCGATATTCCAAATAGAACTCTCATATAATCCTGTTTTTCATTCAAAATACGGATAATAGAAATTTCCTCTTCCTCAATACGATAAAACACATAATTTTTCTCATTGAATATATATCGGTAATCCGTCAGAACCCCAACTACCGCCTGTACTTCTACCCCTTTATAAGGAAATACTTCCAGACCTCTTATTGCTCCCGTTATATTCTTCAACACCCGCTTTTCAACTGTTTCATTATTGAACTTTTCCATTATTGAAGCACTGATACGTTGTAAATCACGCAATGCTTCCGGTGTATATCTGACCTTCATTATATTAACCCCAAAGCTTTCTCAACTTCGTCCGCAGATAACCACCCTTCTTCTCTTGCGGAACGTTCACCTTTTTCCAGTTCAGACATTAATGTCAGTGTCGCTTTCATTTTATCATAATCTTTCATATCTAAAATTACATATTCTCCTCTGCCGTTCTTCGTCAGAAATACTGGCGCACCTTCACTTGTCTCTTTTAATACTTCTGTATAATTTCTCAGATCTGAAATCGGTTTAATATTTGGCATTACTGACACTTCCTTTCTCTTCTTTTCTTTAGTATACCAATTCCCATCTGATTTTACAACACAAATTAACACGTTAATTTTACAGCATTTACGCTGCACTCACAATAAACCGTCTGCTTATAGACGTCCGCTTAAACCTGTCATAAATCTCTGGCTCCTCTGCTTTTATTCTCTTCCTATCCAAATCAGTACGTTGACTTGCCTTCCAACTAATTCTGTAATTATCGGCTTTTGCTTTTTCCGCATTCCCCATCATCATTTTGATCTCCTGTTCAATAAGACTCACTTCTTTAGTCATCTTATCGATTAATTCTTTCAGTTCATCTCTTCTTTCCAATTGCTTCTGATATCCACTCAGTTCTATGGTTTCGTCTACTGGATCACTGAAATATTCTGCAATCACTTTATCTGCAAGCTTTGAACCATCTGGTGCCGGAATCACTCCTGCCTGTACATGATTATTCCAGAAATCGACTTCTATATGAACCAAATTCTGAATCATCTCTTCATCCCGTTCCAGGCAGTATACCTTGAATTCTGTTCCGTAGATTAATACTGCAACATACCACCTATCCGCATTCATAACTGACATATAGTGATAGCACTGAATCTGATAAGAAAGAGGAATTTTATCATCTTCCCATTTATCAGCTGAAAATGGACTTGCTGTCTTACATTCTAATCCGGCATTTTCACCGACAATCATACGATCTACGTCGGCAAGCATAAATGGTTTCTCTTCATCATAGAACATTGCATTTGCTCTCCGTACTTTCTTTCCTGTTTCTTCCATAAATCTTCTCGCAACGTATTCTTCCAGATCCCGACCTTCTCTCATAGCTTCGTTATCGAATTCTTCAATTTCATCCGTTCTTTTATCAGTATACACTTGTATCGCTGTACGATACGGATTCAAACCACAGATTGCCCCTGCATCTGATCCTCCGATGCCACCTTTTCGGTATTTCAGCCATTCTTTTTTACCCAGATTCAACGTTGATACTAATTTCTTCATACACGCTTCTCCTTTACGCAATCTTCTCCTTCATATCAGACATGACATTTTCTACTGCCTGTTCCAGTTCATGTTCTTGTGAACTAACGGTATCCATCCACTTTTCATAGACCAACGATAAAAGGCTGGAAATTTCCATACAGTTTTTCAACTGCTCTGTTTCCAGCCTTTCACTTATATTCACAAGTTCTTCATAAATGCGTATCATACAATCAATCTCATACGCATGATCGTAAATCTCCTGTTTTGACATCTGCATCATTCTGAATTTGAAAGATTTTAATTCTGCTGATATCTTCCAGCAGAATCTTCCCTCTGCCCTGTTCCTGTCCATTTCGTCCTCCTTATGCACTCAACACCAGCTGATAAGCTCTGTCGATCAATGGATTGCCATCTACTGTCTTTGCAAACATATTTTCCTTATAATTCTTGGTTCTGCGTAACGGATTCGCATGGGTAGCGAAATCACTGACTGCATTAATGAAACGGTATGCATTCTTTCCTACATCCTTCAGATCAGGTGCATCAAAATATCTCATCTTCATATCTTCCTGTAAGCGTTTCATATTTCTGAACTGTTGTGGTGTTGCACCGTCTTCTATTGGTAACAGGATTTCAATATAATCCATGACTTTTTTATCTGATAATGTAATCTTCCGAAGATTTTCAAATTCTTTTCCCAATTCTTCCATATAGCGGTCTGCAAGGAATAATGTGTTCTTGGCTTCTTCCATCTTATCTTTCACGTTTCCTGTATGATTCATAGACCATGATCTCTTTGCTGTCTGTAACGCAAGATTCAGTGTATTGCAACAAACTACACGGATCGGTGTAATAGCTACCTTTACTGCACCTGAGCCATCATGCGTGTTGGAAAACAGTAGATACGGACTGATTCTTTCCCCAGAAATAATGTATTCATGTGGTAAATGCGCCAGTAACCAGACACTTTTTCCACCCTGTAAGGAACCGGCTGTTTCGTATCGTACACCTTCTCCCAACAATGCATCAGTAAAAGAGAACGCTTCTTCGTTCTGGACGATCTTATATCTGTCTGTAACTACACCTAATACCTTGCGATCACTATCTCTGACATTTGCCTTATATCCCTGCACCAGTTCATTCTGACCTGTATATACCGGCTCCTGTACCACATGCCAGTCTAATCCTGCCAGAATCAATGCATCCTTTGATGTCGGTGCTTCCTGTACCTTTGTCCCTAATCCATGCCACGGTGTCTCTCTTACATAAAACATACTTTCTACATTTGCTGCCATAATAAATACCTCCTGAATTTCATTTCTTCTTAATTTTCTGAATCGTATACTTCTTTGATGATCGTTGCTGCTAGTCCTAATGCTGCTAATAATATTTTATCCATGATTCTCACTCCCTTCTGGATTTCTGTATAAAAAGAAGACAGAATCCGTTATGGATTCTGCCTTGGGTTTATGGTTCTTCATAGTTATAATATACAATTGAAATTTTATACTTTTACAATTTTCTAATTCACGTCAAATCTATCATTTATTACAAATGCTGCTCCATCCTCAAAATTGATCGCATCGTCTTCTGCCAAACCTCTAAATGCAGTAAATATCAACAAATCATCTCCATTTAAAACTCCTTTAAAATCTCCATGAACTATTACCTCTTCACCACAACACGGTTCAAATCCCCGAATCATCAATTTTCCATCTGATCCCTTATCTTTTTCAATATTCATTAAGATCATGCAATATATGTTTTTCAAATCTGATCTTCCCTGAGGATTTCTATCTCTTTTAATATCATCAAAAGTATATGTAACTCCGTCTATAAATCTATAATTAGACATTGAAACCGACATATTACAATTCTGTAAATAATTAGTTATGCCATCTGGCAACACATCTGCTTTTGGAGTCCCATCTTCATTATACCATGCTCCTAATACAACCTCATCGAAATAATCTCCATCATCTAAAAATTTGGTAACCCCTAGCCCAAGATCTTCCGTTCCTGTTTCGCATTGATTCGGATCAGCCTTATCTTTAAGAATCTCTATCTCTGGTCTATCATCAATCTCTGACTCTGCCGGTTTTTCATAACAAATCAAGCCGTCAGCATTAACATACATTCCTTCAATAATTGTATCACTGTCATTATCACATAAAGGTTTTTCATCACCCTCTACATCATACACTACTCCAACGTAAGAATAATCATCCAGAACATTGCCCTTTTTATCTGTTACCTGACCGTCATCATTTACATAAAGCAATTTATTTTCCACATCTGTATGCATGTCTCCTGTAATCTCTGTATCAGATTTTTCCTCTTTCGTCTTATTATTCTTTTTTGTTGATTTGTTGTCTTCTTTTGTTGTAGTAGATGTACTTTTATTATTACTTTTGCTTTGACCTCTTCCTATACCGATACTTATTCCAACCAAGCCCAAAACAATTACAATTGCTACAATACCAATCACTTTATTCTTATGCTTTGGCTTCTGAGTATTTATTTCTTCTGCTGATTTCGCTTCCTCTGTATTATTATCCATACTCTCTACTGGTTCTCCGCAGTTAGGACATACTTTCCACTCGTCTTTTAACTCTGTCCCGCACTTTTTACAAAACATACTTTTCCTCTTTGTTTCTATATACTAAATAATATTTCTTCGCTCTGCTTCTTCAATAACTAATTGCTTTTGCCAACGTTTCAAATTAGGATTGTTATTGCGTGTTTCATATAAATTTTTTATTTCACTATCCGTCCTACGCATCAAATCTTTTTTGGTAGCTTTTATCATTTCTTTAGCTTTTTTATCAACTTCTTCTCCAAATGCTTTTCCTGCTTTTGACATCAAACCTTTAAAATCCATTTTATATTCCTCCTTTTAAAAATCATCTTTATTTCGTGCTATATCAAAGATCATTTTTCGTTCGCTTAATTCTCGTTTCGCTACTCGCTTTGAAGAACGTAATAGGTCTTTTGGTGTATCTTTCATACTTGCTTGCTTAGATCTGTTACAATGCTTACAAATACACTGCAAATTTGTTTCCCTATCACTTCCACCATATTTTTGAGGAATTATATGGTCAATATCCATATCCCCCTTTCGAAAGCTTCGTCCGCATTTCACACACCGATACCATCCGTTATTATTGTCGTAAGCATCATTTTTTGAAAAATATTTTTCTCTGTAACCCATTTCAAACCTTCTCTCTTTAATAAGAATTCATATGATTTGTAGCACTTTTATAAATCAAGCTACGTTTTATAGTTAAAATTATACGACAATAAATATTATTTTGCAACGTTTTATCGAATATTATTAACGATATATTTATAGATTGGCGGTGAAATATTGTTTAAGGTTTTAGAGCGTATCACATACTACAGAACCCAAAAAGGATGGACGGAATATCAACTTGCGGAAGAGTCCGGTTTAACCCAATCAACGATTTCCTCATGGTACCGTAAGAACATGGTCCCTTCTATTCCTTCATTAGAGAAAATATGTACAGCTTTTGGCATTACCTTATCCCAATTTTTTTCTACAGAAGAAGCTTCATTTTCCCTTACACCACTTCAGAAAGATCTATTAGAGGCATCCGGACATCTTACAGAACCACAGCAACAAGCTTTAATAGAATTTTTTAAGCTTCTTTAAAAGACAGAAGAGTTGCCCGCAACAGGCAACTCTTCTAATATATCCTCATTTTTTCAATTATGATTAAGATTTATCGTAAATGGCTTTAAAAACATCTTCTCCCTATATTCTTCATATGACACATCACGCTTTGTATAAAATACATTTACACTTGTAATATCTTCTATATGAAATCTGTCTTTCCGTCCATTCTGCAATTCATCAAATTTATCTTTTGCAAATGCTTTCGCTTTCTCAAAATCTTTCTCACCCTTTACCTTATAATGCGGTGTATGCCTTCTGGCATTCCGTGCCTGATACCAATTGTTGTATACTCCATATCCTCTTGTTCCCGCTACACCATAGTATTTTCTCATGATTGTGATCCTCCTTATATTCATTCTTTATTCGTATGTATTGTTATCTGTTATTTTTTATTCTTAATTAACGTTATGCTGTTGTCACCATAAGCTGATTCAACGATTCCATAGTGTAAACGGTCTTATCGGTATTCCCATCTGTTCCGCAGCTTCTCTTTTCATCATTCTCTGATAAAAATAATCCGTCCACTCGATTTCTTCAACATAACATGAATTTTCAATTCCATGCATCTTTCTATATTCATCTTCCGCATATGCTTTAGCTTCTTCAAACATTTTAAACTTCTTCTTTTTATTGTCACTATAACCGTCACATTCTTCCCTTGCTCTATCCCATGAAGTAAATACTCCATATCCATCCCACCTTACTACTGCATAATACCATACTCCGTCCGTATGCTTTTTCACATTCTTCTTCATAAATATAATCTCCTTTCATAATTCGATTTTATTCTCATGTAACATCAACTGTTATTTCTTACCATTAACTAACATCCATATGTTACCTGCAGGCTAACCAATACAGATTTTTACAGGACAAAAAAACACTTTCCCGAGATAACCATACGGTCATCTCGGTTGGTGTCTATAATCCTGTAAATCTCTGTTATGGTTACCTGCCACAAATATTGCCATTTTCCTTATATAACTGTCTTCATCCACTCTATAAAAGCCTTCTATTATCAATCTCTACTGCTCTTCTTATTATTCCCTTTCCATTCATCTCTCTTCTATCTGTCTGTATATCCCTTATCCTCTATTCCTAGCGCAGTGTACGTAGCATCTATACCTATACTTTCTAAAATACACATATCTGTATACTCTATTATATATATGTTACCGACTTTTACTTTTATTTAAGAACAAAAAACATCTATACATTCTAATAATGAAATTCAAATGAAAGGAAGTAACTACAATGTCAAAAAGAATGAAGCATTCAAAAACAGTTAAAATACGATTTACCAAGCCAGAGTATCAAGCCGTTAAGATTACGGCGTATAAAAAAGGTTATTCTGTACCAGAACTATTACGAGTTCTTTGTACTACTGCCGGTGCTGAATCAGATCCTCTGCTCAATCCTAAAACAATCAAGATTATTCAAAATCACACACTATGCCAAATATGGAATTATATTCAATTCTGGGAGATTCCAGAAGATGTGAAACAAGAAATCAGAAGGGAGATTACACGCTATGTATAATGTAATAATAAAAATTGTCAATGATAACTATACCAACGACAGTTCTATAGAAAATATGATCAATTATATTTATCGAACCAAAAACTGTAAAAGTAAGCAAACCGAAGCTCTTCCTATTCATGCCTATGGACTGTCTACTGTCCCGCCAACCTATGAAAGTATGATAAATGATTTTCAGGCTGCATACATGTCCTCCAATCCCGAAAAACCATCCCGGCATATTTGGCATGTAATCTTTTCTTATAATCGCAGTAAGATAAGCAAAAAATTCCGCAATTGTATTGATGGCATTGCCGGATCAATTGGACTTGTTTATCCGACTTGCTATGCTTATCATTTTGACAGTAACCATGTACACTGCCATATGGTAATCTCAGCAACACCTTTTCTACCTGCACCTGAACCACTGACAGGTATAAATCTTGCCTACTATATTACACTGAAAATGAATTTCAGCGGTTTTACATTTGCTATTAACGATGAAAGGGGATTTCTCAATGTTTGAAAACTTTGATGATATTTTGAATGTAGATGATGTAGCAAAAGCTCTTAAGATTGGAACTTCACAAGCCTATAAATTGGTCCGCTCGGGGAAAATTCAAGCATTTAAAGAAGGACGTGCATGGAAAATCGCCAAGCATTCCTTAATCCAATATATTCAGAACAGTACAATTTCATAACCATTAATCCTATCAGGCAAAAATACAATGAGAGTGTGGAATTTCCACACTCTCGTTTTTCTTTTCTTATTCAACTAAATATTTTCAATACAACCCCTTCATCTTTCACATTGTTATAAAATGGTAATGCTCCTAACCAATACTCAAACTAATCCTTATTTTTAACAACCACACTTATATCAATTCCATAGTCCATTTGAAAATCAAATGCTAAATCAAATAAAATTGTCTCTGCTATTTCTTCATCTGTAAGAGTTGTCAGAATCATAATATCCGCATCTGAATATTCGTTATAATCTCCCCAGAAGGTATTTGATATTCCTAATAAATTATTCACCATTTTTTTATAATATATGCTATTATAATTTTAACTTAAAACATATCTCTTTTTCAAATGGCGCAATATCGATAACAATCCAGGCACCGAAGAACTGGCTCACCTTGAAATCATCTGTGCCATTGTGCATCAGCTTACCCGTAATCTTACACCAGAACAAATTGAAAAATCCGGCTTCGACAAATATTATGTAGACCACACCCTCGCACTCTGGCCTCAGGCTGCCAGCGGAACTCCTTGGAGTGCTACAACATTCCAGTCCAAAGGTGATCCGATTACAGATCTGCATGAAGATATGGCTGCAGATGGTACGACTGCATAAGAACAACATACAGTCGAAAATGATAGGACAAGCCATTTCTAAAATAAAATATCGTGCCTAATAAGACGTTCAATGTTGAGCGTCTTTTTTTATACCTACTGTTACGCATTAGGGACGTAAAAGCCCTTGCTATCAGCGGCTTTGCAGGCGCATTTCTGGCGCGGACAAGGATTTATACCTGTACCCGCAAAATCGCCGTTCTACTGCGTAACAAATCCGCAACAAAGGAGTGATGAAACAATGGCTGTTTTTCGTGTGGAGCGCAATACGGGATATACCGTAATGAGCAACCACCACCTACGCAACAAGGAGCTGACCCTAAAGGCAAAGGGGCTGTTATCACAAATGCTATCCTTGCCGGAGAATTGGGACTATACCCTTGCGGGGCTGTCCTACATCACCTGGGAAAGTATCGACGCTATCCGTACTGCGGTATGGGAGCTTGAAAAAGCCGGATATATCACAAGGCGGCAGGGACGCGACGAGA
>ERZ773138.949-NODE-949-length-30727-cov-11.913113_pt1 | contig 30727 bp, 30 predicted proteins | sample MGYA00511114_ERZ773138 | MGnify/ENA primary metagenome ERZ773138 (study PRJEB29015, sample SAMEA2737805) | human gut metagenome | biome: human gut; feature: human-associated habitat; material: faeces | place: China | collected 2012 ...
TCGAGGTCATGTCCTGCCGCACCGGCTGCGTCGGCGGCGCGGGCCAGCCCTACGCGCTGATGAGCACCAAGCTCAAGCGCGCCCACGGCCTGTACGAGATCGACCGCAGCGCGATGTTCAAGCGCAGCGAGCGCAACCCCGTCCTCGACGCGATGTATGCCGCGGGTCTCAATGAGCGCGCGCACGAGCTGCTGCACCACGAGTACAAGGACTGATCCCCTTCATAAAAAGCCGGCCGTGTGTCCACGGCCGACTTTTTCGCCCGACTCATTATTTTTTATAATGCGTCTATTGACAAATTAAGATATTTCCACTAATATATTTTTGAAAATGTATTACAAATTTGAATCGGAGGACAGCCATGGAAGTCCGCAACCTGGTCACATTCTTAAAAGTCACGGAGCTCAAGAGCTTCTCCCGTGCGGCGGAAGCTCTGGATTATTCCCAGTCCGCCGTCACGGTGCAGATCCAGCAGCTCGAGCGCGAGCTGGGCGTGCAGCTCTTTGACCGCATCGGCAAAACGGTCTCCATCACGCAGTACGGCAAGGACTTTGTCTCCTACGCGCGCGACGTGGTGAGCGCCATCGCGCGTGCCAGCGCCTTTGCCTCGTCGGATTCCGAGCTGAGCGGCACCGTGCGCGTCGGCACGCTCAATTCGCTGCTCACCGCCTCGTTCTCTAACATCGTGCCGCTCTACCACGAGCGTTTTCCGCACGTACAGATCAGCCTGCACGCGGGCAATATCGCCTCCATCACCGAAATGCTCGTCAAGAATGAGCTCGACATCATCTACACGCTCGATGAGCAGATCTTCGACACGCAGTTTGTCAAAGTCTTCGAAGCGCAGGAGGACGTCGTCATCGTGACGAACACGGAAAACCCGCTCTCTGCCCGCGATGATGTGCACCTTGCCGACCTTGTGTCGCACCCGTTCATCCTGATGAACCACGGCAACCCCTACCGCGACCAGTTCGACCGCGAGCTTGCCCGTCAGGATCTAAGTGTCGAGCCGTTTTTGGAGCTCGAGAGCGACACGCTCGCGCTCAAGCTCATCCGCGAGAATCCAGAGTATCTCTCCGTGCTGCCGCGCTACACGGCGAAGATGAGCATTCACAAGGGCAACCTTGCCATCATCCCTGTGGCCGACTGTCAGATGAGCCAGTGGCGGCAGGTGCTTTATCACCGCAACAAGGTCATCACCCCGCAGATCCAAGGCATGCTCGACGTGATCTTAGAGGTCGCGAAAAAGCCGTTTTAAGCAGAATCTCACAAAAAAGCACAGGCGCGCTTTCGCGCGCCTGTGCTTTTTCACTTTACTGTGTCATTACGGCGCAAAATTTGCAAAAAAAGAGTGCAAAATGCAAATCGGCGCGGTATAATAAAGGGCAAATTCCAGCGTCCGCGCGTATCGCGCGCCCGCTTTGATCGGAGGGATCACGATATGAGAATTGTCGTCAAGGTCGGCACATCCACGCTGGCACACCCCACGGGGCGGCTGAACATCCAGCGTATGGAAAAGCTGTGCAAGGTTTTAAGCGACCTTAAAAATATGGGACACGAGATCATCCTCGTCTCCTCTGGCGCCATCGCCATGGGCTTTGGCAAGCTCAACCTGAGCGAACGGCCGAAAGACGTGCCGACGAAGCAGGCATCCGCCGCTGTCGGCCAGTGCGAGTTGATGTACATTTACGACAAGCTCTTCACCGAGTATAACCACACCGTGGCACAGCTGCTCATCACCGCACCGGATATCGAAGAGGGCGGCGTGCGCAAGCAGAACTTCCACAACACGCTCGCGCGGCTTTTAGAGCTCGGCGCGCTGCCGGTCATCAACGAGAACGACACCATCTCCACCGAGGAGTTCGGCATCGGCGACAACGATACGCTCTCTGCCATCGTGGCCGTGACGATCCAGGCGGACCTCCTCATTCTGCTTTCGGACATCGACGGGCTCTTCGACGGAGACCCGCGCAAGAACCCCGACGCGAAGCTCATCGACACGGTGGAAAAGATCGACGAGCACATCATTTCGCTCGGCGGGGGCAGCGGGTCGAACCTCGGCACCGGCGGCATGGCGACCAAGCTCCGCGCCGCGCAGATGGCGACGGCAGCAGGCTGCGAAATGGTCATCGCCAACGGCCAGTCGCCCGAGGTACTCTACGATGTGGCCGCGGGCAAGCGCGTGGGCACAAGATTTTTGGCAAAGAGGGATGAAGCATGACAACGATCGAACTTCTGGAACGCACAAAAGCTGCCTGGGGCAGCATCCGCAGCGCAAGCGCCGAGGAGAAGGACCGGCTGCTGCTCGCGATGGCGGAGAGCCTTGAGGCCAACAGCGAAGATATCCTGCGCGAAAATGCCAAGGACATGGAGGCGGCGAAGGGCGCGATCTCCGACGTGATGCTCGACCGTCTCGCCCTGACGGAGAGCCGCATCCACGCGATGGCCGAGGGCATCCGCGAGGCCGCGGCGCTGCCCGACCACGTGGGCCGCGCACTCGCGCAGTTTACCCGCCCCAACGGTATGACCATCACCAAGCGGCAGGTGCCGCTCGGTCTGGTCGCCATCATCTACGAGAGCCGCCCGAACGTCACGTCGGACGCCGCGGCGCTGTGCATCAAGAGCGGCAACGTCTGCATGCTGCGCAGCGGCAAGGAGGCCTATCGCTCCTCTCACGCCATCGTCACGGCGCTCAAGGCGGGCGTTGAGTCCGTCGGCGGCGATTCCGACATTGTCAACATCGTTGAGGATACAACGCATGCGAGCGCGCAGGTATTGATGACGGCGGACGGCCTTATCGACCTGCTGATCCCCCGCGGCGGCAAGGGGCTCATCCGCGCGTGCGTGGAAAATGCAAGCGTTCCCTGCATCGAGACCGGCACGGGCATCTGCCATGTGTACGTCGACAGGGACGCTGACCTCAACATGGCGGTAAAGATCATCGAAAACGCCAAGACGAGCCGCCCGTCCGTCTGCAACGCGGAGGAGGTCTGCCTTGTCCACCGCGACATTGCAAAGGAATTTCTCCCCAAGCTCAAGGCCGCGCTTGTCGACAAGCGTAGAGAAGCGGGCCTTGTCCCCGTCGAGCTGCGGCTCGACGAAGCCGCGGCGGAGATCATTCCCGGCACGGCGGCAACGGAGCTCGACTTCGACACGGAATTTCTCGATTACATTCTCGCCGTCGCGGTCGTAGATGATCTGGACGCAGCCATCGCGCATGTCCAGCATCACTCGACGCACCACAGCGATTGCATCGTGACCGAGAACCAAGCCGCGGCCGACCGCTTTGTCGACGAGGTCGACAGCGCGGCGGTGTACGTCAACGTCTCCACCCGCTTCACCGACGGCGGGGAGTTCGGCCTCGGCTGCGAGATGGGCATTTCGACGCAGAAGCTCCACGCGCGCGGCCCGATGGGGCTCGACGAGCTGAGCACCTATAAATACGTCATCACCGGCAGCGGCCAGATTCGATAACAGGAAAGGCGCACACTCCGATGTACCACAACGACAAAAAGTACGCATTGACAAACTGCGTGCTTCTCGACGGCTCTGAGCACATGGAGCCGCAGACGGGCAAGGCCGTCTGCATCGACGGCGAGAAAATCAATGAGATCGTCGACGCACAGCATATCCCCGCAGGCTATGAGGCAGTCGACCTCGGCGGAAAATATGTGCTGCCGGGTCTCATCAACATGCACGTGCACCTGCCCGCCTCGGGCAAGCCGAAAAAGAAGGCGAGCGACCCCAAAAAGCTCGTCAAGCTCATCACCTTCTGCGCGCTGACGAACAGGATCGGCGTCAACATGTGCGAGGGCTACGCCAAAACCGAGCTGCTCTCCGGCGTCACGACCATCCGCACAGTCGGCGGCGTCGCCGATTACGACACGAAAATTCGCGACCTCGCCGCGGCGGGCAAAATTCTTGCCCCGCGCGTGCTGGCGTCGAACATGGCGGTCTCCGTCCCCGGCGGGCACATGGCGGGTTCGCTCGCCTACGAGGCGCACTCCGCCGAAGAGGCCGCGGCGCTCGTCGAAAAGATCGCCGCCGAAAAGCCCGACCTCATCAAGCTGATGATCACCGGCGGCGTGCTGGACGCCGAAGTCGTGGGCGAGCCGGGCGTACTGCGCATGCAGCCCGAGCTTGTCAAGGCCGCGTGCGACAAGGCACATTCGCTCGGCATGATCGTCGCGGCGCACGTTGAGAGCCCTGAGGGCGTGATGGTCGCGCTGCAAAACGGCGTCGACTCCATCGAGCATGGCGCGCAGCCAAGCGATGAAATGATCACGCTCTTCAAGCAGCGCAAGGCGTTCCAAATTTCGACCATTTCCCCCGCCCTGCCCTACGCGCTCTTCGACCGCAGCATTTCGCACGCGACGTATGAGCAGCAGGAAAACGGCAAGATCGTCTTCGACGGCATCGTCGCGCTCGCAAAGGCAAACCTCGCCGCGGGCGTGCCAGTCGGTCTCGGCACGGACGTCGGCTGCCCGTACATCACACATTACGACATGTGGCGCGAGCTGCACTATTTCGTCAAATACTGCGGCGTGACGCCCGCGTTCGCGCTCTACAGCGCGACGAAACTCAATGCCCGGCTCGCGGGCATCGGTGATCTGACCGGCAGCATTGAGGCGGACAAGCAGGCCGACCTGATCGTCTGCTCCGGCAACCCTCTTCAGAATTTGAGCGCGCTGCGTGAGCTCGACATGGTCGTCAAGGGCGGCTATCGCATCGACAAGCCGCAGATCAAGAAGATGGATGAGGTCGAGCGCGAGCTCGACAAGTTCCTGTAAGCGCTATGAAATACTTGGTACTATCCGACTCGCACGGCAATGTCGACAACATGGTGCGCGCGGTGGAGCTCGTAAAGCCGCAGGGCATCATCCATCTTGGCGACGGCTGGCGCGATGTCGAGGAGCTGCGTGAACTTTTCCCCAGCCTGCCGCTCGAGCAGGTCCCCGGCAACTGCGACTTCGGGCGCTTTGAAGCGCTTGAGCGCGTGCTGATCCTGGACGATCACCGCGTGCTCATCGCGCACGGGCACACGTTAGGGGTGAAGACTGGGCTTCTCCGCGCGCAGTACCGCGCGCTCGAGATGAACGCCGACATTCTGCTCTTCGGCCACACGCACGTGCCGCTCGTGGACGCGGCGTCGCGGCCGATGATGATGAATCCCGGTTCGATTGGCGATCCCCGCCGCCCGACCTACGGCGTGCTCGAATTCAGGGACGGACAAATTTACCCGTCAGTCTTTCGGCTGGACGCATAACAAAAAAGAGATGTACCTTGCGGTACATCTCTTTCCCTTTTCTCACCCGTTCCAAGCGCGCACCTGCTCGCGCAGCCAATTACACCAAGCGTCCACGCCCTCGCCGGTTTTGGCGGAGAGGGGGAATATCTTGAGCTTCGGGTTGCGCATGTGCGCGTATTCGACGACCTTTTCCATGTCGAAGTCAAAATACGGCAGCACGTCGATCTTGTTGATGATGAGCGCGTCGCACACAGTGAAGATGAGCGGGTACTTGAGCGGCTTGTCGTGTCCCTCCGGCACGGAGAGGATCATCGCGTTTTTGACCGCGCCCGTGTCGAACTCCGCGGGGCAGACGAGGTTGCCGACGTTTTCGAGCACGACGAGGTCCAAGTCCTTCGTGCCGATCTCCTTGAGGCCCTGCTCCGTCATGCTTGCATCGAGGTGGCACATGCCGCCCGTGTGGAGCTGGATGGACTTGACGCCCGCGTCCGCGATAGTCTTCGCGTCCACGTCGGAGTCGATGTCCGCCTCCATCACGCCGATGCGCAGCTCATCCTTGAGCGCTTCAAGCGTGCGCAGCAGCGTCGTCGTCTTGCCGCTGCCCGGCGAGGACATCAGGTTCAGCAGAAACGTTCTGTCCTGCTTGAGCTGCGTGCGAAGGCGTGCGGCCTCGCGGTCGTTGTCGGCGAAGACGCTCTCTTTCACCTCGATGATCTTATAGGGTTCTGTCATATTGCCTCGATCTCCTTTAAGTTGATCTCGCTGCCCTGCTTGAGCCACGTTTTTTCGCTGCCGCAGTGCGGGCAGGTGCGGCCAAACTGCACGGTGGGATAGTCGCGCCCGCAGCCCTCGCAGTACGTAACGGCGGGGATGGTCTCGATCTTGAGCGCGGCCTCCGGTAAAAGCTCGGTCTTCTTGACTGCCCAGTTCCAGCAGCTTTCGAGTTCGTGCGGGATCGCACCGGACACCTCGCCGAGCTCGAGCGTCACGGACGCGACGTTCGTCAGGCCGTTTTCCTCTCCGATCTTTTCCACGCTCTTGATGACGTGGAAGACAATGCCCAGCTCGTGCATTACTTGCTCTTTCTCGCCGCACGCTTGATCTTGAACTCACGCTTGATCATGTACGGCAGGATGGCCTTCATCTTGTCCTCACAGGCGTACATCTTGCTGCACTCCGGTCTCTCGCGGTGCAGGTGGATGGCGTCGAACGCGCACTTCGTCGTGCAGACGCCGCAGCCGATGCACTTGTTCGGGTCGACGATGCTCGCGCCGCAGCTAAGGCAGCGCGCGGTCTCCTTTTTGATCTGCTCTTCGGTAAACGCGACGCGCTCGTCGCTAAACGTCCTGCGCAGCGCCTCGTTATAGCCGATGCGCTGGCGCGGCGTTGTGTCGTAATTGACGGGGATCAGAGCGTTCTCCTTGTCGAGCTCAATGAACTGGCGGCGGTTGCGGCCGACCGTCAACGTCGCGTGCTGGACAAAACGGTGCAGCGAGATCGCGCCCTCCTTGCCCGCAGCGATGGCGTCGATGGCAAATTTCTGACCCGTATAAGCGTCGCCGCCGACGAAGATATCCTTTTCCGCCGTCTGATACGTGACGGGGTCTGCCTTGACCGTGCCGTTGGGGTTGAACTCAACAGCGGTGCCGGTGAGCAGCTCACGCCAGTCGACCTTCTGGCCGATGCAGTAGAGAACCGTCGCGCACTCGGCCTGCTCGCTCACACTGTCGTCAAACTCAGGTGCGAAGCGGCCCTCGTCGTTCTTGACGCGCGTGCACTTGCGGAACCTGATGCCCGCGCACTTGCCGTCCTCCACCACGATCTCGGTCTGGCCCCAGCCGGCGTGGACGGTGATGCCGTCGCGCTCGCACTCGCTGCGGTCTTCCTCGCCCATCGGCATATCGTCGTAAGCCTCTAAGCAGTAGAGGTCAACGCTCTCCGCGCCGCAGCGCACCGCCGTGCGCGCAACGTCCGCGCCGATGTTGCCGCCGCCGATGACGACGGCCTTACCGGAAAGCGTCTTCTTTTCATGCAGGTTGACCTGCCGCATAAAGTCGATACCCGCCATGACGCCGTCCGCGTCGCCGCCGGGGATGTTCAGCTTGCCGCCGGACTGGAGACCGACGGCCACATAGAAACCCTGATAGCCCTGCTCGCGCAGCTGCGCGATGGTCACGTCTTTTCCGACCTCCACGCCGCAGCGGAACTCGACACCGAGTTCACGCAGGATGTCGATCTCGGCATCCACCACGTCTTTTTCAAGGCGGAAGCTCGGAATGCCGTTCATCAGCATGCCGCCGGGACGTGCTTCCCTTTCAAACACCGTCGGGCGGTAGCCCTTTTCAGCGAGGTAGTATGCGCACGACAGGCCCGCGGGGCCGCCGCCGATGACGGCGATCTTCTCGGAAAATTCGCCGTCGACCTTCGGAATGACCTTTTCGGGCACAAAGCGCGTTTCCGCGTTTAAGTCCTGCTGGGCGATGAAGCGCTTGACCTCGTCAATGGCGACGGCCTGATCGACCGTACCGCGCGTGCAGGCATCCTCGCAGCGGCGGTTGCAGATGCGGCCGCAGACCGCGGGGAACGGATTTTCGCGCTTGATAAGCTGCAGCGCCTCGCGGTACTTGCCCTGCGCGGCGAGCTTCAGATAGCCCTGCACCGCGATGTGCGCTGGGCAAGCCGTTTTGCACGGCGAGGTGCCGGTATCGTAGCAGTTGATGCGGTTCCTGTCGCGGTAGTCGATGCTCCACTTTTCCGGCCCCCACTTGACATCGTCGGGTAATTCCTGACGGGGATATTCGATGTAGCCGTCCTTCGTGCAGAGCTTCTGTCCCAGCTTGACCGCGCCCGCGGGGCAGTTTTCGACGCAGCGGCCGCAGGCGACACAGCTCTCGCTCTCGACTCTCGCAACATACGCGCTGCGCGACAGGTTCGGCGTGTTGAACAGTTGCGATGTGCGCAGCGCGTTGCAGACATTGACGTTGCAGTTGCAGATGCCGAAAATTTTCTGCTCACCGTCGATATTCGTGATCTGGTGGACAAAGCCGTTGTCCTCGGCCTTTTTGAAAATTTCGAGCGCTTCGTCCTTCGTGATGTATTCGCCGCGCTGTGTTTCGACGATGTAGTCGGCCATGTCGCCCACACCGATGCACCAGCTTTCGGCGTCATCGCCGCAGCCCTCGCCGAGCTTGGCGCGGCTAGCGCGGCAGGAGCACATGCTCTTGGCGTACTTGCCCTCGTACTTGCTGAGCCAGTAGGAGATGTGCTCTAAGTCAACGGACTCATTCTCTGTCTCGATGGCCTTTTCCACAGGGATGACGTGCATGCCGATGCCTGCGCCTCCCGGCGGCACCATGGGCGTGATCTTTTCGAGCGGGAGCATCGTCATGCGCTCAAAGAACGCCGCGACCTCGGGATGCTCGTCGATCTGGCTTTTGCGCATGTTCAGAAATTCCGCGCTGCCGGGGACGAACAGCGGCAGCACCCAGCGCTTTTCATGCTTGGGGTTCTTGCCGTCCAGGTTCTCCCAGTTGTACTCGATGATGCCTGTCCACGCCATCTCCGTGAGGAGCTTTTCGAGCGGCTCGCGCTCCATTTTGGTGAGCTTCATCAACTGCTCGGTCGTCTTGGGCTTGCGCACGCCCATTTTGAGCGCGACGTCGACCATCTCGTCGGTCATCACGCCGGCAAGGCCCCAGTACTCGGGGTCATTCGCCGTGGCCTTGAGGCCGATGCGGTTCGTGATCATACTGCCGAGCTTGAGGACGTTTTCGCGCGGAGCGTCCGTGCGGGGTATTTTGAAATCCAGTTTGCTCTCGTCGAGAGGGAAATTCGTGGGCTTGCTGCCGTTGATATCGCTCATGTTCCTGCTCTCCCTTTTCGCGGCGCACCGCGTGCTTGCCGCCGCGCAGCAAAAATATCGTGCGGCGATCATCACCTATCTTATCCAAACTCTATTTTACAGGAAAATGTTGGATTTTTCCATTGACTGATTCCATAAACCGCAGTCATATCGCTCAATTCCCCGCATTTTTGCGCAGATCGGCAGAATTGTCCAAATTTACAGATCAAGGAACCGCCGCGCAAGCGCGGGCACATTGGTGTTTTTGAGGCACACGACGTTCAGCTCGTGCACGCCCGTGAGCGGCGGGCAGGAAAAATGCCCGAACTGCGCATCATTCTTGACGACGGCCTCGTAGAGGAAGCTCACGCCGCAGCCCTCGCTCACCAGATGCCGGATGAGCTTGAAGCTGCTGATGCAGACATTCGCGCGAAACGCCTCGACCGTGTAGCCGCACTGCATGAGCTCTCGCTCTAAAATCTTTCGCGTACCGGAGCCAGACTCGCGCAGGATGAGCCGCTCGGAAAAGAGCTCATCCATCGGCACCTCACAGCCCGAAAACGGGTGATCTTTCGCGCAGATGCCAATGTAGGGCTCGTTGCGCAGCAGAAAGCTCTCGTACCGGCTCTTGTCGAAAATGCCCTCGAGCACGACGAAGTCGAGCTCCCCGCCCTCGAGCTGGGCGAGCAGGTGCGCCGTATTGTCGACGGTAAAAAAGAGCTCGTTGTCCGGTTCTTTCAAAAAGCGGATGATCTGCGGCAGCAGGATATAGTCGCCGATGGACTTCGTCGCGCCGATGCGAAGGCTCGTCTTCTCCTGCCGTTTGAGCGCGCGGCGCAGCTCCTCGTCCTGATAGCGCTGGCTGATGGCGTAGATCTCAAGCGTTTCGCCCTGCGGCGTTTTTCTGAGCTTTCGGCTGTCGTAGGTAAAAAGGCGCACGCCGTACAGCGCTTCAAGCGCCTGAATTTGTTTCGTCACGGCGGGCTGCGTCAAATGCAGCTGCTCCGCCGCCTTGCGGTAGTTCATCGTGGCGCACACAGTCAAAAAGGTCTCAAGCCGCTGGTCCATGTTCTCTCTCCTTTGTCGATAACAAACAGGAATCGACATATTCTTATTTATAATTTTATTATATCATGAGTCGGTGCTATAATACAACGGCAACAAGCTTTGGAGGAGAGAGAAATCACATGAAATTCATCGAAACCGTAAAAAAAATGCTGCCCGGCTGCGCCATCGCGCTCGTCATCGCCGTGGTCGCCAAGTTTTTAGAGCAGCTGGAGGAATCCGCAGGGCTGCACCTGATCGGCGCGTCGGTCATCGCGATGTTCATCGGCATGATCGTGAACCGCTTTTACGCGCCGAATGACAAGACGAAGCCCGGCATCAAATTCACCTCGAAGAAAATTCTGAAATTCGCCATCATCCTGCTCGGCGCCAGCCTGAACATCACGACCGTGCTGACGGTCGGTAAGTTCTCGCTCACCGTCATGCTCTTCACACTGGCGACGTGCTTCGGCCTCGGCTATGTGATCGGCAAGGCGCTGGGGCTTGACTGGAAGACGAGCAGCCTCATCAACGCGGGCACGGGCATCTGCGGCGGCAGCGCCATCGCCGCCATCGCGCCGGTCATCGAGGCAACGGACATGGACATCGCCTACGGCATGTCGGCAACGTTCCTCTTTGACACGATCATGGTCGTCGTGTTCCCGCTGCTCGGCCGCGCGATGAGCCTTTCCGACGCGGCGTTCGGCCTGTGGGCCGGCACGGCGGTCAACGACACCTCGAGCGTCGTCGCCACGGGCTACGCCTTCAGCGAGGCCGCAGGCGACTTTGCCACGATGGTCAAGCTGACGCGCACACTCGCCATCATCCCGACGGTGCTGGTCTTCGCCGCCATCAGCGTGCACCTCAAGAAAAAGGCCGCCGCGCAAAGCGGCGACCATGGCGTCAAGGTCAATATGAAGTCAGTGTTTCCGTGGTTCATCCTCGGTTTCCTTGCAATGTCCATTCTGTGCAGCGTCGGCGTCATTCCCGCAGGCCTCGCTGCGACGCTCAAGAGTATCAGCAAGTTCCTGATGGTCGCGGCGCTCGCCGCCATCGGCCTCAATACGAACTTCGCGGCGCTGTGCAAGTCTGGCGCAAAGCCGATGCTTCACGGCTTCATCATTTCGCTGCTGGTCGTTCTTGTGGCGATTGCGGTCGAATATGTGCTCGGCATCGCGCCGAGCGGCACGCTCATTTAGTCGTCCGCCGAAAGGATGAGATCGCAGCGGTTCCGCACATCGAGCGCGTCGAAATAGCGCTGCTCGAAAGGGATCCAGCGGTCGAAAAACTGCTTTGCATGCGCGGGCGCATTCCGTTTGAGGATGCGCTCGCGCTGTTTTTCTGCCGAAATCGGCAGAAAAACGGATAGATCGTAGTACGGCGCAAGGTCGGGGTGCATGGAGTACGCGCCCTCGACAATGTTGAGTGTTCCCGCCTTAATCCGCTGCGGCGGGGCGATGGTAAACGTCGCGCAGTCGAAGCGGCGGTAGTTGACGGGTCTTCCCTCGCGCAGAGGGATCAGCACCTCTTCCAAAAAGCGCTCGCGGTCGACGTTGCCGCCGGGCTGCGTGAAGCGCGCCTCCGTGCGCTGCTCGGGCCGGAGGAAAAAGTCGTCCATGTGGAAGACAGGGCAGCCGTAAACATTTTGCAGCAGCTCGCCGAGCGTCGTCTTGCCGCTGGCGCTGCCGCCCTCGATGGCGACGAGCACGCGGCTTCTTTCCGCCGCCAGGCGGTCGATGCGCGCAAACAGCGGCAGCGCGCGGGCGAAGTCGCGCCGCAGGACGCGGTACGCGGGCGCGTAATTCTGCCGAAATATCTCGGAGTGGTGCAGCGGCGGAAAGCCGTCCTTGCGCCACCTCTCAACAGCTTCCGCCGTCTCCTGCGCAGAAAACGGCAGCTCGCCCGCATCGGCCATTGTCTGCAAGGCGGTGAGCATCGCTTCGAGCTTTTCGCGCCCGCACTCCTCGTGCCGCGCAGAGAGGGCGAAGAGCCGCGCAAACGTCTCCGCGCTCAAGCCGTCCTGCAAAATGCCGAGGTGCACACGGCAGTAGTCGCCGCCGAGCAGCTCGACGAGCTCGGAGATACGGTCACCGCTTCGCGCCGCTTCGGCGCGGATGTAGTCTGCGGCGGCGGACGGGTCGGCGATCAGATGCTCGCAGCCAAAGGCGCTCTGATAGAGCGCCTTGAAGACGTCCTGAAGCGCCAGCTCCGGATAGCGCGCGCAGTGGGCGCGCAGAAAGTCGCGAATATCGGTAAAATTCGTCATAGCGGCGGAGTTCCTTTACCAAAAAGTTTCGTTTATCATAGCGCTTTTTCGCCCCTTTCGCAAGGGGCAAGGGATTGACAGCCCTGCGCTTTTTTGATAAAATTCCCGCGTCGGCACAAGCCGGCAGCGTTGGCACAAGCTAACTTTTCTTCCGCGCGTTCCCTGAAAGCAAACGAGGTATCACCAAGGTATCAATCTCCCTGCAAGGGGAATATTGATGCCTTTTCTTTGTCTTTTCAAGGGTTTTCGCGCAGAAAACAAGACGCAAGAGAGGATGAGAACACCGTGACGATCCTTGTCATCGACGGCCAGGGCGGAAAGCTCGGCAAAACTTTGGTCGAGAACATCAAAAAGTCCTTCCCGCACCTCGAGATCATGGCGGTCGGTACGAACAGCGCCGCTTCCGACGTGATGCGCCGCGCGGGCGCTGACCGCGTGGCCACGGGCGAAAACCCCGTCATCGTGGCCTGCCGCAGCGCGCAGATCATCGTCGGCCCCATCGGCATCGCGATCGCCGATGCGCTGATGGGCGAGATCTCCCCCGCCATGGCAAACGCCGTCGCATCAAGCAATGCCTACCGTGTGCTCATCCCGATGAATCTATGCAGCACGTATGTCGCGGGCGTGGACAAAAAGTCCTCCGCCATTCTGGACGACGCCATGGCGCACATCCGTTCGCTGCTCGAAGGAATGGAGAACAAACCATGAGCAACGCTGCTACTGCAACTGCCCGTACCGCTTCCCCGGTGAGAAAACTCACCTATTCCGCGCTCTTCCTCGCCTTGGCGATGGTCCTGCCGTTTTTGACCGGCCAGATCCCCGAGATCGGCTCCATGCTCTGTCCCATGCACATTCCCGCGCTGCTGTGCGGCTTCATGTGCGGCTGGCCGTGGGGACTCGCGGTCGGCTTTATCTCCCCGCTGCTGCGCTCGATGATCTTCGGCATGCCGCCCGTTTGGGTCGCCATCGCCATGGCGTTTGAAATGGCGACCTACGGCGCCATCGCCGGTCTTCTGTACCGCAAGCTGCCGAAAACAGGCTGGCGCATCTATGCCTCGCTCATCTCCGCGATGGTCGCGGGCCGCCTTGTGTGGGGCCTTGTGAAGTTCCTGCTCGCGGGCCTTCAGGGCACGGAGTTCAGCCTCGCCCTCTTCCTCTCCGGCGCGGTGACGACGGCCATCCCCGGCATCATCTTGCAGCTCATCCTCATTCCCATCCTTGTGGTGGTAATGGAGCGCACAAATATGGCGCTCGACGTGTGAGCACTTGATAAAAACAGAAAAGGACTTGGACGAAAGCGTCCAAGTCCTTTTCTTTATTCCTCCGCTTTACTCAGCAGCTTCGGCGCGCTCGTGTCCATCAAAAACGCCCCGAGCGGCGCGGTGATGACGATGCCGAGCACCGCGACTGACAGCACGATGCTGCCGCAGGGCAGCCCCGCCGCAAGCGGCACCGAGCCGATGGCCGCCTGCACCGTCGCCTTGGGAAGATAGGCAAACACGCAGTAAAGCCTCTCTTTCACCGTGAGCGGCGTTCTGACAAGGCAAAGGCACACACCCACGGCGCGGAAAATGAGCGCCGAGAAGATCATGCCGACCGCCGCAAGGCCCACGCCCGCCATATAGCGGATATCGACCGCCGCTCCGACAAGGACGAACAAAATGACCTCCGCCGCCAGCCAGAGCTTGCCGAATTTTTCAGAGAGCCGCTTGGCAACGAACGGCGTGCACTTCATCTTAAGTAAGCACGCCATGCTGACGACCGCGAGCAGACCCGACACGGGCACGATGTCCTCGAGCCAGCCCTCCGCCGCGACGAGCAGCAGCGAGACCCCCAGCACGATGATGACCTTCATGCTGTTGCGGATGCAGTGCGATCGGGCATAGGCAGTCTCGAAAAAGCGGCTGAGCAACCACCCGGCAAGTGCACCCAGCGCAACGCCGAGCACGATCGACGCAGGGATGCTCAAAAAGTCCGCAGCGTTGGCGCTGCCGCCCTGCGCCGTGTGCAGAAACGTTGTAAACAGCACAATGACGAAGATATCGTCGCACGATGCGCCGGCCAGGATCATCTGCGGGATGCTCTTGTCCGTTCCGCGGCCGTTTTCCATCAGCTGCACCATGCGCGGCACGACGACCGCGGGCGACACCGCCGCGAGCACCGCGCCCATGACCGCCGCCTCCACGCGCGTGACGCCGAGGAAGCACGGCGCGAGCAGCACATAGCCGATGATCTCGCACGTTGCGGGCAGGCACGACATCAGGATCGCCGGACGGCCGACCTTTTTGAGGTCGCCCAAATCGAGCGACAGTCCCGCCTTGAGCAGGATAATAACGAGCGCGAGCTTGCGCAGGTCGGCTGAGATCGACAAAATCGAGCCGTCCAGCACGTTGAGCACGCACGGCCCCAGCAGGATGCCCGTCGCCAGCATGCCGATGATGCGCGGCAGCTTCAGCTTCTGACACAGCGCGGCCAGCGCAAGGCCAACCAAAAAGACGAGTGCGAGTGAAGTTAACATAAATTTCCTCCTCCGGACACAAAAAAGCTGATGCCCCCTGTGACCGTTCAAAATCACAGAAGTCATCAGCTCAAAAAAGCGGTTTCGGCAGTGCCGTGGGAGAACCTCATTCCCGACTGCGCAGTATAGCAAAGCGCGGGCAAAAATGCAAGCCCTTTTTCAAAAATCAGCGCTCGAACGTCACGCGATAGGCCCCCAACACCTGCATGCAGGGGATGACGGCGGCATTTTCGACCGTGAAAGCCGCCTTTTCATAGTGCGTCGTCTCCTCTTCGGGGATGGCGGGCAGCGTTTTGCCAAGGCTGACACCGTGCGCGCTGCCTGCAAAGCGCCATGCGAATTCACAGTCGCAGAATTCCTTGTTTGCTGTGATCTTCTCCGCGGGCACGAGCGTAAACGTACCGTCTTTCAAGTAATAGCAGCCTACGTTGTCCTTTTCCGCAGGGCAGCCGCCCTCGATGCCGGCGCCGGTGAACGAGATCGTCAGCTCCGGCAGCGTGAAGGTCGTCTTTTTGCCGTCCTTCGTAAAGGGAACATCGTCCCAGCGGCCGATGTTGACCCAGCCGCGATTGTCGGCTTTTTCCGCGGCAGTGTTGAACTCGAGAGCCCCCGTTTTGCCGTCGCGCACCTCCGCGTTGATGCGCAGCACCGGCCGCAGCGAGGCAAAGCCCTCCGGCAGCAGGGCGCGCAGACGGTCTTGCTCCGCGCCGTAGGCCATGACAAACTGTTCAACGGTCATTGCGCTTCCTCTGTTTCCTTTTGTGCGCGCTCCGCGTCTTGCCTCAGCAGCCGCAGATAGGCGTCGAGATAGAGCTTGTGCGTCACGCTTAAAAGTGCCGAGCGCAGCAGTTCCTTTTCATCCGACTCGTCCTGTCCGACGCTTGCAAGATGGTCGCTCGCGCCGAAGACATAGCGGATGAGATTTTCAAATTCCTCGCAGAAGTAGTGATAAGCGGTCGGCAGATCGTAGGTCTCGTGCTGAATGCCGATCAGCGCGCGGATGTCGTCCATCGCGACGACGCTCTTGATGCACGAGACAAAGATGAGGTACGCAATGCTCTCCGCGCCGTAGGCCTTTTTCTCTGGCCCGGGGATGATCTTCTGCTTAACATAATTGCTGACCATCGAGGCCGTGATGGGACTGAGCCCGCATCCCGTGATGGATTGATTGACATAACGCGTCACCTGTTCGAGATACAGCCCCACGTCGGGGATCTCCCCGAGCCGCGGGATATGAAATCTTCGGACAGACTCCGCCAGACGGCTGCGCATATTTTCGTCCATAGCTGCTCCTCCGTTCAAACTGCGTTTTCATCATCTTAAACTTTGGTTAAAAAAATGTCAATAAGTTTTCCAAAAACCGATTGACAGTTATTGAAAATCGTTGTATTGTAGTCAAAGATAATTTCACCTGACAACAGGTTTTTGAATAACCGATTATTTTTTTGGAGGCTTTCCCATGATGAAACTGATCGCCGACTCCTCTGCCAACCTCACGATGCTGGAGGGCGTAACCTATCAGAGCGTGCCCATGACCATCCGCGCCGGCGAGCGCGACTTCGTGGACGATGAAACGCTCGACACGCACGAGCTGCTCGACTATCTCGCGGCCCATAACGGCAAATCCGGCACGGCCTGCCCCAGCCTCGACGGCTGGCTCAAGGCGTTCGAGGGCGCGGATGAGATTTTCGTCATTACCATCACAAGCAGCCTGTCCGGCACCTGTGCCTCGGCCATGGCCGCGCGCGACGTGTATCTCCAGTCGCATCCCGAGGTCAAAATTCACATCTTTGACACGCTGAGCACGGGACCGGAGATGCAGTTGCTCGCAGAGAAGCTCGCAGAGCTGCACGCCAAGGGCCTCCCCTTCGATGTGATCTGCGAAAAGGCACAGGAATATCTTGCCACCACGCACCTCTTCTTCAGTCTTAAGTCCCTGCACAATCTGGCGCAAAACGGCCGCGTCAGCAAAATCGCCGCGGGCGCCATCGGCATTCTCGGCATTCAGATCCTCGCCACCGCAAGTCTTGAGGGCACGATCCAGCCCGTTGAAAAATGCCGCGGCGAAAAAAAGACGTGCGCGGCGATGGTACAGAAGCTTCTGGAAGCTGACTACCACGGCGGCAAGGTGCGCATCCACCACGCCGAAAATCCAGAGGCGGCTGGGGCGCTCGCCGCTTCGCTGCGCGGGCACTTTCCCGAAGCAGACATTGAGATCCGTCCCTGCCGTGGTCTTTGCAGCTACTATGCCGAGCGCGGCGGCGTGATTGTCGGTTTTGAGACGATGTAAAACCGAACAGACAGCAAAAAGCAGACGGCCTGCGTGAGCCGTCTGCTTTTCTTTATCTCTGCCATTAGGCAGTTGGAGTGGTATCGGAGGTACTGTCGCCCGCTGGGGCGTTGCCGTCAGCGGGGCTTCCCTGCCCACTGGGCGGTGTGGGGCGCTCGCCGCTGGGCATTTCGGGCACTTCCCCGTCGGGAAGCTCTGACTTCTCGCCGTTTGGCATCTGACCGTCAAAGCTCTCGGGCGGTTCACCGTCTGGCTTCTGTCCGCCGCCGGGGAAGCCGCCGCCCATGCCCATGCCGGTGGAAACCGTCCCGCTCTGCGCGGTCCCTTCGGTGGAGCTGTCGCCCGCCTTGAGGGTATACGCACTGTCCGCCACCACATCGGCAGATGAGAAGAGGATGAAGTTCGCACCGCATCTGGCTGTGCCGCTGTACACAGCATTGCCGTCGGCGTCTTCAATCGTGAAATCCGCGTCCGCGGCGATCAGGCTGCTCTGCGTACTGCCCGGCATGCCGCCAAAGCCCGTTGAGCCGTAAATGACGCAGGGCTGCGCGGCCTCCAGGTTCATGCCCATGCCGCTGCTGCCGCCCGCGGCGAGCACCGTGCCGCCTGAGGCGGTGATGGTGCCGTCGGCGTCCAGCGGCTCGTTGTCCACCGTGTTGGCCGTCCAGACGATCACTGTGCCGCCCGTGATGGTCAGGTCACCGTTGGAGTCGAAGCCGTCGCCCGCGGAGGAATAGGCGTCGATCGTGCCGCCGGAGATCGTCATCGTGAAGTCATAGTCCGTCAGGTCGGAATTTGCCGCATTCAGGCAGTCGTCCGAGGCGTTGATCGTAATATCACCGGAGCAAACGTTCAGCTCCGCGCCCTCAAGGCCCTCGCAGCAATTCGTGATGTCGATCGTGGGGCCGTCCGTGCCGTCCGCACCGATGTTCAGCACCAAGTCGCAGTGAATGGCGTCATCCGCGGCGTCGATGGTCAGCGTGCCGCTCTCGACGTTCAAAAGCTGCTCGGCGTTGATGGCATCGTTGACGGGTGCATCGATATTCAGCGTCAAATCGCGGATCGTGAGCAACGCTTCGCCGTCCTCGTCCGTCGTCGCGCCGGATTTGATGCCGTTTTTGCCGTTGGCCGTGACGGTGAGCTCGCCATCGCCGCAGAGGGTGACTGTCGAGCCATCCTTACACTTAATGACGGCGTTTTCGGCATTTTCGTTTTCGGGGTAGTTGTCGTCATTGTTCTGCTCGGTATCGCTCAGGGAATTTTCCGTACCGTTGGAAACAAGGATGGTCACCTCGCTCGACTTGCCGCAGGTGATGGCGGCGGTGTTCTCACTCGTAAGTGTCAGGCCGTCCAGCACCAGCGTCACGCCGGTCGTACCCTTTTTCACCTTGATGGAGCCGTCCGCGCAGCTGCCGGAGACGGTGTAGGTACCACTCGACGTGATCGTGAGCGCCGTGCCGTCGATCTCGTAGCCCGTGTCCGTCTCGCCCGCAGCGGTCACGCCGCTGTCTGTAAAGGTAAAGGTCACATTGCTTGCCGTGTCCGCCGTACTATTATTTATCGTACCGGCGCAGGCCGTGAGCGACAGCGCCAGCGCCGACGCGCACAGGAAAGGCAGTAGTTTTTTCATCATAATATCTCCTCAATCAATGATCTCGCATGGTCCCCCCGGGGCAGGCGCGAGCTTTTTCACTCTCTGCGCCCGCTCCTTTGAGCCTGGCGACAGCATACCCGCTTTGCCTAAAGGTTACCTAAAGAAAATAAAGATTTTACCTTTAGGTTTCTTTTAGGTTGCGCGTTCATACTTGAGCGCACAAAGGAGGTTCGACACCATGGCGATTCAATGCTGTTTTGAACGATATGAAAAGAAATACTGCCTGACCCTTTCCCAGCAGCGTTTTTTATTGGAGCGGATGACACCCTACATGAAAAAGGACGCGTACGGCGAGTACACCATCTGCAACATTTATTATGATACCGACGACTACCGCCTAATTCGCGCGTCGCTCGAAAAGCCCGTCTATAAGGAAAAGCTGCGCGTGCGCAGCTACGGCGTGCCGCAGGAGGACGGCAAGGTCTTCGTCGAGCTCAAGAAGAAGTTCGACGGCGTCGTCTATAAGCGCCGCATCACAACGGGCATCCAGAACATGGAGCCGTTTCTCTCCGGTGAGCTGCCGAGTGAAAACTTCGGCCAGATCGGACGCGAGATCGGCTATTTTCAGTCGTTTTATCACACCACGCCCAAGGTCTTCATCGGCTACGACCGGCTCGCCTTTGCGGGCATTGACGATCCGCAGCTCCGCATCACGTTCGACACGAACTTACGGTGGCGCGACACGGATGTCGACCTCCGCCTCGGCAACCACGGTGCACCCATCGCGCTGCCCTGCGGCGATGTGCTGATGGAGGTCAAGATTCCCGGCGCGTGCCCGCTGTGGCTCTGCCATCTACTCTCCGACGTCGGGGCGTTCTCCGCGTCGTTTTCCAAATACGGTGCCTGCTACCGTGACGAGTTGTCCGCAGGCGTCCACACGACCAATTTAAAGGAGGATACCTTCTGTGCTTAACTCGATCTTAGGAAGCGAATTGACGCTCGTCTCGTTTCTCATCTGTACGGCGGTGTCGCTGCTGCTCGGCGTCGGCACGGCGCTCGTTTCCATGTACCGTTCGCGTACGACGCAGAGCTTCGCTGTCACGCTCGCGATTTTGCCCGCCGTGGTGCAGCTTGTCATCATGCTGGTGAACGGCAACCTCGGCGCGGGCGTCGCCGTGGCGGGTGCGTTTGGGCTCGTGCGCTTCCGCTCTGCGCCGGGCACAGCGAAGGAGATTGGAGCGCTGTTCCTCGCGATGGCCATCGGCCTTGCGACCGGCATGGGCTATGTATGGCTCGCCGTCATGGCGTTTGTGATCGTCTCGGCGGTGATGCTGCTGCTCACGGCGGTGAATTTCGGCGGCGCGGACGAGCACAAGCGCGTGCTCAGGATCACGATCCCCGAAAGTCTTGACTACGACGGATTGTTCGACGATCTCTTTGAAAAGTACACCAAGTCCTGCGTGCTCGAGCGCGTGAAAACGAGCAACATGGGCACGCTCTACGAGCTCACCTACCGCGTCACGCTCCCTGATGACCACGCGCCCAAGGCGTTTTTGGACGAACTGCGCTGCCGCAACGGCAACCTCAACATCACCTGCGGGCGCGAGGCGACGAAGGACGCGCTCTGAGGCATCTTGATTTTTGCCCGCACGCTCTTTATACTACACTTACTATCAGAATCAGAGGGGGGACCTTTTATGCGGCTGCTGATCGCAGAGGACGAGGTCGATCTCGCCGAGGCGCTGACGGTCTTTTTTGAAAAAAATCACTTCTCCGTCGACGCCGTGCACAACGGCTTCGACGCCTATGAATATGCCTCGTCGGGCGCATACGACGCCGTCATTTTAGACGTGATGATGCCCAAGATGGACGGTATTCAAGTGCTCGAAAAGCTGCGGCAGGAGGGCGTGAAAACGCCCATCATGATGCTCACGGCCAAGGGCCAGAAGAGTGACCGCATCACGGGCTTCAACGCCGGCGCGGACGACTATCTTCCCAAGCCCTTCGACCCCGACGAGCTCTTGAGCCGCGTGCGCGCCATCCTGCGCCGCAGCGAGGCCTACCAGCCGACGGTGCTCGCCTACGGCGATCTGACGCTCGACCCCGGCAGCGGCAATTTGAGCTGCGGGAAGGACCCCATCCGCCTGAGCGGGCGTGAGTTCCAGATCATGGAGCTTTTCATGCGCTCGCCGCGGCAGGTCTTTTCCGCCGAGCGCATCATGGAGCGCGTGTGGGGCTGGGATAATGAGGCGGAGATCAACGTCGTATGGGTGAACATCTCGAATCTTCGCAAAAAGCTCAAGTCCATCGGCTCGCACGTCACCCTGCAGGCAAACCGCGGCCTCGGCTACGTGTTGGAGGAGAGCGTATGATCAAGCGCCTGCGAAACCGCTTCATCCGTATCGCGATGCTCTCCGTCACGGCGGTGATGATGCTGCTGACGATCATCCTGAACGTCGCCAACTACGTCTCGACCGATTCCGACCTGAAGCAAACGCTGACGCTCATCTACGAGAACGCGGGCACCATCCCCCACTCGCGCTTTCAGCTGCCGGACAGCGCCGACGCGCCGACACCGCCGGAAAATGACGGCGGCAGCGGCGACATCGCCCCCGCGCTGCCCGACGATGCGGACGATTCACGGACGCCGCAGGCCCCGCCCGACGACAAAATCGCGCGGCGTGAGGGGCCGTTCACGGCGGAAACGCCGTTCTCCACGCGTTTTTTTGTCCTGCACTACACATCAAGCGGCACGCTGATACAGGCAGACCTCGACAATATCGCCTCCGTCACGGAGGATGATACGCAGGAATATCTCTCCGCCGCGCTCGCACACGGCGCGGGCTATGGCTACTTCAACAGTTATCGCTTTTTCGTAGCGCAGACGGATGACGGCGAGAATATCGCCATCTTCCTCGACTGCTACCACGAGCTGCGTGCGATGCGCGTGGTGCTCATGTGGTCGCTGCTCGCCGACGCGGCGTGCATCCTTCTCGTCTTTTTGCTCGTTGTGCTGCTCTCGCGCCGGGCCATCGACCCAGTGGTTCGCAGCGCGCAGCAGCAGAAGCAGTTCATCACCGACGCGAGCCACGAACTGAAAACGCCCATCACCGTCATTGCCACGAGCCTCAAGGTGCTCGAAATGGAGACCGGCAAGCAGAAATGGATCGACAAGGCGATGGCGCAGACGGAAAAGCTCACCTCGCTCGTCAACTCGCTCGTCACGCTCTCGCGCATGGACGAGGAGGATTCGCCGCTCAGGATGGAGGAGTTCCCCGTGAGCGACGCCGTGCGCGAAACGGCGGAAACGTTCGTCGACTTCGCCGCGTCGAAGGGGCACGAGCTGCGCCTTTCGATCACGGACGGCCTCACCTATCGCGGCGACGAATACGCCGTGCGCCAGCTCGTCTCGATCCTGCTCGACAACGCGGTCAAATATGCACTGCCGGATTCCCCCATTGAATTCTCGCTCGAAAAGGTGAAGCGCGGTGTCGTCCTCCGCTCGTCGAACGCCTGCGAGGATGTTGCTCCGGAAAACGCGCAGAAGCTCTTCGACCGCTTTTACCGTGCCGATCAATCCCGCTCGTCGGGCAGCGGCTTTGGCATCGGCCTTTCCATCGCGCGCTCGATCTCCGAGGGGCACCACGGCTCCATCCGCGCCATCGTGGACGACGGGAAGATCGCCTTCACCGCCGAGCTCAAATAAACGGCTTTTGGGCAAAAAACGCTTCGCAAAAGTTCTGCGAAGCGTTTTTCTTATCAAAGGCTTTTCTCCCCGCCCGTGACGGTCTCGATGGCACAGGCAATGAACTTTTTCGCTGCGGGCGAGGCCTCACTGAGCGACGGGACGGAGATGCCGAGCGTCACGAACTGCGGCGGGTCGAACGGGACCTCCGCCACCGTGCCGCTCCACTTGCGCGAAATCAGCCGCTGGTTGAAGCTGACGCCGAGCCCCGCCTCGACCATGTTGTAGGTCGTGAAGCCGTCGCGCGTCGTAAAGCAGGTCTGCGGGTGCAGGTCGTGCTGCTCGAGCAGGCGGTCCTGATCGGTGTCGTGATTGGGCGAGGTGTGGATGAACGGCTCGTTCTGCAAGCGCATAAGCGGAAAGGCATCCGCCGCTGCCAACTCGTGCCCGCGCGGCAGCCACGCGACCAATTCGTCGCGAAAGACCGGCAGCCAGTCATACTTGTCGCCGTGCATCTGCGCGCCGAAACAGCAGTCGACCGAGCGCTCGTTCAGCCAGCGCGCCATCTCGAGGTTGCCACCCTCCTGCATGCGCACGGTCACGCCCGGATAGCGGGCGCGGAATGCCGTCAGGATCTCTGGCATCCACAGGGCCGAAATGCTGTAATAGCAGCCGATCGTCAGCGAGCCCTTTGACACGCCGCCGATCTCCGCGCTGAGCTGCTCGGCGTTGTGGTGCGCGCGCACGACCTCGCGCAGCAGCGGCAGCATGAGCTTTCCGTTTTCCGTGAGCTGCACGCCCTTTTTGCTGCGAAGAAACAGCGGAAAGCCGAGCTCTTCTTCCAGCGTGCCGATCATGCGCGTCACGCCTGACTGCGTGTAGCCCAAAAGCTCCGCCGTGGCCGTCAGGCTGCCGAGCTCTGCCGCGGCAAGGAACGCCTCGCATTTGACCGCTTCCATACACCCTCCTATCCATGATTTTATATCATGTTTTTCATTTCAAATAACCGTTTGCGTCATGTTTTCTCTTATTCTACAATAGCAGTCAGAAACCGTCAATCCTGTTTTTGAAACGAGGTCTTTTTTCATGGAGCATCGTCTTTCTTTTTCCTGCGACTATCTTGAGGGCGCGCATCCCGCCATCCTGCAGCGCCTGTGCGAAACGAATTTTGCGCAGACCGCCGGTTACGGCACGGACGAATACTGCGAATCCGCGCGCGAGAAGATCCGCGCCGCTTGCGGCGCGCCGAACGCGGAGATTCACTTCCTTGTCGGCGGCACACAGACGAACGCGACCGTCATCGACGCGCTGCTGCGCTCTTACGAGGGTGTGATCGCCGCGGACACGGGGCACATCAGCGTGCACGAGGCCGGCGCCATCGAGTTCGGCGGGCACAAGGTGCTCACGCTGCCGCAGGAGAACGGCAAGATCACCGCATCCCAAATCCGCGCACTGCTTGATCAGTACGAGGACGACGCGAACCGCGACCACACGGTCATGCCCGGGATGGTCTACCTCTCCCAGCCGACGGAGTACGGCACGCTCTATTCCAAAAAGGAGCTCGCGGCCATCAGCGCGCTCTGCCGCGAAAAGCGCCTGCCGCTCTATATCGACGGCGCGCGCCTTGCCTACGCGCTCGCCTGTCCTGAAAACGACGTGACACTGCGCGACCTTGCCGCGCTGTGCGACATTTTCTACATCGGCGGCACGAAATGCGGCGCGCTGCTCGGCGAGGCGGTCGTCATTCCCCAGCCGGGGCTCATTCCACACTTTTTCACCATCATCAAGCAGCACGGCGCGCTGCTCGCCAAGGGACGGCTGCTCGGCATCCAGTTCGACACGCTCTTTACCGATGGGCTCTACGAGCGCATCGGCGCAGACGCCGTTCGCTACGCCGACGCTATCCGGCGCGCGATGGCGGAAAACGGCTATTTGCCCTGTTTCCCCTCCCCGACGAACCAGAGCTTCTGCATCGTCAGTGAGCAGCAGCGCAAAGAGCTCGCCGAGCGCGTGGACTTCTCCGTCTGGGAGCAATATGACGAGACGCACAGCATCATCCGCTTTGCCACAAGCTGGGCGACGCGGGAAGAGGATGTGAACGCGCTCTGTCGCATCCTGCGCGAGTGCAGCGCGCAGGAAAAGGTAGCGTCCTAAAATCAAAAAAGAGCTTTCTCCGATTTTCAGGAGAAAGCTCTTTTTATTTCATTGCGCTACGCTCAGTTCTTTTTCATCATCTGTTCATCCTGCTGCAAAAGCTGCTGCGTGATGATATCGAGCTGACGGTGCTTGGCCATGCGGTCGGCGATGTTGTTCTGCACCAGCTCCGTCTCCTGATGGCCGCGGAAGGACAGCTTAAGCAGGATCGGCGTCAGGATCGTGCCGCATACGACCGTGATGACGACCGGCGTCATCATCGCGGGCGACAGCACACCCATCGAAAGGCCGCGGTTGGCGACGATCAGCGCGACTTCGCCGCGGCAGGCCATGCCCACGCCGACCTGGATGCTCTCGCGCGTGGTGAACTGGCACGCCTTGGCGCCAAGGCCGCAGCCGAGGAGCTTCGAGATGATCGAAACAAGCAGCAGCAAAATCGAGAAGACGACCATGCCGCCCGTCAGACCCGTGATCTGCACATTGATACCGATGCTCGCGAAGAACACCGGCGTGAGCAGAAGATACCCGAGGGGGTTGTACTTCGTCTGGATGTAGGTGCCCTTGGGTGTGCACGCGACGGCAAGGCCCGCGGCGTAAGCGCCCGTGATATCAGCGACGCCGAAGAACTTCTCGGCGCAGTAGGCCATCACAAGGCACAGGACAAAGGCGAACACGGAGTTTCTGTGGCTGGCCCAACCGTGCTGACGCTTGAGCATCCAGCAGAAGATGCGGTTCGCGCCAAAGCCGACCACGAAGGCAAAGACGAAAAAGCCCACGATCTTGAGGAGCACCATGCCGATGCTCTCATCACCGCCGGCAAGGCTGCAAACGAGCGTCAGGGCGATCAGGCCGAGCACATCGTCGATGAGCGCAGCGGCCAGAATCGTGTTGCCCACCTTAGTCTCGAGCTTTTTCATCTCCTTGAGCGTTTCGACTGTAATGCTCACGGACGTGGCCGTCAGGATGGTGCCGATGAAGATATTTTCAATAAAGCCGGTGCTCTCGATGAGTCCGAGCTCATCCGCGCCCCAGGCAAGCGCCGTGCCCATGAGAAACGGCACGATCACGCCGAGGACCGCGACCATGAAGCCCGCCTTGCCGCTGTGCTTGAGCTCGTTGATGTCCGTGCCCATACCGGCGGAGAACATCAGCACGATGACACCAAGCTCGCTGAGCTGCTTGGTGAACTCCGTTTCCGAAAGAAGGCCAAGGCCCGCGGGGCTGAGCAAAAGGCCCGCGATCAGCGCGCCCACGACCTGCGGCATCTGAAACTTCTGCGCAATGAGGCCCAGAATCTTCGTGCTCAGCAGGATCAGCGCAAGATCCAGCAAAAAGTGATACGACATATTGATTTCCTCCCAAACTCTCTGATCTCTATCCAAATTCTTCCGTTTCATTTCGCGAGGCTCTATTCTAACTTCTTTTTTTCTTTTTTCAACAGTCAGAATCACCAAGGAAACGGAAGAATTCCTGCACAGCTCAGGCAAAATGCAATATATCTTTCATTTTTAACGTGAAATGTTTGCTTTGATTCCGTTTCCATAGCCGTTTTCACAAAAAGCAGCGTCAAATGCGGCGTTAAGAAACCGTGAAATATGGACAGATTCATTGAATTTCTCTATGATTTACAGGGATATCGTCTATATTGTCCACACATCGCACACATTTTGTCGCTCACGCCCATTTTGCATCTTTTCCTGCATTTTGCGCATTTTCGTCGCACAATGCGCCGTTTCTCCCCTTGCCGCAGCGGCGCGGGCGTGGTAAAATCGGCCTTGTGACATGAACAAAGGAAAGGACGAGCCATGAATCAGAAAGAACTCAATGAACTGCGCCGGCGCTTCCAGCTCGATAAGAATAATTTCAGCCGCGTGTACGGCTGCTATGTGAACTCCAACCGTGAGATCATTGCGTGGGTCGATACCTCGATGGGCCTCATGCGGCAGGAGGAGCAGGAGATGTACCTGGGCCTTCTCAAAAAGTCCCTCTCCGGCACGCTTGGCAAGAACCTCATCGACGTGGTGTTCTCCACGCAGCAGGTCGCCGACAGCGATGAGCACCGCCTCTTGCAGACTCTTCGCCAGACGGAGCTCAAGGACCCCGCCTCGCGCGAAACGCTCTGCCGCCAAATCATCGACTGCATCGACATGGGCGAGACAAACTATCTCATCCTCCTCGCCGCCGACGCCTACGACGTGCCACACCGCAGCAAGGATGACGAGATTCAGGCCGACGCGTCGAGTGAGGTCTTCAAGTACTTTGTCTGCTCCATCTGCCCCGTCAAGGCCCCGACGCTCGAACTGCGCTACGACCTTGACCAGAGCGAGTTTCACTCAAGCTCCACCGGCTACATCGCGACCTCGCCCGAGCTCGGCTTCCTCTACCCCGCGTTCGACAACCGCACGGCGAACATTTACAATGTGCTGTTCTACTCGAAAAATGCCGCGGAGATCCATCAGGAGGTCATCGACGCGCTGTTCCACGTCGACCCGCCGATGTCTGCCGAGGAGCAGAAAAACGCCTTTGGCTCGGCGCTTGCCGACGCGCTCGACAAGGATTGCAGCTACGATGTCGTCCAGTCCGTGCACGAGCAGATCAGAGCGCGCATCGAAGATCACAAGGAGGGCAAAGACCCCGAGCCGCTTGAAATGACAGCGGGCGACGTCGGCGGCATCCTCGCCAACAGCGGCGTGAACGACGAGCAGATCGCAGCGTTCCAGCGCGAGTGCGATGAGCAGTACGGCGAGAACGCCGCGCTGAACCCGAACAACATCATCGAGAGCAAGAAGTTTGAGATCACGACCCCCGAGGTCAAAATTTCCATTGCACCGGAGAACAGCTATATGATCGAAGCGCGCGTCATCAATGGCCGCAAATACCTCCTCATCCCCGCCGACGACGGCGTGGAGGTCAACGGCATCGGCGTGAACATCCCGGGTCTTGCAAAAGAGGAATAAAAAAGGAGAGAAGCCGCAGCTTCTCTCCTTCTCTTTTTGACCATTTACGCCTTGCTCTTGTAGAGGTCAGCGATGATGTCGGCGCACTTGTCGATGCCGAGCTCGCCGCTGTCGAGCGTGATGTGGTAATTCTGCGCGTAGCCCCACTTCATGTTCGTGTAGAAGCGGTGATAGGCCGCGCGGCGCTTGTCCTTGTCGCGCAGGCGCTGCTCGGGCGACTGCTCGCGCTCGCCGTAGACCTCGACGATGCGCTTGGCGCGGAACGCCATATCCGCGTGGATAAAGACCTTGAGGCACTTGGCCTTGTCCTGCAAAATGTAGTCCGCGCAGCGGCCGACGATGACACAGGGGCCCTTTTCGGCAAGCTCGCTGATGACGCGGCACTGAATTTCCCATAGGATGTCCTCGTTCGTCGGGCCGAACGCGCGGTTCGAGAGCGCTGAGGACAGGAAGCCGCCGGGTGTGTACTCGCCCGCCTCCTTGACATAATTTTCTGCAAAGCCGCTCTCCTCGGCGATCTTCTGGATGAGCTCTGAGTCATAGCAGGGGATGCCGAGCTGCTCTGCAACCTTTTTGCCGACCGTGCGGCCGCCGCTGCCGAATTCACGGCTGATGGTGATAATATGATTCATAATACAGTTGCTCCTTCCGTATTGAGTTCCCGATACGTTTTTACAATCATACCCGCCGCGATGACGAAAGTCAACACATCCGACACCGGCATGGAGTACAGCACGCCGTCAAGGCCGAAAAAGCGCGGCAGCAGCAGTGCAAAGCCCACGCCGAACACGACCTCGCGCACCATGGAGAGCATCGTGGATGAGAACGCCTTGCCCACGGCCTGCAAAAAGATGAAACATGCCTTGTTCACGCAGGCGAGCACCATCATGCAAAGATACGTGCGGAATGCCTTGATCGCAAAGTCCGTGTAGTAGCTGCTCTCGTTCGCCGCGCCGAAGACGGCGATAAGCTGACGCGGGAAGCCCTCGGCCAGAACGAGCGCGACGGCGCCGACGATCGTCTCGCAGAGCAGGAGCTTTGTAAAGAGCTCACGCACGCGCGTCTTTTTCCCCGCGCCCATGTTGTAACCTACGACGGGAATGCAGCCCGCCGCCATGCCGACGACGATGGAAATGACGATCTGGAAGAACTTCATCACAATGCCGACGACGGCCATCGGGATCTGCGCGTACTGCTCCTGCGAGAATATCTCATCCAGCGCGCCGTACTTGCGCAGCATGTTGTTGATGGCCGCCATCGCCGCGACGAGGCTGATCTGCGAGAGAAAGCTCGTGATACCGAGCGTCAGCATCCGGGTACAGAGGCTTGCGCGCAGGCGGAAGTCTCCCTTTTCCGGCTTGACGGTCTTCATGCGGCAGAGATACCACACCGCAAGCGCCGCTGTGACGATCTGGCCCAACACGGTGGCGACCGCCGCGCCCATCATGCCCCACTTACATTCAAAGATGAAGATGGGGTCTAAAATGATGTTGAGCACCGCGCCCGCGAGCGTGGAGATCATAGCGAACCGCGGGTTGCCGTCGGCACGGATGACAGGGTTCATCGCCTGACCGAACATATAAAACGGGATGCCGAGCGAGATATAGAAGAAATACTCCTGCGCGTAATGAAAGGTCTCCTCGTTCACCGTGCCGCCGAACATCGAGATGATAGCGTCGGCGAAGATGATGTACAGCGCCGTCAGGACAAGGCTGCTCGCAATCGACAGCACGACCGCGCTGCCGACGCTCTTTCTTGCCTCTCCCACTTCGCCCTTGCCGAGCGAAATGCTGACGAACGCGCAGCAGCCGTCGCCGATCATCACGGCGATGGCGAGCGCCACGACCGTGAGCGGAAAGACGACGGTGTTTGCCGCGTTGCCGTAGGAACCGAGGTAGCTTGCGTTGGCGATGAAGATCTGGTCGACGATGTTATAGAGCGCGCCGACGAGCAGCGAGATGATGCACGGGACGGCGTAGCGCCGCATGAGCTTCCCCACGCGCTCCGTCCCCAAAAACTGGTTTGTGTTTTCCATGGCGGTCTTCCTCCTGAACATAAAAAATAAGAGATGCGTTCTGCCGGATCAATCCGGACTTACGCATCTCTGCTGCACGATTTGACTATGAAGTTGTCTTCTCCCTCCTTTTGCCGTAAAAAAGCGTGCGGCGTTTCTGCAACCGGATTTACGCAGAAACGCCACACGCTGTGGAATCAGTATATCAGATTTTGGGAAAACCTGCAAATGGTGGTTGTGTGCAAAAATCGGCTCCCGTCCGGCGGCCCGGAATGGACGATTTTCACAATGACCCCCGGCAGGAGGTCTTATTTTGCATACAGCAGCCCGATGAGCCAGTTCAGCGTCCGTCCCGGCAGAATCCGGGTCAGGAACACGAAGAACTGATAGTCCAGCCGGATGGTATAGATGGGCTTGGGCCGCCGCTTCATGGCCACCCGGGCAATAAACGCCCCAGCCTTGGCGGGGTCCATGCCGTTCTGCTCGTCGTGCTCCATCCGCTGGACGGACCGGCCGATGCGGCCGCCGTACACGTTGTCGCCCTCCATGGTTTTCACCCGGGCGGCGGTGAAGCCCGTGTGGATGTCCCCGGGCTGCACGGCGCACACCGTGATGCCGAAGGGCCGCAGCTCGTTGGCCAGGGCCATGGTATAGGCGTTCACCGCCGCCTTTCCGGCGGAGTAGTACGCCTGGAAGGGAATGGGGCAGGGCGCCGCCACGGAGCTGAGGTTCACGATGCGGCCCCGGCCCGCCTGGCGCATATGGGGGATCACGGCCTTGTTCATCCGCACCATGCCGAAGAAGTTCACGTCCAGCAGGCGCTGGGCCTCCGCCGTGTCGGTGAACTCCACCGCCCCGGAGATGCCGAAGCCCGCGTTATTCACCAGCACGTCGATGCGCCCGGCCCGGTCCATGATCTCCGCCACGGCGGCGCGGACCTGGTCCTCGTCGGTGATGTCGCAGCGGATGTGGTGCAGGCCCTCCACCCCCTGTTCCCGGCGGCTCAGCTCATACACGGTATAGCCCGCATCCCGCAGATACAGGGCCGTGGCCCTGCCGATGCCGGAGGTTCCTCCGGTGATGACAGCGATCTCACTCATGATCCTTCACCAGCAA
>ERZ773138.954-NODE-954-length-30609-cov-7.389245_pt1 | contig 30609 bp, 25 predicted proteins | sample MGYA00511114_ERZ773138 | MGnify/ENA primary metagenome ERZ773138 (study PRJEB29015, sample SAMEA2737805) | human gut metagenome | biome: human gut; feature: human-associated habitat; material: faeces | place: China | collected 2012 ...
GACTGAGGTCGAATTCCGAAAGTAACGCAGCAGTTTGCAATTATGACACACCGCTAAACACTTTATTCAATATTCTTACGAATCTTTTCCAAATATGCTTTGATTCCATCTGAGTCATGTCTCTTAATGACATCAAGTAGGATGTTCAATTCTTCTTGAATGCGTTCGATTTGATGTGGGGTACGAGGATTGAAGAGAATTTCTGTTAATAGGTAATCGTCTTCAGAAAGCAGTCCGCGGGCTATTTTCATGTGCCGTTTGAATGTCGTACCTGGAGCGTCTTGATGCTTCATTGTAGCTGCGAAAACCATAGTGGAAGCAAAAGGAATACCCAATGAATAAGCTACCACCTTGTCATGCTCTTCAAACGTATATTCACGGATATTCAAGTGCAGACGGCTGTAAATATCTTTGAAGAATATCTTGCCCAAGTGGTCTCCTTCAGAGATGATAATTGTATTCTCTTTCTCCAAGTTGCCCAAATTGGCAAATGTCGGGCCGAACATCGGGTGGGTTGAGACATACCGGAATCCACTATTTTCGTAATACTCTTTTAAATGAGTTTTCACCGAAGCGATATCAGAGATGATACAGTTTTCGGAAAGGAATGGAATCACTTCATTGAACGCATCTAAAGTATGGTTCAATGTGACGCAATTGATGACTAATTCCGGATTGAAATCTTTGACCTCTTCCGGATTTTGCAATCGGATTGCATTATAGATGAAGCGCATACGTTTAGGGTCTCTTTCTAATACGGCGACTTCATGGTCGAAACTAAGTAAGTCTGTGAAGAATGAGCCCATTTTACCGGCTCCCAATATTAATATTTTCATCTCTTATTCGTTTTCATTCATGATAATCATCTGTTGGCGAACAGACTCTTCGTGGATTTCTTTTAACATCTCTTTGATGAATTCCGGATTCAAATCCATCTGCTTGCCCATGTCGGAACGTTTCTCCAAGATTTCGCTGTAGCGTGGAGACTGAAGAATAGGCATGTTATGCTCTTTCTTGTAGATGCCGATTTCACGGGAAATACGCATTCTCTTAGCCAGCAGTTCAAGCATTTGTTCGTCCACTCCATCAATCTGGCGGCGCAATTCACTCAAATTCTCTGTTGTTTGGTTGGAGTCGCGGATGACCAACAAATTCAACACATAATCTAAAATATCAGGAGTAATCTGTTGTGCTGCATCGCTCCATGCTGCGTCCGGATTACAATGTGATTCGATAATCAAACCATCAATGCTCAAATCCATGGCTTGTTGGCAAAGCGGAGCTATCAATTCACGTTTGCCTCCAATGTGCGAAGGGTCGCAAAAGATAGGCAAATTCGGCATACGGCGACGCAATTCGATAGGAATGTGCCACAAAGGTAAGTTGCGGTAAATCTTCTTGTCGTAAGAACTGAATCCACGGTGGATTGCACCTAATCGTTTCAAACCGGCTCCATACAGACGTTGGAATGCTCCAATCCATAGTTCCAAATCCGGATTGACAGGGTTCTTTACCAATATTGGAATGTCCACACCTCTCAAAGCATCGGCGATTTCCTGTACGGCAAATGGATTGACTGTTGTACGTGCACCAATCCACAAGATGTCTATGCCTGCCTTCAATGCTTCGAATACATGATCCTTGTTGGCAACTTCTGTAGCCACATACATGCCGGTTTCTTCCTTCACTTTCTTCATCCAAGGTAAACCGACAACACCAATCCCTTCGAATCCTCCCGGTTTTGTACGCGGTTTCCAAATACCGGCACGAAATATCTTGATCCCTTTTGAAGCCAACTGATGAGCAGTGGCTAAAACTTGTTCTTCTGATTCAGCACTGCATGGACCTGCAATGACAATCGGTCGTTTAGGGTCGATACCCGGCAACAAGATCGATTCTAAATTCATTTCTTCCATTTCTATATAGATTTTAATTTATTTCAAATTCGTTTTGATTCTCTCTAATGCCTTTTGTAACATCTCTTGGTTGCTGCAAAGAGATATGCGGATGTATCGCTCTCCTTGGCTACCGAAGATAAATCCGGGTGTCAGGAATACGTTGGCTTCATACAATACTTTGTCTGCCAAAGCTTCGCTTCCACTGACGCTATCAGGAATGCGTCCCCACAAGAACATGCCTACTTGGTTCTCATCGTATTGACATCCTAATGTATGCATGATTTCACCAGCCAAAGCACGACGGCTTCTGTAAGTCTCGTTCATTTTGTCATACCAAGACTTAGGAGCAGCCAAAGCCGCAACAGCTGCATATTGCATCGGTTTGAATTGTCCGGAATCAACGTTGCTCTTCACTTTCAGAATCCATTGTACAAACTGAGCATTAGAAGCTAGCATCGCCATTCTCCATCCCGGCATGTTGTGAGCTTTACTCATGGAGTTCATCTCGATACAGATATCTTTTGCTCCCGGAATGCTGAGAATACTCAGTGGATGGTCATTTAAGATAAAGCTGTATGGATTGTCATTACATATAATAATGTTATGACGGCGACCGAAATCGACTAACTTTTGATATAACTCTTCACTCGCATTAGCTCCGGTCGGCATATTAGGATAATTGGTCCACATCAGTTTAACACCTGAAAGATCCATTTTTTCCAATTCCTCGAAATCCGGTTGCCAGCCCAATTCCTCTTTCAATTCGTAGGAAATCAGTTTGGCATCTACCAAATGACTAACTGAACTATAAGTCGGATAACCTGGATTGGGAACCAATACGCCGTCTCCCGGATTCAAGAAAGCCAAAGAGATATGCAAGATGCCCTCCTTAGAACCAATCAACGGTTGGATTTCAGTTTTAGGGTTTAAGTCTACATCGTACCATGTCTTGTACCATTTGGCAAAAGCCTCGCGGAGTTCCGGTATGCCCACGTATGGTTGGTAGCCATGTTCGTTGGCATTGCGGGCATGTTGGCATAATGTATCAATTGTTTCGTCAGAAGGAGGCAAGTCCGGACTTCCGATGCCCAAGTTGATGACATTCTTTCCGGCAGCATTCATCTCTGCCACCTCTTTCAACTTTCTGGAAAAATAGTATTCCTGCACACTGTTTACTCGTTCGGCAGGAACGATATTACAAACTTTGTCTTCCTTCTTCATATTCACCTAAAATTTTAAAGTCTTTTGTCAATGGCCGGATGGCATCCAATGCCTGGCGATAGCGTGTGTAATCGCTAAATGTCAAGTTGATATAGAATAGGTATTCCCATTCGCGACCGATGATAGGTAATGATTGTATTTTGGATAAATTCATGTCGTAAAAAGAGAGGATGGAAAGGATTTTGGAAAGGCTGCCAACAGAATGGGGCAAGGCGAAAACGAGAGATGCTTTGTTCTTTACAGTGTCTTTCAACATTTCATCGGCTGTCCAGCGGTCGGCAATTGCCAAGAAGCGGGTGAAGTTGCGTTTGTTGGTTTCAATTCCTTCTGCCAACACTTCCATCCCGTATATTTCGGCTGCCAATTTGCCGCAAATAGCTGCATGCCCTTTTAGTTGTTGTTCCGCAATCCATTTGGCACTTCCTGCTGTGTCTTCCTTTTCAACGACCTTGGTATTTGGCAGAGTCTTTAAAAAATCAGTACATTGCATGAGGGCAATCGGATGGGAATTAACCTCAGTTACGTCTTGTAGTTTGGTTCCAGGTAGAGCGACCAACGAATGTGAAATCCTTAATTTGTATTCACCTATGATGCAGAAGTTACTTTCCCGTATCAATTCATGATTTTGCAATAGACTACCAGCTATAGTATTCTCAATGGCCATGAGTCCTATGATGTTAGAGTCTTGCTTAATCGTATGAATCACGTCATTAAACGTTTCACACGGAATCGTTTCCACTTCGTCCTTGTCGAAGTATTTCCGGGCTGCTATATCATGATAGCAACCTGCTATACCTTGAATGGCTACTTTCCTTTTCATTTTATCATTCCTTTTTATATTATCCTCGTATGATATAACAAAAAAGTCCTACCGTTTTCGGCAGGACTTTATATTGCTATTGATACATACATTCAATCATCAATTCTTCACATACAAACTCCTGCCTTTACCTTGCAATAAAAGTAAAAGTAATAAAAGTAATATGTAAAGCTAAATCGTGTCATCGTTATTCTTTTATTTTTTCTTGACGGGGCAAAAGTAGCGTTTTTTTTTATAATACAAGAGGAAAATGATATTTTTTTTAGGGAAACATCTAAAATAGCCCTATTTTTGTCCGACGTTTGAGGAAGACTTAAAAGGCCATGAACAAAAGAAACATCGTTTTTTGATAGTTATTATATAATATGTATACGGGAGAGATTATTTCGTTAATAGTTGCACTGTCGTGGACAGTGACGGCTATCTGTTTTGAATATGCAGGCAAAAGGATAGGCGCATTAACGCTAAATATCGTGCGTTTGATGATGTCCATAGCGATGCTTGCCATTACTTTGAAGTTGACAACAGGATCCATTGCGCCTTGGGATGCTGGATGGGACGCTTGGAAATGGCTTGTTTTATCTGGATTTGTGGGGTATGTATTTGGTGATTTTTGCCTGTTCAATTCTTATTTGCTCATAGGTTCCCGTTTTGGACAATTGTTTATGACGCTTGCGCCGCCTACCGCTGCGATTGCCGGATATCTATTTTTAGGAGAAAAGATGGGAATTTATGCGATAGCAGGAATGTCAGTGTGCATTATCGGCATAGGATTCTCAATTGTTGGTAAAAGTTCGGGCGGAGGGAAAAGATTATGTATCCAATTGCCGCTCAAAGGAGTTCTTTATGGTATTGGTGCAGGAGTGGGGCAAGGATTAGGTTTGGTGTTAAGCAAGATAGGTATGAACTGCTATTTGGACTTCAATCCGCCTGTTACCGCCTTGGAAAAGTTCATGTTACCATTCGAAGCAACGCAGATAAGAGCCTTTGCGGGGGTGACTGGCTTTTTAGTCATTTTATTATTGCGAGGCGAAATAAAGAAACTTGTCGCTTCATTCTCTGACCGCCGTGCAATGATGGCTTCAACAGCGGGTACTTTCTTCGGACCGTTTGCCGGTGTCTCGTTATCGTTAATGGCCGTGCAATATACTCATGCCGGAGTGGCCTCTACATTAATGGCTCTCACGCCAATTATCATTTTATTGCCGTCGAAAGTAGTTTTTCGGGAGAAAATAACATTTCGCCAAGTTCTTGGAGCTGTCATCAGCGTGTTGGGTGTCGCTTTGTTCTTTGTATAAGTTTTATAGCAATTATTCGTATACTTCAATCCGGACTGCTTGCCAACGGAATTTTTATTCAATTATTATTGGCATGTTCATAAATAATGCCTACTTTTGTTCCCGAATTTTGCAAAGTCGAGTTTACAACCATGAGCGAAAGCATCAATCATCCAGGCATCGTGGAACGAGTCGAAGGCCATTTTGTTTCAGTCAGGATTACCCAATATTCTGCCTGTGCTGAATGCCATGTAAAATCGGCATGTTCTGCAGCTGACCGAAAAGATAAAGTAATGGTAATAGAAGACCATTCAGGAGAGTACCATGAAGGAGATTCTGTATGGATAGTCGGTCAAACCTCTTTGGGCATGCAAGCGGTTCTTTTGGCTTTTGGCATTCCTGTCATCCTGTTGCTTGCCGCATTGCTTGTAGGCGCATCATCCGGAATATCCGAAACCGGAAACGGATTGTTGGCTTTGTGCATTCTTGCCGTGTATTATCTTATATTGTATAAATTTCGCGATAAACTAAAAAAACACTTCGTATTTAAACTGAAAAAAATATGATGATTCTAATTGCCATTATTTCGTTAGGGGCTATCGGTGTAGTTGGAGCCCTGTTGTTATTTTGGGCTTCCAAGAAGTTTGAGGTGCATGAAGACCCTCGTATCGGACAAGTTCAGTCTGTCCTTCCCGGAGCCAATTGTGGTGGATGTGGTTATGCTGGTTGTGCTGGCTTTGCTGGAGCTTGTGTAAAAGCAGATTCCTTAGACGGCATGCTTTGCCCGGTAGGCGGTTCTCCAGTCATGTCTAAAATCGCTACTATCTTAGGGAAAGAGGCTGCTGAGGCTGAACCGAAAGTAGCCGTAGTTCGTTGTAACGGAACTTGCCAGGCTCGCCCTCGCACCAATACTTATGATGGTGTTAAGAGTTGTAGCATCGCTTCTACTTTGTATGGTGGAGAAACCGGATGTACATTTGGTTGCTTGGGTTACGGTGATTGTGAAAAAGCTTGTAACTTCGGTGCTATCAAAGTTAACCCTGAGACAGGATTGCCAGAGGTTGATGAGGACAAATGTACTGCTTGTGGAGCTTGTGTGAAAGCTTGTCCGAAGAATATCATTGAATTGAGGAAGAAGGGACCGAAGTCCCGTCGTGTATTTGTCAGCTGTGTAAACAAAGACAAAGGTGCTGTTGCCCGTAAGGCTTGTATCAATGCATGTATCGGTTGCGGAAAATGTGCGAAAGAGTGTCCGTTTGAAGCAATCACCGTAGAGAATAATGTGGCTTATATCGATTATACGAAGTGCCGTATGTGCCGCAAGTGTGTAGCGGTTTGCCCGACAGGTGCTATTCATGAATTGAACTTCCCGCCGAGAAAACCGGCAGCTCCTGCGAATCCTGCCACGGTTAAACCTGAAACAGCCGCAGCTCCCAAGGTAGCTCTTAAAGCTGAAGCACCAGCTGCTGCCCCAACTAAAACAGAAGTAAAAGAAGACATTAAAAAATAAATCATAAAACGTATGCTAAGGACATTTCGAATCGGAGGTATTCATCCACCCGAGAATAAACTGTCTGCCGGTAAGAAAATTACCGCATTGGCTGCACCCAAGCAAGTCATAATCCCTTTAAGTCAGCATATTGGTGCTCCTGCACAGGCTGTCGTTAAAAAAGGTGACTTGGTGAAAGTGGGCACCTTACTTGCAAAAGCCGGAGGTTTCGTTTCGGCAAATATTCACTCTTCTGTTTCCGGCAAAGTCAACAAGATTGACAATGCTTTGGATACAAGTGGTTACAGACGTCCTGCCATTTATATTGACGTCGAGGGCGATGAATGGGAAGAGTCCATTGATCGTTCTGACGCATTGGTGAAGGAATGCAATCTTTCATCTAAGGAAATTATTGACAAGATTGCTGCTGCCGGTATCGTTGGTATGGGTGGTGCTACCTTCCCTGCCCATGTTAAATTGATGCCACCTCCCGGTAATAAGGCGGAGATTGTCATTGTCAATGCGGTGGAATGCGAACCTTATCTGACTGCCGACCACTCTTTGATGATGGAGAAAGGCGAACAGATATTGGTGGGCTTGACTATTTTGATGAAAGCTGCCAATGTGAACAAGGCTGTCATTGGCATTGAAAATAACAAACCGGACGCTATCGCCCACATGACGAAATTGGCTGCTTCTTATCCGGGCATTGAGGTGATGCCGTTGAAGGTCAAATATCCTCAGGGCGGTGAAAAACAGTTGATTGATGCTGTTACTTCTCGTCAGGTGAAAAGTGGTGCGCTTCCTATCTCTGTTGGAGCAATCGTACAGAACGTAGGAACGGTTTATGCAGTTTATGAAGCCGTGCAGAAGAGCAAACCGTTGTTTGAACGCGTGGTGACTGTTACAGGTAAAGCTTTGGCTAATCCATCCAATTTCTTGGTTCGTATCGGAACTCCGATTGCCAACTTGATAGAAGCTGCCGGTGGCATACCTGAAGATACAGGAAAGATTATCGGTGGTGGACCGATGATGGGTAAAGCGTTGATTAGTCCTGAAGTGCCGGTGGGGAAAGGAAGTTCTGGCGTTTTGTTGATGAAACGTGAAGAGTCTGTTCGCAAACCGATGCACGACTGTATCCGCTGTGCCAAATGTGTTGATGTTTGTCCGATGGGCTTGAATCCTGCGTTCCTGATGCGTTCTACTTTGTATAAGAGATGGGATTTGGCAGAAGAAGACCATATCCAAGATTGTATCGAATGTGGTTCATGTAGTTATACTTGTCCAGCCAACCGTCCGTTGTTGGATCAGATTCGTGTAGGTAAAGCGAAAGTGATGGGCATTATCCGTTCAAGAAAGTCATAAAAAGGAGGAGCAATTATGGAAAATAGTTTATATGTATCGCCTTCTCCCCACATTCACGGAGGAGACAGTATCAGTAAAAACATGTATGGAGTACTGATTGCCCTTATCCCGGCTTTCTTGGTTTCTCTTTACTATTTCGGATTGGGTGCGCTGATTGTCACTTTGGTTTCAGTCGTATCTTGTGTCTTGTTTGAATATCTGATTCAAAAGTTCTTGATGAAGAAAGAACCGACGATTTGTGATGGTTCTGCTATATTGACCGGTGTTTTGTTGGCATTCAACTTGCCGTCAAACCTTCCGGTTTGGATTATCGTGATTGGTGCTTTGGCAGCCATCGGCATTGGTAAGATGACTTTTGGTGGTTTGGGTAACAATATCTTCAACCCGGCGTTGGTGGGTCGTGTGTTCTTGTTGATTTCATTCCCGGCGCAGATGACTACCTGGCCTTTGGTTGATGCGACTTCTGCATTCCCAATGACATATACAGATGCTGCTACTGGAGCGACTGTTTTATCATTGATGAATGAAGGTGTAACTGAACTGCCTTCTTATACTTCTCTGTTGGCAGGTGTCCATGGAGGAAGTTTGGGTGAAATCAGCGCCATCGCTTTGTTGCTTGGTTTTGCTTATATGTTATGGAAGAAAATTATTTCCTGGCACATTCCAGTGACAATCATCCTTACCGTATTTGCTTTCACAGGCATTTTGCACTTGGTTAATCCTGCCTCTTATGCGAGCCCGTTCCTTCACATCCTTTCCGGAGGTTTGATGTTGGGATCCATCTTCATGGCAACGGATTATGTTACTTCTCCTATGACGAAGAAAGGAATGGTTATCTATGCTATCGGCATAGGTCTGCTCACTTCTGTTATTCGTATCTTCGGTTCTTATCCGGAAGGTATGTCATTTGCCATTCTGATTATGAATGCCATGACTCCTTTGATCAACACGTATGTTAAACCTAAACATTTTGGAGAAAAGTAAGATGGAAAAATTGAAATCTACATTACCCAATATGCTTCTTTCGTTGACGGGTGTATGCGTGATTGCCGGTGCGATTCTGGCAGGCGTGAATGAAATGACGAAAGAACCGATAGCGCAGTCCAAAGCTGCTACATTGGAGACTGCCATCAAAGCTGTGACTCCTGAGTTTGACAATAAACCTTCTGAAGAATCTTATATGGTGGCGACAGCCGAAGGCGATTCTGTCCGCATTTATCCTGCCAAGAAAGGCGATGAATGGGTAGGAGCTGCCGTGGAGAGTTTCTCCAAGAAAGGTTTCGGTGGGGAAATCAAACTGATTGTCGGTTTTGACAAAGAAGGAAAGATTGTGAACTATTCCGTTTTGCAGCATGCAGAAACTCCTGGTTTGGGAGCAAAGATGCAGGATTGGTTTAGCACAGATAAAGGAAATCAAAGTATAATCGGACGTGCTATCAGTGCAGACGGTTTGAAAGTGAAGAAAGACGGTGGCGACGTGGACGCAATTACTGCGGCTACTATTTCCAGCCGTGCATTCTTGGATGCTGTCAACCGTGCATACAGCGCATATAGCGGTGTTGACGCCACTGGAGCTGCAACGTCAAAATCGTCAGAGGAAGGAGGAAACAGCAATGAGTAATCTGAAAGTTTTGATTAACGGATTGGTAAAAGAAAATCCGACTTTTGTATTGTTGTTGGGTATGTGTCCTACGTTGGGTACGACTTCTTCGGCAATCAACGGTTTGAGTATGGGACTTGCCACCATGTTTGTATTGATTTGTTCCAACATCGTGATTTCTGCGGTGAAGAAATTGATTCCTGACATGGTTCGTATCCCGGCTTATATCGTCATCATCGCAACCTTTGTGACAGTGGTGCAGTTCTGTATGGAAGCATACGTCCCTGCATTGTACGCCAGCTTAGGTTTGTATATCCCATTGATTGTGGTAAACTGTATCGTGTTGGGACGTGCGGAATCCTTCGCAGCCAAGAACGGAATCATCGCTTCTGCATTCGATGGAATCGGTATCGGCCTTGGTTTTACTTGGGCTTTGGCTCTTTTGGGTGCTTGCCGTGAATTGTTCGGAACCGGCAAACTGTTCGGCTTCTCATTGATGCCGGAAGAATACGGTTCTTTGATTTTCGTCTTGGCTCCGGGTGCATTCATCGTTTTGGGATATTTGATAGCAATAGTAGACAAACTGCGTAAAGCATAAATTTTAGGAATATATGGAATACATCATGATATTTATTGTTGCGGTATTCGTCAACAATGTCGTACTGTCGCAGTTCTTGGGTATCTGTCCGTTCTTGGGCGTTTCTAAGAAAGTGGAAACTTCTATCGGAATGGGAGCGGCCGTTACCTTTGTCTTGGCTATATCAACTGCTGTGACTTACTTGTTGCAGAAGTTTGTCCTGGATCCATTTGGCTTGGGTTATATGCAGACCATCAGCTTCATCCTGGTGATTGCTGCATTGGTTCAGATGGTAGAAATCATATTGAAGAAAGTATCTCCGGCTTTGTATCAAGCATTAGGTATCTTTTTGCCTTTGATTACTACCAACTGCTGTGTATTGGGTGTTGCTATTTTGGTAATCCAGAAAGAGTATAACCTGTTGCAATCTGTTGTTTATGCCATATCAACTGCCATCGGTTTTGCTTTGGCTTTGGTGATTTTTGCAGGTATTCGTGAGCAATTGGCAATGACCAATGTCCCGAAAGGTTTGCAAGGAGCGCCTATCGCTTTGATTACTGCTGGACTTTTGGCAATGGCATTTATGGGTTTCTCAGGTATTGGTGCATAAAATCTAAAAAATATACTTATGAAAAAGAAAATCTTGGTAGCAGGTGGAACAGGTTACATTGGTTCTCACACTACAGTAGAATTGCAGAATGCGGGTTATGACGTGGTCATCATCGACGACTTGTCAAACTCTAATATCGAAGTATTGGACGGCATTGAAAAGATAACAGGCATTCGCCCGACTTTCATCCAGTTGGATTTGAAAGACAAAGAGGGAACACGCAAGGCTTTGGAAGCTAATCCTGGCATTGAAGGCGTTATCTTGTTTGCAGCCAGCAAAGCAGTAGGTGAGTCTGTTCAACAACCGTTAAAATATTATCGCAACAACATCACCACTTTGGTGAATATATTGGAGTTGATGCCTGAGTTCAATATGAAGGGTATTGTATTCTCTTCTTCTTGTACAGTTTATGGCCAGCCAGATCCAGAAAACCTTCCTGTAACGGAAGAAGCTCCGATCAAACCGGCTATGTCTCCTTATGGAAACACGAAACAGATTAACGAAGAGATTATCCGCGATACTATCCACGCAAACGCTCCGTTTAAGAGCATCATCTTGCGTTATTTCAACCCGATTGGAGCTCATCCATCTGCTGAAATCGGTGAATTGCCTAATGGCGTTCCACAGAACTTGATTCCGTACTTGACACAGACTGCTATTGGAATCCGCAAAGAGTTGAGCGTATTCGGTGACGATTACAATACTCCTGATGGTTCTTGTATCCGCGACTATATCAATGTGGTTGACTTGGCAAAGGCTCATGTTATCGCCATGAATCGTATGTTGAACACAGACAATGAAAACGTTGAAGTTTTCAACTTGGGTACTGGTAACGGTGTTTCTGTATTGGAATTGATTCATACCTTTGAAGAAGCTACTGGCGTGAAAGTCCCTCATAAGATTGTAGGTCGTCGTGAAGGTGATATTGAAAAAGTTTGGGCAAATCCGGCAAAAGCTAACAATGTTTTAGGTTGGAAAGCTCAGGAAACTTTGGCTGACACGTTGAAATCTGCATGGAACTGGCAGGTTAAATTGCGTGAAAGAGGTATTCAATAATCTGCTTATTAGTTATACCAGATAGAAGGGGCTGTGTCAAAATGGATGTTTTGATTCAGCCCCTTTTAAGTCTTACTTCACTAATACTTAAAATCGAAGAAAACCAAGCTTACGACCTTTTTGGAAAAAGCTTACTACCTTTTCTCAAAAAGCATACGACCTTTTTCCAAAAAGGTCGGCATCTTTAATAATCGAGCCTTTATTAATACTGTTTTAACGCTGTTAAAACACCATTTTAACGCTGTTTTAATCGCATATCGTAGCTATCTTCAGTTTGACTTATCGGTGTTTTTTGTGTGATAAATTTAAAGGAAATTTTTGTCTGTAAATAGAAATTATTATATTTGCGAATAATTAAACACAATAAGAAGAATTGATGCTTTTAAACTACATATATTATGGATTAACTGTTTTTATCACTAATAATTTGGCGGTACGGGATAATTGTGTAGCAAGCAAGCAAGCAAGCAAGCAAGCAAGCAAGCAAGCAAGCAAGCAAGCAAATTGATTTATAATAAAAATTTTCGAGCGAAAGCCCGGCTATCTTTGTTTGTCATGGGATTTATTCTGTGCAAACAAGGGTAACCGGGCTTTCGCATTTTTAATGCACTTGATCTTTGCTTATTATGGATGATGTTTTGAGAGGTTTGTTGGCAGGTGCATTCGTGTTGCTGGGTTGGGTACACAAACTTTTTAGGGGTGAGGCACACCAGAACGGAATTTGTTTTATGGAATAAAAATCAATTATTAATTTTAAAATAGAAAACTTATGAAAAGACGATTACTTCTTTTGTTTGTTCTTTTCTCCACGGCTTTTTGGGCTATGGCGGAAAGGATTGATGTGGCAACGGCTCGCAGAATAGCCGAAAATGTAGCCGCATCCAACACGGGTGGTTTGCGTTCAGCAAGTGAACTTTCTCTTATTTATGCGGCTGCTCCAGGGCAGGAAAAAAATGCTTTGCGAAGCACGGGAACCGTAGATGGTGCAACTGATTATTTTGTGTTTAATATCGGAGCAAACAAGGGCTTCGTGATTGTTTCGGGGGATGACCGGGTACGTCCTGTTTTGGGATATTCTGATGAAGGTAATATCGATTTTGATAATTTGCCCGATAATCTTCGTGCTCATTTGGCTTATTTCCAATCACAAATATCATGGGTTGAAAATAAAGCCGTCAATCAATCACCAGAAATCGCTTTAGAATGGAATCGCTATTTAAGTGGTACGACATTGAGAAGTGGAGGTGGTGTTCTGTTATCGACAGCCAATTGGTCGCAAAAGGATCCGTATAATCGAAAATGCCCCTATCTTATAGGAAAAGGTCGTGCTCTTACTGGTTGTGTGGCGACAGCGATGGGAATTATTATGAAATATCATAAATATCCTGAGAAGGCTGTGAATCCACCAGTTAGTAACAGCTATAAAGAGAATGGGAAATCTGTAACGGCAACAATTGATTACAGTGCTGGTTACGACTGGAATAATATGCTGGATGATTATCGTAGTAATTTTATTGAAAAACAAGGTAATGCCGTAGCAACATTGCTTTATCATTGTGGGGCGAATGTTGAGATGGATTATGGGGTTAGTGGAAGTGGAGCTAATACTCCACGAGTAGCGAAAGCCCTTTCTGATGTCTTTGGCTATAGTCCTGAAATCCGTTTCTTGCCAAAAGAAGCTTATCGGTGGAAGGAGTGGAAAGCGATGATTTGCGAGGAGTTGGACACTGGATTTCCGTTAATTTACGATGGACAAAGTACTAAGGATGGAGGTCATGCTTTTGTTTGTGATGGTTATGATGCTAATGGATTGTTTCATATTAACTGGGGATGGGGTGGATATAGTAATGGTTATTTCCAACTTTCGGTACTTGATGATAATGACGATGGTATCGGTTATTCCAAAGGGCAAGGAGCCATCCTACATATTAGACCAAACGAGAGCGGAGAACGTTATTACATTGCACCTTATCTGAAGAGTGCATATTATACGATGTCAGGGCTGATTGTTAATGTCAATTTCAGTTTTCGATATTATGCGTTGTATGATAAAACTTTCTGCATGGAATTGGGTGTGGTTAATGCCGATGGAACAATAGCTCAACAACCGGCGGGCTCACCGACTCCTGTTGAGTTGAACGCATACGTAGGTGGATGGTATGATCATTCTCGTTATAAACGTAGTTTGACTCTCTCTTCATCTTTGTCTGATGGTCAATACATAGCTCTACTCTGTTCGGCCGATGAAGGTAAAACTTGGGAAGTAATGCGTTCTTTGGAAACTGTACCTTTGGGAATTAACTCAATGGGAGTGATAAATCCTTCAAAAGATAATCCAACTGAGCCTGAACAAACTATGAATGTTAATATTTATTCAAATCAATTTGATGAAGCTTATTTGCCTGTTTCAGAGTTGGATAACAGCGGATACCATTTTGACAATGTGAAACGTATTTCATATCAATTTTCTTTTGTGAAAGAAAATGTAATATTGCGTTATAAGATTTCCAACTATAGTGAGTGGAAGAACCATATTTCTGTTTATTATGGGACAGATAACTCAATTGTAGGATCTCAACAGGGAACACTTGTACAGGTCAGCGATGATGGAACATTTGAGATAAAGGTGGCTAAAGAGAATATCATCCAAGATATGATGTATGTCAATTATCTGAAGGTTTTTGCAAATCGTTCTGGGGTATTGACTTATGATATGGAAGTTTTGTCAGAATCTGTTCCGTCTCCGGCTTTCAAGAAGAGCGGAAATGAAATGACATTTGTAAATCCTATATCTGGCTCGATTGCTCCTAATCCAATTACGGGGCAAGCCGGGGTTGAAATCCCATTCACCTTTACTATTGGTGCAGATGTGGATGCTGAATTACAGGGGAAGGAATTAACATTTTCTGTTTCGATGCAATGCTATCAGACAGAAGGCGTTAAATTGTATTATGAGGGTGATGGTAGTAAGAAAGAAGTCAATCTGGCATACAATGGAACAGGTACCAATCTTTATTCAACAGATCCAATAACAGCCGGTAGTTTGGCAGCAGGAAAGGCTTATTCATTTAGCCTGTTAATACCTAAGGTTCCCTCAATCCCTTCAAGCTCTCGGACTCCATATTTTATATTATTTGTGTATGCTGATGGAAAACCTGTTCTTACGCAAAATTACGAGGTGGGTCGTGCAGATATATCTATTACTTCCCAAGCAGAAAAGTATTATCAAATTAAGACGTACTTTACTCATGTTCAGTTGCAAAATGGCATTACACAGGTTAAAGAAAGAGAGGATCTTTCCCTTACATTAGTACCAGATGCCGGATATGCACTGCCGAGCACTATTACTGTCAAAGTAGGAGGAACAGAATTAGAATTAGGTGAATATACATATAATTCTTCAAATGGTTATTTGCATATTGCTTATAATAAGATTACCGGAGACATTGAAATTATCGCTAAAGGGGTTGAGATGAAAAACACCTATACGGTTACATCTCAATTTACAGGATTGAGTGTGACCGGATGGCAGGAGACAGTTACAGAAGGAGATAAATTAACCTTTACATTATCTGCCAATGAAGGTTATGTTCTTCCGGAAACAATTATCGTGAAGATGGATGGTACTATTTTAACTGGCTACACCTATAATCAAGAGACAGGTGAAGTAACCATCAATAATGTGGCCGGAGCGGTTGAGGTGATTGCCGAGGCTGTTAAAATACATACGGTAACTACTGTTTTCTCAGGTGTATCTGCTACGACAGAAGTACCTCAGACCGTCTTGAATGGTAAGGAACTTACTTTCACCTTGCAAGCTTTAAAAGGTTATAAACTCCCGGAAACTATTACAGTAACGATGGGGGAAAATGTGTTGGCACCCGAAGCAGATTACACTTATGAACAAAGTACAGGTGTTTTCAGTATTACGAAGGTTACGGGTAATGTGAGTGTAGTAGTGGTGGCTGATCGCTATTATACCGTATCGAATACAATCACGAATTTGACAGTTACGCCTGAAATACCAACTGAAATGAAAGCTGGTGGAACAATTACTTTCACGTTGCAAGCTGAGACAGGGTATAAATTACCAAAGGCGATTACGGTGACGATGGATGGCAATCTGTTGACTGTAGAGAATGATTATACTTACGATGTATCTACAGGTGAAGTTTCGATTTCCCCAGTACAAGGAGATATACAAATCACTGCTACGGGCGAAGCCATTGCTTATTATAAAATTGATGTTACTACGAATATCAACCACTTGAAAGTGAAAGGAAACGTCCCGGAACAAGTAGAAGAAGGAGGAAGTGTTTCTTTCACATTGACACCGGATGAAAATTATAAGTTACCGACAGCTGTCACGGTTACTATGGGAGACAAATCTGCCGACTTTACTTATGATGCGGGTTCAGGCCAAGTATCAATCAAGAATATTCAAGGGGATATTGTTGTAACAGCTATAGGCATAGACAATAGTCAGCAAGAGGTAATTATATTACCTGAGGAAGGATTGATTGTTGAACATATTAATCCTGTAAAGACCGGTGAAAAAGTAGAATTGACATTGAAGGTACAGAAGGGTTATACGTTACCTGAAACTATTGTAGTGACAATGGGTGGAAATAACTTGGACGCTGGTACTGAATATACTTATGATGCAACAACGGGCAAGTTTACATTGCAAAGTATTACCGGAGAATTGAGGATTAAAGTCGTTCCAGTAAAAGTAAAATATGATGTAACTGCAACTTTAACCCATTTGACAGCTTCTATTGCTGAAAAAGTAGCTTACAATGATCCGCTTTCCTTTATGTTAGTTCCGGAAAAAGGTTATAAACTGCCGGCTACAATTACAGTTGAAATGGGTGCTTCTACCTTACAAGTTGGTGATGATTATTCCTATAATACGACAACAGGTGAGGTGAAAATCAAAGCTGTGACAGATGTGGTTAAAATTAAGGCTGTCGGAGTTGAGCTTTCGAAATATACAATAACGATGGCATTGACGAACCTGAAATCTGATAAAAAAGAACTGACGGTTTATGAAGGAGAATCATTCACCTTTAAGTTAATTCCGGATGCCGGTTATCGTTTACCAGAGACGATTGCAGTAACAGGTGCAAATGGAGCGATTACAGGTGTTGTTTATAATTCTACTAGCGGAGAAGTAAAAATACCGAAGGTGAAAGAAGCGTTGACTGTTACAGCTGTTGCCAAAGCGATTCCAACTTATGCGGTAGAATTCCAATTGACAGATGTCACTACCGATTGGGAAGAAGATGCGGTAGTTCAAGAGGAAGGAACTTTACGTTGTACGTTGAAAGCAAAAACAGGATTCCTTTTGCCAACTTCAATTACTGTTACCATGGGTGGTGTTGATTATAAAGATTATACGTATGATGCAAAGACAGGAAAAGTTGAAGTTCGCAATGTGAAAGGAAAGGTCGTTATTGTGGCTGTTGGTCTTGACGATAGCATGCGTAAGGTTGCACTCTCTTTGTCACATGTATCGTCTAAACCTTCTCCAACAGAAGTACCTGTAAACAGTCAATTGGAGCTTGTATTTACTGCAGATAATGGTTATAAATTACCAGAAACTATTAAGGTCTCTATGGGAAATAAGACTTTGACTGCTGATTCTGATTATACCTATAATAAATCTACTGGTAAGTTCACATTGGCTAAAGTAACAGGTAATGTAGAGATTATTGTCATTGCAGAGCTAATACAAACACCAACACCCGATCCAGATCCTAAGCCAGTAACTTATACTGTTACGCTTCCTGTGATAGAGGGCGTTGTTTTGACTTCAGAAACAGGAACTGCAATTAAAGAAAATGAGGACTTTATATTTACCATTACATTAAAAGACGGTTATAAGAATTCTAAGCCAGTCGTAAAAGCCAATGGTAAAGAAATCTTGCCGGATTCTAAAGGACGGTATGTTGTTAAAAATGTGAAGACGAATATAACGATTACAGTTTCTGGAATTGTAAAAGATGATCCGACTGCAAATTTGGAAATACAAGGCTCATTGAAAGTCTGGGGTGCAGATGGTCACTTACATATATTGTCTTCAAAAGTAGGTGAAGCACGTGTTATCACTTATAGCGGACAACTTTATAAGATTATAACATTGACAGGAGGTGAAACCATAACATCTCTTCCTTCGGGTATTTATATTGTTCGTATAGATGGTCAATCTTACAAAGTCTATTTGTATTGATTATAAAATGTTCTCAGTAACTTCAATGATGATAACAGAATAAGAAAGGATTATTGTTGAAGTTACTGAGTTAGTAAAGTTCAGGGCATCACCCTGTGAAAATATAATCCGCCTTCAAAGATTAAGTCTTGGAAGGCTGGATTAGTTTAAACCCAAATCAATTATTAGGATTTCTCAGTGTCGTACGGCAAAGAGAAATCCTTTAATTTTTCCCTATAGACAAGAAGGATTGTCGTGTTTTTAGAACGTGGATGCGTGTGTCTCTTTAAACACCATTTTAATGCTGTTAAAACACCATTTAAACGCTATTTTAATCGCATAACTTTATCGGCAGTATAGCATAACCCATTCATATTATTTTTTCGGGAAAACTTGTTTACAATTCTGATGTTTTTATTATGTTTGTAAAAAACCAAGATACTATGTCTAACGATTCATTAGCAATCAGACTGCGGGAAGCAAGACGCATGCGAAAACTCAGCATGGATAAGATCACCGAACTTGTCGGCTTTATTGTCACCAATCAAAGTTTTTCAAGGTATGGGCGAGGCGTCATGCGTCCGGACGCTTGGCTGGGAAAAGAGAGTGGGTGCGAGGATAAGAAAGAACGTAAAATAAAAAATGGATATGGCAGAAATAATATCACATATATATCAAGACAAAACAGGACATTGGGTTATACAATCCAATGAGAATCACTCCGCAGGTGTCGCAAAACTTGCATCACAATTTGCAGGTGAATTTGGAATGAGCGAATGGGGTAAAGTATTGGGACTACTCCATGATAAAGGAAAAGAGACTGATACCTTTCAGCAATACATTAAAAAGGAAAGCGGATATGACCCCGACATTAAGATTTGTGGCAAACATCATCACGCCTACGTTGGAGGTATATTAGCTCAAAAATATTATGGAAAGTCTTCCTGCAATTTTTTTGTTAACCAGATTGTATCTCATCATACTGGCCTGCATGATTCTGACGAAATTAAAGGAATCATTGATCAAGAGATTCCATCCGAGGTAAACATTTACCATATAAAGGAAAAGCTAAACAGACCGGAACTTAATGTGCAAGCAAACGATTTTCATCATTTGGCTCGTATGTTATTCTCCTGTTTAGTTGATGCTGACTTTCTCGACACAGAAGCGTTTATGGATAAAGAATCTTCTGCGTTAAGACAAAACAAAGATACCTTAAACGACTTACTTCCATTGTTTGAAAACAAGCTAAAGGACTTAAAGGCAAAGGCAGATTGTTCTGAGGTAAACATTATAAGAAACCAGATTCAGCAACAATGTATAGAAATGGCTGATACTCGCACTGGCTTCTATAGCTTGACTGTGCCTACAGGTGGAGGCAAAACATTGTCCTCACTGGTTTGGGCGATAAAGCATGCCATAAAGAATGGACAGAAGAGAGTCATCATCGCTATACCTTATACAAGTATTATTGTTCAGACGGCATCTGTCCTGAGAAGTATCTTTGGAGAAGAGAATGTCCTGGAACATCATAGCTGTGTGGACCCAGAGCAGATAAAAGACGAGAAACTGAAAGAGAAGATGAAGTTGGCAACAGAGAACTGGGGTTATCCAATCATCGTTACCACCAATGTACAACTGTTTGAGTCGATGTTTAGTAACAAGCCATCGGCTTGCAGAAAACTTCACAATATAGTAAATAGCGTGATAATCCTGGATGAGGTACAAACCCTTCCGATGGATTATCTGCAGCCCATTGTGGATTCATTGAAAACATATAACAAGCTTTTCAATGTATCCTTTCTGTTCACAACTGCAAGTCAGCCCGTGCTTAGTGGGCTCATTGAAGGATGTAATCCGAAAGCTGCCTTCAACGGTATAGACCATATAACAGAGATAATTCCTGACAAATTCAAGCTACATGACAAGTTACGGAGAGTAAGGCTGAGCATCAATAACGAAGGAAAAACCTATGACGAAGTGGCAGAGATGTTGAGCCAACACAAAAGAGTGCTCTGCATTGTCAACACACGTAGGGACGCTAAGGAAATCTACGAACGACTTCCGCAAGAGGGCATCACATTGCATCTTTCCAAGATGATGTGCCCTGATCATATTAGCGAAACAATAGAAAGAGTAAAGACCACTCTAAAAGACAATAAGAACGAAATAATCCGTGTTGTCTCCACTCAACTAATAGAAGCAGGAGTAGACATTGACTTTCCCGTTGTCTTCCGTCAAGAGGCTGGCTTAGACTCTATTCTGCAAGCTGCGGGTAGATGTAACCGTGAAGGAAAGAACAGCTTAAGTACCACTTATGTCTTTTCACTGTCTAAGGAGCACAACCTTCCTAAAGGGGACATACAAGCGGCAAATAGCGCAAGACTAAATCTCGGAAATGGTCACGACTGGTTTGCGCCAGAAACAATGACTTCTTATTTCAAGCAACTCTATTGCAGAAAGGAGTCTTTTGATAAGAAAGATATAAGACATTATCTTAATCATCCAACAAACAATTTGAGTTTTCAGACTGCGGCTAAAGAATTCCAGTTGATAGAAGACGATGGCGTAAATGTTGTAGTCTGTTGGAAAAACAGTATGGAACTTGTGCAGCAATCATTGGCTAACGGACCATCATACATGCTGATGAAGAAGTTGTCAAAGTACATGGTTAATATCAATAAGACAGACTTCAAGATATTGATGGACATGGGAGTGGTCAACGAAAAGAAAGAGGGGCTCTTCGTGGTCGATTATAAACAACAATATGATGAACATGTTGGACTTAGAATCGACAATAATTGGGCAAATGAAAATATTATCATTTAAAAACAGAAACAAAATGGTAAACAAGAACTCTATAAAACTATTTGGCGACGATAAGATCCGCGCCATTTGGGACGACGAACAAGAAAAGTGGTATTTTTCTGTTGTTGATGTTGTCGCTGTTTTGACGGAGAGTCCGAATCCGCAAACATATTGGAGAGTCCTTAAAAAGCGACTTAAAGATGAGGGAAATGAAACCGTTACAAATTGTAACGGTTTGAAAATGCGCGCTGCTGACGGAAAAATGCGTTTGACGGATGTGGCAGATACAGAACAACTTCTGCGTATTATTCAGTCTATACCATCGCCAAAGGCAGAGCCCTTTAAGGCATGGCTTGCCAAAGTTGGAGCAGAACGACTTGACCAAATGCAAGACCCAGAACTCAGTATACAGCAGGCTATGATGGACTACAAACGTTTGGGTTATTCTGATAATTGGATAAATCAACGACTTAAAAGTATAGAGATTCGTAAAGACTTGACTGACCAATGGAAACTTCATAATGTAGAAGAAGGTGTGCAATACGCATCCTTGACAGACATCATATATCAGACATGGGCTGGAAGAACCGCAAAAGAATATAAACAATTAAAAGGCTTGAAGAAGGAAAACCTTCGTGATAACATGACCAACGAGGAGCTTGTACTGAATATGCTTGTTGCAGAACTATCTGCAACAAGCATAACCAAAGCTAAGAATCCTCAAACATTGGATGAGAACAAAACTTGTGCAAAAGAAGGAGGAGATGTAGCGCGTGTTGCAAGAGAAGAGTTGGAAGCAAAAACTGGACGACAAGTTGTATCTCCACTTTCGGCCAAACGATTCTTTGAAGCTCAACAGCCAGAAAAGAATTTAGAGGATAAAAAGAATAACGATAAAATAGATAAGGAAGATAAATAACGATATGGAACATACAGACAGAGAATATTGTTTGGAGGTGTGGGGCGATATGGCTTGCTTCACCCGACCAGAGCTTAAAGTGGAACGTGTCAGCTATGATGTGATTACACCGTCGGCAGCACGTGCCATATTCGAAGCTATATTCTGGAAACCTGCCATACATTGGCAGATAACCAAGATAGAAGTACTTAATCCTATCAAGTGGACATCGGTGAGAAGAAATGAGGTTGGTGCTGTTGCCGGCAAATCTGTCATTTATATTGAGGACAAACGTCAGCAAAAGAACACTTTATTGCTTAAGGATGTTCGTTATCGGATTTGGGCAAAAATGGAATATCGTTCTGTTGCCAAACGAAAAATTGAAAGAGATTTGTTTTTGCACGAACCTGGCAAAGACGAGAACCCGATGAAATACTATCAAATGTTTGAACGAAGAGCAAGCAAGGGACAATGTTTTAATCAGCCTTATCTTGGCACTCGTGAGTTCTCGGCTGCATTCCGCCTTGTCAATCCTAATGACGAGCCTTTGACTCCATCTATATCTGAAGAGCAGGGAGGCACAAAAAATCTTGGCATCATGTTCTATGACATGGACTTCAAAGACCCGAAGAACATCCAGCCGATGTTTTATCGTCCACAAATGAAAGATGGCGTTATCATTGTTCCACCAATAAATAGTGAGGAGATTTTAAGATGATACTGAAAGCGTTATACGACTACTATAACAGAAGTGGCAATCTTCCTGCTTCAGGCATGGAGGAAAAAGAAATCGGTTTCGTGATTGTAATTTCGAAGGAAGGAAAATTTGTTCGTTTTGAAGATTGTCGTATAGATAACAAACAGGCAAAGACCTATCTTGTTAAAAAGCATGTAGGCAGATCAAGTGCTATCGTTGCCAATTATCTATACGACAATAGTTCCTATGTGTTGGGCTATGCCGAAAAAGAAAAAGCCAAGAAAGATGTGGAAGAACAAATAGAGACACGTTCTGACAAGGGAAACGCTTGTCTTGAAGCTTTTAAAGAGAAAGTTATTTCTATTTACAAGACTTATCCTGAAAGTAATGATTTGGCTGCTATCTGTAAATTCTATCAGCAAAGCAAAGAAGAGATACTTGCTTGTGTTTCGCAAGATAGTTTATGGGAAGATATAAAGAAAAATTTATCAAAGAAGTACTCGACATTTTCGTTCAGAATTGACGGTGACCTAAAAATTGTAGCAGAGAAAAAAGAACTATTACAATTAGAAGATTCTGAAGACGATAATAAAGAAAACGGCTTTTGCCTGATAACAGGAAATAAAGGAACTGCCGTTGATACAACAACGGCATCAATGATTCCTGGAAGTCAAGCGACAGCAAAGCTTGTGGCTTTCCAAGTTAATTCCGGCTATGATTCTTACGGCAAGAAGAAATGTGGAAATGCGCCAATTTCAAAGGATGCAGAATTTGCCTATACCACAGCTCTGAATGCTATGCTGCAAAAGGGATCACATAATAAGTTTGGTGTAGGCAATCGAACCTTCGTATTTTGGGCTTCTTCCAATTCCTCGGCTGCAGAACAGACAGAAGAGAGTCTGTTCGACCTATTAGGTTTTACAGACGAAGAGCAGGACGACCCTAATGCCAAGATTGAGCAAGTGCGTAAAGTATTTACTTCCATTTATTCCGGGACAATGAAGACGTCATTGGACGACCGCTTCTATATACTTGGACTTGCTCCTAATTCTGCCAGAATTGCCGTTGTGTATTGGTCGGAATGTTCCCTTAAAGATTTTGCAGAAAAGATTCTTCGTCATTTTAACGACATGGAGATTATAGATACTCGCAAAGAAGGAAAACCGTATATGGGAATAAAGAGTATGCTTGCAGCTGTCACTCTTAACGGAAAGCAGTCTGAAGCTACTCCTAATCTCCCAGAGGCTGTTGTCAAGAGCATATTCCAAGGAACACCATATCCGTTCACGTTGTTTTCGGCATGCATTCGCAGAATAAGAGCAGAGTCGGGCAAAGACGCTATTCGCATAGCTCGTATGGCAATCATCAAAGCTTATCTTAACAGAATAAAAGACAACAATAAAAAGATAGACACTATGTTAGACAAAAGCAACACAAATCAGGGCTACCTCTGCGGTCGCCTCTTTGCAGTTCTTGACAAGATTCAAGAAGATGCAAATGGAATTAGAAGCATTTGTGAAAGATACATGAATGCTGCAAGTGCAACACCCGCTTCGGTGTTTGCCACTATCCTCAATCTTTCTTCCCATCACATGGAGAAATTGACTAACGAAAGCAGAAAAATATTCTATGAGAAGATGAAGCAAGAAATCATCGACAAGATTCCTGCAACAGGTTTCCCCGTACATCTTGACCTTCAAGACCAAGGTAGGTTCTTTATAGGATATTACCACCAAAGACAAGATTTCTTTACTAAAAAAGAAGATGAAAACAAGAACTAAAATAATAACATTTAAACTATAAACAATATGGCTGAAATAAATAGCAGAATCGATTTCGTTTACCTGTTTGATGTGCAGGACGGTAATCCTAACGGTGATCCTGATGCAGGAAACCTTCCTCGTGTTGATGCTGAGACAGGTATGGGCTTGGTGACAGATGTTTGCTTGAAGCGCAAAGTTCGCAATTACGTACAAGCTGCAAAAGGTTTGTCAGAAGGTTATGATATCTTCATTAAAGAGAAAGCAGTTCTTAACAGCGAGATAGACAAAGCTCATGATGACGAAGAGGTGAAGAAAGCAAAAGACAAGACTGCTGCAGCACGTATATTCATGTGTGAAAACTATTACGACATCCGTACCTTCGGAGCAGTAATGTCAACGGGTAAGAATGCCGGTCAGGTAAGAGGCCCTATCCAGTTTACCTTTGCTCGTTCTGTTGACCCAATAGCAACAGCAGAACATTCTATTACTCGTATGGCAGTGGCAACGGAAAAAGAAGCAGAAAAGCAAAATGGCGACAACAGAACTATGGGACGCAAGGCAACAATTCCTTACGGGCTCTATGTCTGCCACGGATTTATATCAGCCAACCTTGCCAAGCAAACGGGCTTTTCAAAGGAAGACTTACAGCTTTTCTTCGAGGCGTTGAAAAATATGTTCGACGTGGACCGTTCTGCCGCACGTGGACTGATGAGCGCACAGAAACTCATCGTGTTCCGTCACGATTCGGTTCTTGGTAATGCTCCAGCCAACAAACTGTTTGACTTGGTGAAAATCAAGAAGAACACGGAAGCTGCACCAAGATCGTTCAACGACTATGTTGTTACGATAGACAAAGATTCTGTTCCTAACGGCGTTACCGTTGAAGAATTGATTTAGTATCACATTATGTATACTGAAGAGGAAATGCTCATGTTGTCGGGGATACAGCACTTTATGTTCTGCCCCCGACAATGGGCTTTGATACATATTGAACAGCAATGGGCTGAAAACAAACTGACGACTGAGGGGCAGATTCTACACAAGAATGTGGACAATCCCTTCTATCGTCAGAAAAACGGAGATGTCATCACACTTAGGTCTCTTCATATAGCCTCAAAAGAATTGGGTCTGTATGGCATAACGGATGCTGTAGAACTGGTACCATCAGATACTCCAGAAGACGCCATTACTCACAATCGCTACAAGGGTTATTGGAAGCCATACCCTGTAGAATACAAAAGGGGGCATCATAAACCAGACGAGAGAGATGAGGTGCAATTGGCTGCACAGGCAATGTGCTTGGAAGAGATGTATGGCATTAACATCCCATACGGAGCACTGTATTATGATGAGGTGAAACGTAGAGAGACAATCTCTATTTCTGAATCTTTGAGAAATACCACTATTCAGTGTGCCAAACAAATGCACGATGTTTTTAAAACTGGTGTTTTACCTAAAGCCAACAAAAAGCACCATTGCAAGAACTGTTCATTAGTAGATATTTGTATGCCTGAAATGAGTGACTGTGCTCAAGTGTCAACCTATTTAAGCAAAAATCTATATGAGGATATTACTTAACACGCTATACGTCACAACACCCGAAGCCTATCTTAGTAAAGATGGGCTTAATGTAGTAATATCCGTTAAACAAAACGAGATATTCCGTATTCCTATCCATAATATAGAACAGATAGTTACATTTGGCTATATGGGGGCAAGTCCAGGATTGATGAAGTTGTGTGCAGATAACAACGTTTCCCTAACCTTCCTTTCCCCACAAGGAAGATACATCAGTCGTTCTCAAGGACCGACAAAAGGAAACGTTTTGCTGAGAAAAGCTCAATATAGAAATTCTGATGAACCCAACTATGCCTTGCATATCAGCAAGCTGTTCATTGGAGGGAAAATACAAAACTACTATAATATCTTACGACGTTTCATTCGTGATAATGGTGAAGACCATGATGTGGAAAGTGCAGCAGTATACTTGCAAAGATGCAAACGCCGTGTCTTTAATGCGGACAACATTGATACGGTAAGAGGCATTGAAGGAGAAGCGGCTGCAAAGTATTTTGGAGTGTTTTCACACTTGTTGCTGAACCAAAAGGAAGACTTCAAGTTTGAAGGACGTAACCGAAGACCTCCCAAAGACGCTGTCAACGCTATGCTTTCTTTTGTATATACGTTAATCTGCAACGATATAACAGCAGCCCTTGAAACAATAGGCCTTGACCCGTACGTGGGATTTATGCACGCTTTAAGACCTGGCAGACCGTCTCTGGCATTGGATATGATGGAAGAACTTAGAGCTTACTTGGGTGACAGGTTGGTATTGTCATTGATAAACAGAAAACAAATATCCATAAAAGACTTTGTCAAGCAAGGAGATGATGGTATAGTTTTGACGGATTCCGCAAGAAAAACCATTCTGTCTGCTTGGCAAAACAGAAAAAAGGAACAAATAACACACCCGTATTTAAATGAGAAGGTTAGCATCGGTCTTCTTCCATACATTCAGTCTATGTTATTGGCAAGGTTTATAAGAAAAGAGATTGACGATTATCCCGTATTTTTAATCAAATAGCTTATGTTCGTACTGATTACCTATGACGTAAATATAACATCCCAGAACGGAGCCAAGCGTTTGCGAAATGTTGCAAAAGTTTGCCAAAACTATGGGAAGAGAGTTCAAAATTCAGTGTTTGAATGCGTCTTGACTGAATCGCAATATATTATGATTAAAAGTCAATTAGAGGACATTCTTGACTTATCGCAAGACAGCATCAGATTCTACATATTAGGCTCAAACTGGAAACGTAAAGTGGAGACTATCGGGAAAAACATGGGGATAGATGTCACGGGAGAATTGATAATCTGATATAAAGGGTGCGAACGTATAGTATTGCATAATATACAGAAACTTTCGCTCTCTTTGAAAATCAAACAAATAGATATCTATATCCATAAGATTCATGTAAGTATTCAAAAATTTGCATGTTGTTCGCAATTAATGTACTTTTGTAATATGATATTCAGATATTTGCTGAATATGAGTCGCACCCCACGTGGGTGCGTGGATTGAAACAATGTCGCCTCTGTTAGCCCATCTAACCAATGTGTCGCACCCCACGTGGGTGCGTGGATTGAAACTTGAATTATGACTGTTGTAGTGCGCCTTTGAAGTCGCACCCCACGTGGGTGCGTGGATTGAAACACCTCATAGGCATAAATATCGGCAACATGCTGACACGTCGCACCCCACGTGGGTGCGTGGATTGAAACTTCAAATCGGGCGATGGCTTCCTCCAATGTGCCGGTGTCGCACCCCACGTGGGTGCGTGGATTGAAACAAACTCCTTGAAAGCCTTGTCCGAGGAGGGTTGGTCGCACCCCACGTGGGTGCGTGGATTGAAACACGAAATGAAAATTTAAAAGTCGAAGGTAATAAGTCGCACCCCACGTGGGTGCGTGGATTGAAACATAATACAACATATTTGATGAGTTACGAGTAGAAGTCGCACCCCACGTGGGTGCGTGGATTGAAACATAATATCTTTAGCCTTATCACTCTTAACTAACGTCGCACCCCACGTGGGTGCGTGGATTGAAACTGACGTCCCCCCTTACTTGATAATATTAGTGTGTCGCACCCCACGTGGGTGCGTGGATTGAAACGCCCCCGAGTTTGACCATATAGGCTACCAACCTGGTCGCACCCCACGTGGGTGCGTGGATTGAAACTTCTGCTCCTCGTATATCCAATCACGGATAGCCGTCGCACCCCACGTGGGTGCGTGGATTGAAACTTGCCTCCCTGTATTATGTTTGTCAATCAATTAGTCGCACCCCACGTGGGTGCGTGGATTGAAACAAATAGACCTTGCTAAATCCACTTTGAATCTCAAGTCGCACCCCACGTGGGTGCGTGGATTGAAACTTCTGAACAAATTAGTGTTTTTGCTGATGAGGCTTGGTCGCACCCCACGTGGGTGCGTGGATTGAAACCACGACAATTTATAGGGGTTTTTGCGGTCGTTTGGTCGCACCCCACGTGGGTGCGTGGATTGAAACCCGACCGGGTTGTCAAACCTGACCTCGACGTCCTGTCGCACCCCACGTGGGTGCGTGGATTGAAACTGAAACTAGTCCTTATTATAATTGGCAAAACAACGTCGCACCCCACGTGGGTGCGTGGATTGAAACTTTGTGTGGAATGGGAAACAATATTGCCAATACGTCGCACCCCACGTGGGTGCGTGGATTGAAACATGCAGACCCCGGAACTGGAAGCCTTCAGGGCGGGTCGCACCCCACGTGGGTGCGTGGATTGAAACTCCCTATTTTGCACATGTCGAAAAAGTCCGGCAAGTCGCACCCCACGTGGGTGCGTGGATTGAAACAAACCGGGTGATTTGGTCGTGTTGGGCGCACGAGTCGCACCCCACGTGGGTGCGTGGATTGAAACCAAGGATTCATTGAGGAAGTTAAAAGAGGGCAGGGTCGCACCCCATGTGGGTGCGTGGATTGAAACTGTGGCGGTGAGCCGGAGAGCGTTCTTGTAGGAGGTCGCACCCCATGTGGGTGCGTGGATTGAAACAACCGCAAAATGGAAAAGGTTTGCAGAGCGTTTGGTCGCACCCCATGTGGGTGCGTGGATTGAAACTGGTTTGCAAGTTTTTTCGCATACATGAGCGGAGTCGCACCCCACGTGGATGCGTGGATTGAAACACTTCAGGTATAGCGAAATCGAAGAGCCATTCTCGGTCGCACCCCACGTGGGTGCGTGGATTGAAACTTTTTTTGTAGAAACCTGTCGGACTTACAAACAAGTCGCACCCACATGGGGGTGCGTGTGTCTCTTTAAACACCATTTTAACGCTGTTAAAACATCATTTTAACGCTGTTTTAATCGCATAACTTTATCGACAAATACTATTTATTTGGACATGAAAGTATTGGGAAAAACACGATATGCTATGCTTTTGAGTAATCCGGATGAAAGATATATCTGCATAATTATTACAAAACAACAGGAATAAATGGTTATTTCTTGAGAAAGATGTGTATATTTGTGCACAATATAAGATTTTTAATATTATATACTTATGGTAAAGAAACTTTGTATGGCAGTCATGGCTATGTGCATGATGCTGTCATGTGCTCCGAAGCAACAGGAAGCAACAACCCTTTCAGGACTTAAACCTTCTGATTTTACTACTGAGGTGGAAGGTAAACCAATTGCATTGTATGTTTTGAAAAACGCAAATGGCGCTGAAGCTTGCGTGACGAACTGGGGTGGCCGTTTGGTATCTTTGATGGTTCCGGATAAAGCCGGCAAGATGACGGATGTCGTTTTGGGTTATGATAGCATCCAAGCATATATTTCAAGCACAGGAAACTTCGGTGCTTTGATTGGTCGTTACGGAAACCGTATCGCTAATGCCAAATTCTCTTTGGACGGTGAAGAATATTCTCTTCCTGCCAATGACAACTCTAACTGTTTGCATGGAGGTCCTAATGGCTTCGACCGTCAGGTTTGGACTGCGAACCAGATTGCGGACAATGCAGTGGAATTGACCTATATATCCAAGGATGGTGAGGCTGGTTTCCCTGGCAATTTGAATGTGAAAGTCACTTATACATTGACCGATGACAATGCGATGGATATCAAGTATGAAGCAACAACTGACAAGAAGACAATTGTCAACTTGACAAACCATAGCTATTTCAACCTTTCTGGTATTCCGGGTTCTACAATCTTGGATCACCAGTTGTCTATCAATGCAGATAACTACACTCCGGTTGACAGTTTGTTGATTCCGACAGGCATCGAAACAGTAGAAGGAACTCCGATGGATTTGCGCACTCCGATCGTGATTGGCGACAGCATCAATAATGACTTTATCCAATTGAAATTAGCAGGCGGATATGACCATAACTGGGTATTGAATACCAACTGCGATGTAAATCAGGTGGCTGCTTCCGTTTATGCTCCGACAAGTGGCATCTTGATGGAAGTTTATACGAACGAACCGGGTTTGCAGATTTATTGTGGTAACATGATGGAAGAGAAAGAAATAGGCAAACATGGCACTGTTTATCCTCGCCGTGGTGCGATTTGCTTGGAATCACAACACTATCCTGACTCTCCTAACCATCCTGCTTTCCCAAGTTGCGTATTGGAAACGGGTCAGACTTATCACAGCGAATGTATTTATAAGTTCTCTGTAAAGTAAATAGGATAATCTGAATATGTAAATAACTAAGGCGGTGTGTCATAATTGCAAACTGCTGCGTTACTTTCGGAATTCGACCTCAG